>Ga0302117_10001064_pt1 | contig 12909 bp, 13 predicted proteins | sample AG5_322_MG_FD_203112 | JGI IMG/M metagenome (GOLD analysis project Ga0302117, IMG submission 203112) | Marine microbial communities from Western Arctic Ocean, Canada - AG5_32.2 | ecosystem: Environmental > Aquatic > Marine > Oceanic | place: Canada: Western Arctic Ocean | collected 2017-10-01 | reverse complement strand
CGCATTTCTCATGATCGTTCGAGGATCGAGTCCATCTTTAAAGAGCTTTCGTCTATTATCATCTTCGGTTTTGTCTGCGAAGTCTGCCATGTGGCCGCCAAGGAAATTGGTCATCGCCCCCAACGCTTCTAAATCATCTTTTCTAATAGCCATATTATGCTCCCATGTTTGCAATGAATTGATAAAATTCATTTCTGCTTAGATTATGGTTATCCATGAAAACGCCAGATAGCTTACTGGTCTTCATTTCACAACCATCATGTTTGATTCCCCTCAGGCACGCACAGGTGTGGGAGGCACTTAACATAACAGCAATACCAAGTGATCCCGGGCATTGTTCCCTGATCGCTTCGTGGATTTGCATTGTAAGTGATTCTTGTACTTGTGGTCTTCTGCTATAATGCTCGACAATCCGGTTCAGTTTGCTCAGTCCTATGACTTTGCCGTCAGGTGCCGGAATATACGCTACATGTGCTTTCCCCGTAAAAGGAAGATGATGGTGACTGCATAGGCTTTTTACTGGGATACCTCCCTGAAATACCATGCCATCGTAGTGCTCGTTATTATCGAATGCAGTTATCTTTGGAGGTTCTTCGTAACACCCTTTGATGAGATCGTTAACAAATGATTTGGCAACCCTATGTGGTGTATCATTACTATGAGGGTCTTTACGCCAGTCGATTTTCAATGCATCGAGGAACGCTGCGTATGCGTTTGATGCATTTTCAATAATGGTTGTTAGTTCCTCTTCAGTGTGGGGAACATTTGAATTGGCAGTTTTAAGTGTCTTCATATAAATATTATACCCGGCCCCCTTCAAAAGTCCAGGGGCCGGGATTTGGTTATATTGTTTACAGGTTGTCTAATCCGTCGAGAAGGTTCTGGATTTTTGCGTCATTACCAGACTTCTTGGCTGTGTCCTTTTTAGGGGCCTTTTTAGTTGTCTTCTTCTTTTCGGGCTCAGCTTCAGGCTCAGCTTCGGTTTCAGACTCAGTCTCCGCTTCAGTCTCGGCTTCTTCCACCTTTTCTATGGCTTCAGCAATCGAATCATTCGCGTCTTTGTCTTCCTTGTCGTCCTCTGTTGTGTCTTCGCCTTCATTGCAAAGAATGTGCTGACTGATGATACCTTTCAGCTCGCCTTCGGATTTCATTTCCAGCACTTCAGATAGATCAAAAAGCTCAGTATACACTTCTTTGATTTTCTCTGGTGTCATGTTTGGAATGGCACTGGGTGCGGTGAATCTCGAATTGTTGTAATTCGTGAATTTGCGGTTCCCTTCAGAAGTGGATTCCACCTTGATTTTGAAGTTACAACCGTTCTCCGTCAGATCGTAAACGCGATGGCCGAACTCGTCCGCATCATCGCCTTCAGTAGCTGCAAGAATCTTGTCATAAATGCGTTTACCAAATCGAAGGATCTTAACACTTCCCTCATTATCCGGGTTGGTTGGATCAGACACCACATATACATTGACCAGGTGCTTCTCGTGAGGGCGAATGTTGTACGCCAGCTGACGATCGTCTTCTGTCTTTGTTTTGTAGAGTTTGAATCTCTCTTCACAGACTGAACATCTGTCCCCGAACTCTCTTGGGCATGTAGCATCCACATACTGGCCAGTCGATAAACTGGTGAAGCCGTGGTGCTTGTAATGGAAGAAGGTTGCTTTGGGGTCCTCAATGTTTGGGACTACACGGACCAGGTAGGTCTTTCCAACTTCCATTTTCAGGTAATTCCTAAACGATACAGCGTCTTGATTCTGCACTGCCAGGGATTCCTTGATACTCTCGAACATACTTTTAATATCATTACTCATGTTACTCTCTTACTCCTTGTTGTTACTCATTATAATAACTCATGCTCACTTATTGTCACTAGTTATTCTTATTACTTATCACTTTTTTTATTCGTTTAGTCCCTTCCCGCACAAGTGTCTTAGCGGTCTTGGACTGTATATACTTAGATCTATAGTGTCCAAAATCAACCCCTATATCTCCCAAAAAAAGTTCCTTTTCGTCTTCTTGTGCACTACCTATTATATCACCTACTTTAGAAAATTCCATGAGGGCATATATGGAAATCTCATGTTTTTTTATTTGCTTCATCCAATCATATGTCACGCCTGTTTTGAATGTGGGGTATTCGTCTAATGATATGTTATTCCTTATACAGTGGGATCCTATGAACTGAAGTGATTCGGCTATGAAATTGAGCTGCTCTTCACTATCGGGCTTCATTTCTTGGACTTGTCTCATATACATAGTATACGCACTCACTCCACCCATTTTAGCATAGAACTCCAATGGGAAATATTCCTTGTTTGGATATACTTTGTATGGTGCCAGAAAATATGCCTCAGCTTTGATGTGGCGGTATTTGGATAAGAGGTTGTATATTCTTTTGGTGTATAGTAAAGATGACTCGTCTAGTGTGGAGAAATCCTTCCTATACGAAAACGGTTTATTCTGAGACGTGCGTGAGATTCTTAGGAACGTGTTATACAGATTTTTTTCTTGATTGGTTACCATTTTTCAATGCTCCTGATACTACTTTTGATTTGCATAGTGTCGGGTATTTGTCCATGAGGCATCTCACTAAATACTGGAAGCTGTCTATATCTGATATCTCTAAAAACCATTTTCTGAATTCCTCATCTTGTACAAGTGCTATTAGCAATTTTGCTTGGTTTGTCTTCTTGTTATTTAGTATAGATAATAAAGAACCCATTTTCAAGATAATTTCATCGAGTTCTCTGTCTGCAATGGTGTGAGTGTGGTTTTGTGCTAAATCTATATCGTCGAAATGGAGCATTATATTGGTTTGAGGTTTTTGGTGAATTCTAGGACGCCAGCTGTTATGGATCCCCCTGCAGAATATTCATGGCCACCACCGTCCGCTAATTTATCAGCCATGATATTAAGTTTCGCAGTACCGCCTTCTGGTCTACGGAAACTGACGTGTTTCGATTTCATATTGATTATCATGACAGCATCCGTGACGTATTCGTCTAGCAGATATTCAGCAATGTCATTTATGTGTTTATTTGCAAATGCAGCAATGACAACTATGGGGTCGTTTTCATCGTCATCATATACCCCTTGATATATCTCTATGTCGTTTATCATTTGTTGTAGCTCATTCACAAATATTTTGAAGATGGCTTTCTGCTGTTTGGTGAATGCTCTAAACCCATGCGCGTATGTTGTTGTGAATGATTTAAACGAACTTTGGGTATTCCAAAAAATGATATTGAGTATCTTCGATTCCGGTAATTCATTCGCGTATGAGTCATAGTCATTGGCGTAAATTATTAGCTTTTTCTGATCTTCGGTAAATTCTGTATCATAGAGCTTACGGAATATCTTGTATGCCAATAAACATGCCGACGGATATTCCTTAACCAGTGAGATCGCATTTTTGTAATCCATGGCCTCTACGTGGGATTGGTGATGGTCTATGATGACGACGTTCTCCTGATCTATGAGATCCGTTATATCGGATACGTCCATATCAAGAAAGAACACCTTTTCATAGTCGGTGAACTCATTGTGGAGAAGCCATTTGGTTACCTCTTTACGGGTGGCATCACCACCTGCAGATGCATTCACACTGATCTTATAGCCGGGATGTGCCCACTTTGTAACCAGATAAGTGGCAGCGCCGTCTAAATCGTGATGCGTGAAGCAGTATATTGATTTGTCACTCATGTGTATATTTACTGTTTTGTTAACTAAATCAACTATCACTCAATACAGATAGTATATCGTCAGTTCCTTGGATGGTGTCATTGTTACTGAACACTCCCTCCATTTCGTCTATTGCGAGTGTGTCGTAGTCTATTCGGAAAGCCTGACTTCCGAAATTAACCCCAAACCGATTCTTCCTTGTGCCGCAATTCAACACGCCCAATTCTTTCTCTGCCTCTGTTTGCCAAAGAGAGAATACGGCGTCTGCTGTTTGTGGGATACCTATACTTTCGCCTGTTTTGTCTAGGCCTGGATTGGCTTCTTCGAATCCCGCTCGGTTAATCTGTCCTGCACTAATGAAAGGGCAACCGAAGAACTGTGGATATGATAGAGCTCGTATTTGTTCGGATACATCCAATCCTTCTTGGTACATCGACCCCGATTGATCGAGTGCCGTTAATAGAGTTAGGTAATCAATCACAACAGCATCGGGCTTTATGTTTAATTTGGTGGACAGTTTTTTTAGGTACGCCGATATATGATTGGCATTTATGCTACTGGGAGGGAACTCCTTTATGATCAGTCTTGTACCGGAATTCTTGCGCTTGAAATCATGGAGATAGTCGTTGAGGTTGTTGGTGTCACTACTCAATGCACTGAATGGAATCCTGGACAATTGCGAGCTTATACGCTTACTATATATCTGCTCAGGCATTTCAAGTGAGATGACGACGACTGTCCGAGACTGTTCGGCGAGCTTAGCTGCCATATTCCCCAGTACAATGGATTTCCCTACGTTGGTGGCTCCCATGAACATATAAAGAGCTCTGCCCCCTTCGAGCCATCCACCACCCAACTGTTTATCCATCCATTTATATCCAGTGGGGATAAAGTTGTCCACTACCTGCAAATCTCTTATGTGATCGTCGATCTGATTGAAATAATCAAATCCCAGATTATCTACCAATGAGACATTACAGGCGTCATTGAAGAGAGTGAATATTTCGTTGGTGTCTTTAGTCTCATCGTCGTCTGTGAATTTGTTGACTGTTGTTTTGACGGCTTCATAGACTCCTCTCTCTTTAATGAATTGCTCTGTATTGGAAAGCAGTTCATCGTAGTTATATTCCGTGTCTAGTGTTTTGAATTTCAGTACAACGTTTTTGTATGATTCCTTTAGTTCACTATCAGAGAGATATGATCTTATCTCCGTGGCTGATGGCAACATCTGGTGCTCATTATAAAAGTCGAATATGATGGATATGTAATCCCTCACATGCTTGCTGTTTATGAATTCAGGTTTTAATGCGTCTACTACTGTAGCGGCATATATATCATTCATCGTACAATTAAGCGCAATGATATATTCGAACAGTTCGTGATCTAGTTTTTTGTTTTTTGTTGCCATTCATTATTCTTTACGAAATGTTGCTTACGGTTTTCAAGAGGTCTTGGCGATCTTTTGATTCCATTTTAATCCACTCGTCGTATTTCTCGACGGTGCCTATAAACTGGGCAGCTCTCTCTTCTACCGTTCCAGTCAGTCGACATGGCATTAATTTGTATGCGTCTATATACTCTTCAAACAATTCCGCTATCCTATCTCTGAATGCGGCATCTTCTGAGCGTGTACCGTCAGGCACTATATCGAACTCGGGGGATATATAGAAGTGAATATCATACTGTATGTTCTCGAAGATGGCTTCTGCTATGCGCAGCGTGTTCTTTCTTACCTGCTTCTTCTCATATAGATACGCAGTATATACAAGTCCGTCCAACGCGCATCTATCTAGGATAGCATTCTTCAAAGTCGAATATTCAAGGAACTTAGACAGCACCAACTTCTGGGTTTCGTCTGTGCCCATTTCGTTTATTGCGACACCTTTCTTCTTCAAGTCCCGGAGAACTTCCCCTATGAATTGAAAGCGTTTTGTCATAGCTTCACTTTTTCCCAGCTCTTCTATAACGGTGCTTTTGCCTGTTGAATGGCTTCCGCTAATTGCTATTAATGGCATGTGGTTCCTTTATGTTGTTTATGTCCCTGAAATGAGTGACGTTGCTCATTACTAATTTTTCCTGTTCATCCGTTACATCATGGTCTAGGATGTCTGCAAGTTTGGTAGTGATTTTATCATCCAGTCCACCTGCATTATACCCCACTCCATGCATACCGGCAACCACTGGATTCGATGTATCAATGGTTTCGATGTTGAACACGCTGTCATATGCTATAAACTCTTGTGGGAGCGCACACCCCAAAAGGTGATGGGGTTTGTGCCACGCCCATATACCCTCTCTTATCAGATCACTAATGAATTTCTGTCTACCAACCATCAGGCGGTGCCATGTGGTTGCTTTGGGATCTAATGAGTATCCTGTGTGATGGAAATACTGACATTCAAAACTCATAGCAATCTTGTCTGCATTTTTCACCATGTACAGGTAGCAATCAATCATCTCTTGGAAATTCTGTCCTTGTATCACACCAATTTTATCCGAATTGACAGTCACATTGGGTTCGTGGTTTTCTTTCCAATTTTCGAAGCTGTCGATAGTGGCTTGTTTGTCACTGAAGACATCAGGCACTATATATTCATTTGGTCCCAGTACGTTGATCCATTCAGTGAATTTGGTTGGCTCGAAGGCCTCTCTCAGTTCGAACATACTGTTGTCCAGGAGTACATGCCGATTTTGCTTCAAGGATTCCTGAAAGAATTCAAGGTACTCTGGGTACTGTTCGAGTAAATGAACAAGGCAGTAATCGTAATCATTGTATTCTCTGGATTTCTCCATCAGCTTCAATGGTGATTCGTGTGATACTAACATATTATTCCTCTGTTTCTATTAGGGCTTTCGCTTGTTTTTCCAATTCACCCACAACCGAGTGGAATGTGAGCTCTTCTTTTATCGCTTCTTCTAGTGGCTTTAAAATGACATTCTTCCATACTTCGGGATCCTTTTCGAAGTTCTTTCTATATCCAAGAGTCACGTCACCGCATTCATACGTGCGCTCTCCTGTTATTACTCCCAGGGATTTGCCCATCTCAAATAATCCCGAATACTTCTCGAGACCTGTTTTGAAGTTGAGGTAGATATCGGTCATAAGCATAGGAGGGACAAATCTATTTTTCACTGTGAGTGCATGCATAGTAATGCCGCCTATCTTCTTGGCAATCGCAATGATCTGTTCATCCACGTGATCCTTTTCATTCTTTTCTCTTTTGAAACTGAGTTGGATGAGGAGGGATGCCAGGTATATGGGTCCTTTTCCACCAGACTGATTTTGAATGGCAGATGGGTACATTGCGGATGGGTCATCATATGTATGGTTTGTGAATAACACTGTTGTCTTTGCCCTCGCAGCTGGCATTGTAATTACCCTGAGCATGCCTTTGATGTCCTTTGCTCTGAGTCCCATGTCAGCAGCAAACTTGTCATCCTCTGCATCCGAGACTTCTTTATCACCGGCTAAATTTCCTAATGAATCTAATACTATGATAAATTTGCCTTGCAGGCCAGCATCTTCTATTGCTTTCAATGCTTTGAGTATTTGGTTGCGTGTTTCCCTTACTGAATTGACGGGGTAGTATTTGATACGGGACGGGTCTGCGCCCAACTGTTCCGCTGTCTGTTTATCTAACGCAATCTCGGAGTCGAATACCACTGCGAAATTCTCTGGATCTTTCTTCAGGTGGTTCGCTATGATTTTGGTTGCCATTAGTGTTTTACCACAACCAGATGGTCCCGTCAGGCCGACGACTCGCCCAACTGGGATCCCTTTATACATTGAACCTGATATAATAGCATTCAATGCATAGGATCCTGTGTCTATCCAGTCCTCAACGACCGACAGGGCGCTCTGTGAAAGAACGGCCCCGTCGGGGTTGATTTTGTCTAGATCCTTGAATATGTCTAGAGAGGATTTAGCCATTGGTGGTGTCACCTGTTTCATCTTCGTCCGTGAACAATTTCAAAACGGGGGCGGCCTGTGCTGCAGGTGCCTGTCCTTCAATGGCTGGTGATGGTTGCATCCCTGCAGGTGCCTGTGCTGCTGGTGCTGGTGGATTGAAGATTTGGTCATACTGAGCTTCCAAACGGAAGTCAAAACCACCTTCAATGTCAACCTGCACTATCGAACTCTTGGGATATGTACAGGTTACTTCACCACTCTTGTCTCCCTGGAACTCCCTGAAATATACTGGAAGCAATTGCAAAGCCATCTGACCTGAAGGCTGTCCTGCTTTCGGATGGTTCTCTGGGAATGTTTGGGGTACGATGTTAACTAGCACTGGGTTTGTTACCACCAATGCGTTCTCTTTGTCTTCTACTAGCTTCGCGATAAGTGTACGCTGAATACTATCAAAAAATGTGACTAATGTTTTTGTTGGCATGTTGTTTCTCCTTAATATAAATTACACTATTCCTTGAAGAAATCAAGGAGATCTACTGTGTATTCCGCACGCATGTTTACCATTTTCCAATGCGCACATTCAAATAACCGCTCTATAGCTGGTTCTATGATCTTCATAAACATTTTATCATAGTCTGTTTCAATGTCAACAAACTCTTTTGGCATTTTATCTAAGAATGCAATGTTTGCAATACTATACTTATTATTAGAGTTGCAGTACACCCATTTGACTCTCATATCTGATGCTAATTTTTCGTATGATGACTCAAGACCGTATTCTTTTAAAAGGTTATTGTGGTAGAGAGCGCCCGCGACAGCTACCGGTGTCCGACTTGCTTTGGCGAATCCCTTCGCCATCTTGGCGTATTTGTCGTATGTCTTAATTCCAGACCGAAATGCAACTTGCTCGGGAGGTAATATTTTGAATTTCTCATATGAGTCCCTGAACACCTCTACGGTCTTCTCTCTGTCTCGGGTATATAGAAGTTCCTTTACTACATTTCTTAGTAATGTCTTTACTTCTTCTGACATGGTGCTTCTTACTAATTCAACACCGACCGGCTTGATAATGTCGCATGGCATGGGTTCATCAGATCCCTTATCCTTCAAATGCAAAATGTAATGTTTTTTGGATTGATATAGGCCGGTGGGGCATATGCCCTCTCTCTTGAAATAGAAGCGCGCATCATTCGAATTTAACACTTCTTCACTCCACTTAGTGATTTCGGAATTCAGGTGTTTATTTATCGAGTTTGCTAGAGTGTATACATTACGTCGAATGACCCCCTTGTCGTCGCATAGAGGCTCGTCCAACACGTCTAATATAGGTTTAATTGAGATGTGAGTACTGTCAGTATCATTGTAATGTGCGATGGGGTGATCTATGCCATATTCGGTCTCTGCGTACTTATCTAAAATGTGGTTGGCTTGTTTGATGACTGCCTGGCCTGTTTCGGTGATGGAGGAGGCGCAGTCGATATCATATAGAGGGCCAAAACGGTTTGCGAATACTCCATAGATAGAGTTCAGAAGAATCTTAAGGGTGTATTGGAGGATGTCGAGCTGCTCCATTTTCTTTGTGTTCTTGATGTGCATGTCAGACCCGTCCTTGCAGTGGACCAGTGATTTCTCGATCTTGCTCGCTTCTTCCTGGTTTCTCACACGCTCAGAATATAATCCATCAACGTATTCAGGTACGATGCCTTTGGTCTTCTGGGAGAACATGATTCTTGCTTTGGATAGGGCAACCCCTTCTTTCTCTAGGAAGGCTATGAAATTAGCTGCTGATAGTTTATGTCGTTTGCCATTGACGAGGATTAATTCTATTTCATCATTCTCTTTGTCATGAGCTACTACCTTTCCGATTTTGGTTTCGGGAGAGAGGTTTAATGTTATGATAGTGTTGGGATACAGACTGTTCGCGTCGAAGGTGATCACGGCCTCTTGGAGTCCCGGTTCAATCTCCTTTACAAACCCACCCGAGTAATTGCCCATGTCATCATGCTCGAAAGTACTCAGCACCTGACCACGCTTCAGTGACTGGGCTGATATAGCACCTGACACCACCATGACTTTGCCTAGGGTGTCTATGATGTTACAAAAACCTTTGTGGGATATGATGCGCATCGTTTTGACGTAGCGGAGTTTGTCTTCCAACTTATTCAGTAGATTGACATCTTGGATGTTATAGTCTACGTATTTATCCCAATCCGTTTTAGACAGACTCGCTAGACTGGTAGCATTGATTTTGGTTTTGCCTTCACCCAGTTCCACACTGCTTATGTATTCTAGATTGTATGCTTCCCTTTTCTCCCTGGTGAATGTTTCGTATACCTCTTTGTAGTCAATACAATTCAAACCATATATAACCCATTTGTCTTGGGCCTGTCCAAACTTCTGAACAAATGATTGCTTGAGATATAATGAACGAACAGGAGACAATCTTTTGGCGTCGTTCTCACTCATCATTTTGGTGATACGATTAATGATGTAGGGGATATCGAATCCGTCGGAGTTCCAACCTGTCACTACATCGGGGTAATCTGATTCCCAGAGAACCAGGAAGCGCTCAAGTAAATCATACTCGGATTTGCAATGATAATACGATACGTTATCTGCTTTGGGTGTGTATGGGCCTAATCCGAATGTGTGGAATCTGTCATCGAGTGAATCATAAAAGGTAAGCAGGTTGATGGGGTGTTTGGCATGTTCGGCAGCAGGGAATTCGTGAGGTGAGTATACTTCGATGTCGAGTGTACATACCTTCAGTGGCTTCTCGGAGAATTCAAACGTCTCGTTGAGCCCCAAATATTTTTCAATCAGAAACTGTTGTTCTGCTTTGTGGTTGAAGAACAGTCGCTTGATCCCACAATCCTTTACATAGCGTCGTCTTTCAAATTGACTGGGGAATGTTATTTTCTTGAGATTGGTATTATAGATGGAGACGGCATCGCTCTTGGTGGTGGTCTCTATATAAAGGTACGGGTTGAACGGTTCGACAACCTTGATGCGCTCCCCCTGATCATCCCAGGTCCAGAGGTGCATTTCCTTCTTCCTCGTGTCATACCATATAGTTCTATAACCGTGTTCATTCATATAGATAGTATATTACAACGTGTTACGCAACTCAACGTAAAAAGGAAAAAGTTTCTCGACATTCAGATATATAATTGTCTTCGAACTCAACGAAATGAGCATCTTTCATTCCCAACGCGAATATGCTGTGTGTTGCTAGTATGATCTGGATGTCGTTAAATTTGGGCAGTGCATCACTGAATAGCTTTTTTTGTAATGGAATACTCAATGCCCTTTCGGGTTCGTCCAGTAGTACTGTTTGAGGTCCCTTTTGTCCGAGGGATGCCCAGTATGCAAATTCATTTTTCCCGAGTGCAGTGGGGGATTCGGTCGCGGCCAGTTGTGGTATGTCCCTGATCATGTTCAACACTTTATTGACTTTGCCTATTCGGTATTGTCCTGAAGACGGTTTTTCTGCCATTGCATCGAACTGTTCAGCTTCTGATGTTATCCCGTCATTGGTTGAAAGGGAGTTGGCAAAGAAAAAAGTAGAGTCTACTTTGATGTCCCCGTCATTATAAAACGATGGGGTGCCGTCCCATGTCACGTCTGCCATACAACGAGAAGGTGTCAGCCCCAGATAAGCAAAGGGGAATTCATTTGACGCCAGTTGCATGGGGTCGTTGAAGTATGTCCAACCACCATCCTTAATACCACAGTATGCTTTTAGTGTATTGAGTATGGTACTTTTGCCGCAGCCGTTTGGGCCGAAGAGTATGTTGACACCTTTCTTGAATTTGAATTTTTTATTACTAATGCTCGAAATGTCTAGCGGGTAACCTTTGGTGAACTGAATATCATTTATCATAGGGGGTCGCCTTTGCATTTCTCATGAGATCGTAGAACGTATAAAGGCTTGAATTTTCTTCCCTAAGATCAACGACCAATTCGTCTGAAATAGGTTGTTCGAAAACAAATTTAGTCTTCAATCCTTCTTTCGTCTCTGTAGCTAGATAGCCGTTAGTTATTTCAATTATCTTGGACGTGGTGCTAGTTACTTCATTCATATTTTTTGATCTGGGTTCAATCTCAATAGGGCATTCCTGTTAGGGTCGCCTATTCGGGTGTTATATACTTCTGCGAACTCATCCAAATGGTCATCTAGCCACATGGTATCTGCATATGCTCTGGCCTTCTTCGAATGAGCCATGTATATGTCAGTGTTTTTGGTTAATGCCTTCAACTGATCTATCATATCAGCCCCCTTGTTGAATTGCAGGGGAGCGTCTTTGTATGTGATCAGATCCTGGAAGACTCCGGGTATGCCACAAGTAGACGCTTCGAGATATTTGATATTCGATTTTGCATTGTTGAATGTATTGTTCTCTAGTGGGGCCACAACGGCATTTATGTTTGTCGATGTGTATGCCTTAGCTAATTCCATGAGAGGGAACCACGGCACGAATTCCATTTCACCTCTATCGATGAATGGTTTGCATGCAAGCGGGAAACAGCCTATGAACACCCATTGGAAATCTTTGCGGGATTTTATGATGGCCTCTACTACGTGTGAGAAGTCATCTCTCTGGTTGGTTTTGTTCAGTACGTCAATATGTGTACCTGATCCCACGTAGGCGATGCGGGGCTTCTTTTTGTTTTTCTGGAAGTCTCTCTGGATCTTTGCCTTGTCGTAATGACCGTCCATCCACATACGAGCGGGATAATTGGGCAATACTGTAATGTTCTTATTGCCTGTCTTTGCTGCGTAGTACTCTTTCATGTATTGGCAGGTGACTGTGATCTCGTCCGACATGGCCATCATTTCCATGCAGCTGTGTAAAATCTCGTCGCTCACAAATGCTTCTTTGCATCTGTTGTAATCGGGTATGTCATCCTTAACAATGATGTCGTCAATTTCGTAAATGGTTTTGTAGTTATGTTCTTTCGCCCCGTGCTCCAGGAATTTCAGGAACTGTAGTTGGATGGGGGTTGCCTGTCTCTGCAATCTGATTGAGGTGAGGCCGGCGTAGAAGCGTGGGTCCAAAACCATAGTGGTCAGACCACTCACAATAGATTTGTTATACATGTTCAATAGCATTTCCGGTGCTATCATTCTCCACCACCCACAACCAGCATAGTCGGCGTAGTAGTTTACGGATCTTGGCAGGTTGGCACCCGGCATCTCAATTGGAGGAGGTGCTTTGGGAGTGATCACAGGCTGCGCATGAAACTGTGGTTGAAAGTAACCCATTGGCTTACCGGCAACCGCTCCTAATGGGTGATACTGGACGGGTTTATAG
>Ga0302117_10001063_pt1 | contig 12910 bp, 9 predicted proteins | sample AG5_322_MG_FD_203112 | JGI IMG/M metagenome (GOLD analysis project Ga0302117, IMG submission 203112) | Marine microbial communities from Western Arctic Ocean, Canada - AG5_32.2 | ecosystem: Environmental > Aquatic > Marine > Oceanic | place: Canada: Western Arctic Ocean | collected 2017-10-01 | reverse complement strand
GCAGTCGTCATCGCAGTGTTGCTTTGGCAAATCGGTTTGCCGCGGCAAGTGAGCGAGCCGGTGATCGGCTACGTAGCCGCGCATTCGGAGGAACATCAAATCGGGGTGCGTCCGGGCGATCGGATTGTTGCGGTAAACGATAAACCCGTGGAAGCGTGGCAGGATGTAATTTACACCGTGCTCGATAGCAGGGGCTCAACGGTTCAATTGAAAATTGAAAGGGGAGGTAAAACACTCACGTTCGATGTTCCGGCGGGCACTTGGGATGATGGCATTCGGCGACTGCGATTAAATAATCATGACGAAATGGTGATCGGCAAATTGGGGGAACCTAATCGAGGCGGGCTTTTTGTCGGGAGTAAGCTCAAGCCGGACGACCGCATCCTCACAGTGGGAGGCCAACAAGTTTACAGCCAATACCATTTTCTCGATCTTGCTTTGGCGAAGCCGGGCATCCCTAAAACCATTACCGTGAAGCGTGGCGAAAAGGAAATGGCCGTGCCTTTTGCAACGCCCAAATTCCCACGCGTTTCCGTGGGGGCAATCCCTGAGCCGGAACACGGTACGTGGGATTTGTTGCTGAGCAAAATAGGCTGGGATCTTGAGCCGCTGCAATCTACACCCGCGATGGATGCGGATATGTGGCCGGGCGACATCATCCACAGCGCCAACGGGGAATCGGTCAGCAGTGTGAGTCAATTCATCGGAATCATTCGCGCGAGCGATGACAAGGAAATCACGCTCGAAACAGAACGCACACAAAAAGTGTTGAAGCGGGTTGATCCTTCGGGGAGCTTTGTGGAATTAGGAGAAGAGCACGGGTTAATTACCGGTGAAATAGTGCGCATCACCGCCGCCGAATCGCCCGAAGGATTGGAGGTTGGTGTGGAGTATTTCGCCCGCGTCGACGGCGATAAAGTTCAATTACACAAAACGTCCAGCGATGCTAATCTCGGCAACAACTCCGTTGCTTTTACCACTGCGGGCACTGAAGTGCGTTTGTTTGCTGATTCCGCTGCCAACAAAAAACGTTCGGTAAAAATTACCCCTCGTGATGGCCGATTGGGCATTGGGCTGGCGCAACCCATTGGTTTGGTTTTTAAACCCGAACCGCTCCGATACGTTGAGCAACGCCCCGGCCCAACGCCGATGGTTCAAATTGCTGATGTGCTTAACAAGGTGGCGATTACGTTTAAGGCGCTCGGGCGCAGCAAGGAATCCGGCGTGGGTGCCAAGGATTTAAGCGGGCCGATTGGGATTTTTGGGATGCTGTCTATTCAAGTGAACACCGATCTTCGCCTTGCTTTGAGTTTTCTGGTTTTGCTGAATATCAACCTTGCCATTTTGAATTTGCTACCCGTGCCGGTGCTCGATGGCGGACATATTCTTTTGTCCCTTGTGGAGTGGGTGCGCAAAAAACCGGTGAGCGTGCGCGTGCAGGAATATGCCACCACGGTGTTCGCGGTTTTGTTGCTTGGCTTTTTTCTGTTTGTCACACTGGCCGATGTGAAGCGCGTGCCGTTGCTGCACGATATTTTCAATCGCGACACACAAATTGAACAGTCCGCTCCCGGCAAATAAATGGACTACTGCGCTTCACCGTACCGCCACGCGCGCCGGGAAACGCGGTTGGTAAACATTGGCGGGGTTGTGGTGGGCGGCGGTGAACCCATCGTTCAGCAATCGATGATCACTTGCAGTACGCTCGATACCGATGCGTGTGTGGAGCAATCAATGGCTTTGGTGGAAGTGGGTTGCCAAATCGTTCGCATCACCGCGCAAACTAAAAAGTATGCGGCCAATTTAGAGCCCATCGTCGCAGGCATTCGCGCGCGCGGATCGAATGTGCCGGTGGTGGCTGATATTCATTTCAAACCGGATGCCGCAATGGAAGCGGTGAAGTGGTGCGAGATGGTGCGGGTGAATCCCGGTAATTACGCGGACTCCAAAAAATTTGCCACCCGCGAATACACCGACGAACAATATGCCGCCGAACTTACGCGGATTGAAGAGCAGTTCGCGCCGCTCGTGGAGGAATGCAAAACGCGCGGACGGGCATTGCGGATTGGCACTAACCACGGCTCGTTGAGTGATCGCATTATGAATCGCTTCGGCGATACGCCGTTGGGGATGGTGGAAAGCGCACTGGAGTTTGCCCGCATTGCCCGCTCGCGAGATTTTCATAATTTCAAATTCTCGATGAAGTCGAGCAATCCCAAGGTGATGATCGAATGCTATCGATTGCTCGCGGCGCGCCTGGCGGAGTTGGGGGCGGATTGGAATTACCCGTTGCACCTCGGCGTCACCGAAGCGGGCGAAGGCGAAGATGGCCGGATCAAGAGTGCTATTGGGATCGGGTCGCTGCTGTGCGATGGGTTGGGCGACACAATTCGGGTGTCGCTCACTGAAGATTCGCCGAATGAAATCGCGGTGTGCAAGGATCTCATCGAGCAAATCCCTGAGTTGATTTCTGTTGATGTGGAAGTGCCCAAAGTGCCATTGGCATTTGACCCGTTTGATTTTCAACGGCGTGGCACACCTGAAATTGAATTGGCTGAGGGCGTGAAATGTGGTGGCGAACAAACCGTCCGCGTGGTTGTTCTCGAAGCCGCGTGGGAGAACCTTGCCCCGCGGATTAAGCCCGGTGCGGATGTGCGGCCGGAGGCGGTTTATGAAGAATTGAATGTGATGGAAGTGGACCCGCGCGAGGAATTCACAGTGAATTGCGATACGCAGTTGATCACCGTGGCTGATGGCGTTCCGTTGCCGGTCATCACCGCGTTTCGTTTATTGGCGGGTCAGTTGAAATCAAAGGGGGTTCACAATCCGATTTTGTTGAAGGACTGCCTGAGTCATGGTGAAACCGTGCTGGAACCAAACATCGCGCTGCTGCGTGCTTCGGTCGTGATTGGGTCATTATTGTGCGACGGCATTGGTGATGCGATTTTGGTGCGTGGCGAACGTGGCGCGGGGCAATCGCTCCGGTTGGCGTTTAATATTTTGCAGGCGGCTGGTTGTCGATCGTTCAAGACGGATTACGTGGCATGCCCGAGCTGCGGACGCACGTTATTTGATTTGCAGGAAGTGACTGCCCGCATCAAAGCGCGAACGGAGCATCTGAAGGGTGTGAAAATTGCAATCATGGGCTGCATCGTAAACGGCCCCGGCGAAATGGCTGATGCGGATTTTGGCTACGTGGGTGGCGCGCCTGGGAAGATTAATTTGTATGTCGGGCGAGAGCCGGTGCGCTTTAATATTCCCGAGGCCGAGGCGGTGGAGAGCCTCGTGGATCTGATTCGCGAACATGATAAATGGGTTGAATCGGCGGCTGTGTAGAACGGATTATAAATTTCGGATGCTTAGATTCTTAAATTCCCAACGCGGTGTCTCGGCCTTTTGGGATATTGCCAAGGTTGTGTTGGATGAAGTTGCCGAGAAACTGGCGAGCGGCTTCTGCTTGCGATCGGGTGGGTTTCAACTGGGTGATGGTTTCCCAATTCAGAATTGCGAGGCGGTCAAGAAGATCGCGCGTGCCGTCGTTAAGGTGGGTTTCATCTAGAGAAGGGGCAATGCCGAGTTCGTTAAGCAATTTAATCTCGAGCGCGTACACAAGGGCGGGGCGTGTGGGATGGGTGTCGAGATGACTGAGTAATGTGGAGAAAATGACGTGGATTCCGGGCAATGAATTTTCCGGCTCGGTGGCACTCTCAATGAAACGAGTGGCGTAGGCGAGGAGTTGGAGGCGTGGAATGTCGTCGCGCAGGTTGGCGTGGGTCGCCTCAATGTATACTTCGCGCAAAATGTGGAGGTCGGATTTTCGGCTGCGGCGAAATGCAAATCCACCTTCAAAAAGCAAATCCAGTTTTCCGCGAAAGGTGCTTTTAGGGCGGCGCGCGCCTTTGGCAACAGTGCTAAGTCGGCCGTGCTCAGCGGTGAGCCAATGGACGATGAGGCTCGTCTCGGTCAGAGGCCGAACGCGCAGGATGATGCCGTGTGTGCTCTCATCCATGGGCGAGGGAGTCGACAGGGAAACGTCGCGCGAGTTTTTGCAGGAGGCGATTTTCTTCGCGTTTCATTTTGCGCCGCACGGCGGGAGTTTGGTCATCAAATCCGCGAAGGTGCAGCACGCCGTGGATGATGTAGCGCGCCAGCTCTCGGCCAAGCGTGGCGCGGTATTGTTGAGCGTGTCTGCTGGCCACGGCAGGGCAAATCACCAATTCACCGTGGAGCAGGGCGGGCGTGCAATAATCAAACGTGATGATATCCGTGGGGCCTTCGTGTTGAAGGTGGGTTTTGTTGAGCTGGGCCATTCGGGATTCATTCACAAACAGGATAGACAAATCGAAAGATTCAAGTTCCAGCAATTCATCCATCAAAACATCGGCCGCCTTGCGGGCTTCGCGGGTGGCCACGGGGTAGCGCCGTTGTTGATTGCGGACGCTGAGCTGTTTCATTTGCTGCGGCGGGTTTCGTAAGCCTCAATGATTTGTTGTACCAGCGGATGGCGCACCACATCTTTTCTGCTAAATTCAATTATCGATATGCCGGTTTTTTCTTTGAGTGTAAGGAGTGCCTCGACTAAGCCGGATTGTTTTGAGGAGGGCAAATCGATCTGGGTTGGGTCGCCGGTGACGACTGCTTTGGAGTGGTAACCCAATCGCGTGAGGAACATGAACATCTGTTCGTTGGTGGTGTTCTGCGCTTCGTCAAGAATTACGAAGGCGTTGTTAAGGGTTCGGCCGCGCATATAAGCGAGCGGCGCGATTTCGATGGTCTCGCGTTCCATATGTTTTTGCACTTCCTCCACGGGCATCATATCGGTGAGTGCATCGTGCAGCGGACGCAAATAGGGGCTGAGTTTTTCGCGCAAATCTCCTGGCAAAAAGCCGAGCGCTTCGCCGGCCTCAACTGCGGGGCGGGTGAGAATGATACGCGAGACATCGCCGCGATGCAGTGCGCTGACTGCCATGGCCATAGCAAGATAGGTTTTGCCTGTGCCGGCGGGGCCGACGCCAAAGGAGACATCGTGGGTGGCAATGGCATCGAGATAAGTTTTTTGGCCGATGGTTTTTGGGGAGATCTGCGGTTTGCGTGGGGAGGTGGTGATGCGATGGGTGTTGAGGCTTTTCAGGGCGTCCGCGCCGTTTTCTTTTACGGTTTGGATCGCTTTGAGTATTTCGCGTTGGCGCGGGTGTTGGCCGGAATCCAATTGTTCACGGAGGGAATCAAAAACAATTTTGGCGCGGGCAACCGCACTATCCTCACCCTCAAGTTTAATCCAACCGTCGCGTGCGGTGGCGTCCACTTCGAGTTGTTCCTTCAGGAGAGCAAGATTGTGCGGATCATTATCAAATAATTGCTGAGCTTGTCGGGCGCTGTCGAAATTCAGGGTGATGCTGGGCATATTAACTTTGCGCAAGGGCGGTGCGGAGTTTGGCTGCCGTCTCGGTGACAGCCTCGGGGATGACGGCAGTTTGGCCGAGCGCGGGCATAAAATTGGTGTCTCCATTCCAGCGGGGCACCACGTGCAAATGTAAATGCTCGCGAATGCCGGCCCCAGCGACTTGGCCAAGATTGAGCCCAATATTGAATCCGCAAGGATTCATCGACTCGCGTAGCGCGGCTTGGCAGCGGCGGCAAAGTTGCATTAGTTCGAGCAGCTCGTCGTCGTTGAGGTCGGCCAAATCTGGCACTTCGCGATAAGGGACAATCAAGAGGTGGCCGGCGTTGTAGGGATAATTATTCATCACGGCGAAGCAGGACTTGCCGCGGGCGATCACGTGGTTGGCTTCGTCTTCAGTGGATTGCGCGATGGCTGTAAAAATGGAGGCGTCGCCATTTGCGCGCTTGGGGCCGAGGATGTATTCGATGCGCCAAGGCGCGTGCAGTGCTTCCATTGGGATAAACCTAAAGGGGACGTGGTGGGATGTCAAAGTCAACGATCATTGATCGAGCAGGGCATTGAGCTTTACGCGAGTGCGATCGAATGTGCCTTGTATTTCCTCCATCAATTCGCCGGTGCCGCCGAGGTCGCCGAGGTTTGCCATCGCTTCGAGACGCGAAAATGCATCGGCTAGTTGGCGTGCTCCAAGGTTTGCGCTGCTGCCTTTGAGTTGATGGGCGATGCGCGCCACGGAGTCAGGATCTTGTTGTGTTTGAAGTGACCCAATCTGTCCGTCTGTTTCAGAAAGATACATGAAGACCAATTCGCGGAGCATATCGTCATTATCTTTAACACGGAACTGGTCAAGTTGGGATTCGTCGAGCAAGACGGTGCTCGGGTTTGCGGGGTCTGGTTCAGGCTCCAATCCAAGGGGTTTATTCAGAGCACTTTCGAGCTCCTTTAGTTGTACCGGTTTTGAAATAAAATCATCCATGCCGGCCTCCAGGCAAGCGTTCCGGTCGTCCTCTTGCGTGTTGGCGGTCATTGCGATGATGTAAATATATTGCTGCCCAGGAATTGCCTGCTCACGTTGACGAATTGTTCGAGTGGCCTCCAAGCCATCAATATTTGGCATTTGGCAATCCATTAAAATCATATCAAACCTGCTAATGTCTGTATCCAGCACACTCTGGCCATCATCGCACAACTCAACTTTATGGCCTAATTGATTGAGCTGCAGCGTGGCCACCCTTTGATTGATGGGGTTATCTTCCGCGACCAGAATGCGAAGTGAACGATGAATTGCTGCGTTACTCGGTTCAACCGATTTGGGGGCAGGTAAATCTCCCGTTATCGCATTAAGCAGAATTTGATGCAGGCGGCTGCGGCGCAATGGTTTGAGTAACGTGCCAGCCACGCCCAGTGTGAGTAGCAGTCCGGGATCCACCTTATGGCGGCGTGAGGTGAGGAGAATAGTTTTGGCCTCGCGATGCGTTTGGTGAGTTTGGATTTCCTGGATAAGGTCCAGGCTGTCTTCATCATCCAGGGTGAGATCCACTAAAATTAGATCAAACTCTTTGTGTTCATTGAGTCGTTGGCGCGCGCCTTCGCCGGTGGCGGCGGTGGTGAGATTGATGCGCCATTCGTTGGCGTATTGGGCGATAGCTTCGCGTGCAAAATCATTTGGCACAACCACCAGCAGTTTGCGCCCTTCAAGTTCGTTATCTGGAATTTGTGGCTCATCCGTTGAACTTTCCAAAAGCACTGTGAAATGAAACGTGGATCCTTCGCCCGGCACGCTTTCGAGCCACATGCGGCCGCCCATCATTTCGGTGAGTTGCCGCGAGATGGAAAGGCCAAGCCCGGTGCCCCCATAACGGCGGTTGGTGGAACCATCAGCCTGCCGGAAGGCTTCGAATATTTTTTCCTGTTCTTAGGGGTGATCCCGAGGCCGGTATCGCGAACCGAAAAATGTAGCTCAATGCCCGCATCAGTTTGCTGCTGGCAGTTTGCTGAGACTTGCACTTCCCCTTGCTCGGTAAATTTCACGGCATTACTGACAAGGTTGAGCAGCACCTGCCGAAGTCGGCCTGCATCGCCGCGGTAACGCCCTTCACATTCCGGGGAGACATTGGCATTGAGCTCAATTTGGTTGGTCTCAGCCCGCAGGGCGTGAAGTTCCACCGCTTCCTCCATCACTGTTCGAAGCGAAAACTCTGCTTTCTCTAACTCGAGGCGTCCGGCTTCAATCTTTGAAAGATCCAGAATGTCATTGAGAATATCGAGCAACGCATCGGCGCTGGTGCGGACGGTTTGGGCATATTCACGTTGGTCTTCTGATAATTCGGAGGATAGCAGTAGATTGATCATGCCGATGATCCCATTCATCGGCGTCCGAATTTCGTGGCTCATCACAGCAAGGAACTGCGCTTTCACTTGTGCAGCTTCCAAAGCAAGGTCCCGTGCGCGCGCACTTTCCTCTTCAGCCAATTTCAAGGCAGTGATGTCACGCGAAATGCCAATGATCCCGGTAACCAATCCGGAGCGATTGCGAAATGGGACTTTGGTGACCGAAGCCCAAACGGTTCGGCCTTCTTCACTTGTTTGTTGTTCTACTTTGTTGACAATCGATTTGCCGGTGAGGATCACGCGTTGTTCGTCTTCGTGGAATTCGCGCGCTTGTTTTTCCGGGTGGAAATTATAATCCGTCTTGCCAACAATTTCCTCGGTTGAATTCAAACTCATTCGCCGGGCAAGAGCGGCACTGCCACGGATGAACCGCGACTCGGTATCCTTAATGTAAATCCGATCCGGAACATTTTCCAGCAACGCATTGAGCAAGTCGCGTTCGTAAGCTAATTGTTCCTCCATGAGGTGGCGTTCGGTGACATCCCAAAACATGCACTGCAAGCCGGTGACTTCCCCCGCCTCATTGTGGAGCGGGGTTTTAATTGCCTCGACGTGCAGTTCGGTGCCGTCGGGTTGAGTGTGGATTTCAGTGGTGGCATAGGTTTCATCATTGTCCATCACCCGGATATCATCGCGGCGATACTTGTCCGCTTGTTCTTTTGGGAATAAATCGTGATCGGTTTTGCCGATGATCTCATCAAACGTCCGCTTATTCAGTTTACAAAAGCGTTGGTTGGCAAAAGTAAATCGGCCGCCAGTATCTTTGCGTAAAATATTTTGTGGAATGATTTCGACCAGTGAATGGTACAGCAATTCCGAGGCATATAGCGCTTGTTTGGCTTTTTTTTGTTCGGTGATATCAACCACTGTGCCTTCAAAATATAGCAACTCGTTGGCATTGTTGCGCACCGCGCGGACATTTTCGGAAATCCAGATCAACTCACCGTCCTGGCGACGCACCGGCGATTGAAAATCATGAATGACATCGTGGTCATTCATGCGCATTACAAATTCATTACGCCGTTCCGGATCAAGGTAAAGTTGACCAGAAATATCGTTCAAATTGGCCATCAAATCGTCCGAGGAATCAAATCCATAAATATTTGCCAACATTGGGTTTGCCGAAATAAATTGGCCTTCTTCGGTAGTTTGGAAAATGCCTTCCTGGACATTTTCAAATATACTGCGGTATTTTTCTTCTGCCATTTCAACGCCGAGCTCCTGAATCAGCAGTTCAGCGTTTTCGGATTCCAAGACTGCCATGCGCTGTTGTAGGCTCAGATGTGCGGCGGATTGATTGGCGAGGAGTTGCAGTTGATGGATTTGCGGATCAGAAAGTTGATGCGAATCCGGGCTGGCCACTGCGAGTGTGCCCACAGTGAGGTTGTTTATTTCAATTGGGAACCCCGCGTAATATTCATGTTCGCCAACGGAAGCATCGGTGATGACCGTGGGTTTGGCATTCATGATTGTGAGTGCGCATGGAGAACCGGCGCGTGGATGATCACTCCGTTCACAGCCCCAGCATGCGATGCGGTTGATGGATTCCTCGTCCACCATTGCAATCCAAGCTAGAGGTGTATTTGCGATGTGAGCGGCGAGTTCTGCCGTCTCGGTCAAAGCATCCCCTGAAGGGTTGGTTTGTGTGAACTCCAGTCCGCGCAACAGTTTGAGTCGCGCGGCTTCATTTTCGGGCACGGGAAATGGTTTTGAGTCGGCCACCGGTGTGCATTCAATTTTACATCGCTGAAGGCCCAACGCAAGCGCCGACTTTGTGGGCTCAGCGCATCATCAGTGTTAATAAGTCTCACGCCCTCTCGCTTGACTAACGAGTGATCGGTTTCTATTCTCGGAGCGATGTCTTCGGCATCAGGGAGGCTTTATGAAAATCAAACAATTATTAATTAGCTGTGTCGCAGGGTTTGTCATTGCAAGTCAGACTGCTTGCCTGGTCGTGGCCGCCGTTGGGGTTGGCGCGGGTGCGGTGAAATACATCGGTGGCGATCTTGAAGTGGATTCATCCAAATCCTTTGACGAAGTGTTCGCTGCGGTGGAACAAACCTGCAAGGAATTGGAATTTGAAATTCAGAAAAATGACAAGAAAGCGTTTTCAGGCATGATCACCGCGCGGAGTGATTTTGGGAACGTCACGTTCAAGGTGAAAAGCAAATCCACTGAACTCACTCAATTATCAATTCGGGTGGGCATTTTTGGTGATCGTGAAGCATCGGATTTGATTTACGCTAAACTCAAGCCCAAGCTTTAGCCGAGTTCGCCGCAGAGGTAATCCAAGTATTCGCTCAACCGTGTCTTTAACTCTGTGCGCGGGATGATTGCGTCGATCAGCCCGCGCTCCATCAAAAACTCCGCCGTTTGAAATCCTTCGGGCAGTTCGCTTTGTGTTGTGTCTTTAATCACGCGGGGCCCGGCAAAACCAATCATCGCTTTGGGTTCGGAAACGATCAAATCGCCGAGGCTGGCGTAGCTCGCCATGACCCCGGCAGTGGTGGGGTGGGTTAGTACGCTAATGTAGGGCAGTTTTTGGCGGCCGTGATATGCGATGGCGGCGCTGGTTTTGGCCAGTTGCATGAGGCTAAACATGCCCTCGTACATCCGCGCGCCGCCGCTGCTGGAAATGATAATCGCGGGTAATCGTCGTTCCGTGGCGGCTTCCACGATGCGGGTAATTTTTTCGCCCACCACCGAGCCCATTGAGCCACCCAGGAAATTAAAGTCCATCACTGCCAATCCCACATCGTGATTTCCGATGCGGCCGATGCCGGTGATGACTGCGTCTTTTAGGCCGGTTTTCTCTCGGTGTTTCACGAGCTTGTCGGCGTAGGCGGCCGTGCCGGTGAATTCCAGCGTGTCCACGCTAATCATATCCGCGTCGAATTCTTGGAACGAATCCGGTTCCGTCAGTGAAGCGATTCGCGCGTGGGCGGTTGTGAGGAAATGGTGATCACAATTCGGACACACCTTCAAATTTTCCTCCAGCTCTTTATCGAAAATCATTTCCTCGCATTCAGGGCATTTCGTCCATAGTCCCTGCGGAATTTCACGTTTGCGAGTGGTGCCGGTGCTTACAGGTTTTTTTTCGATGTCCGGTTTCTGTTCCGCAGGGGGCGGAGTGACCGCCGGTTCAACGGTTTCAAGTCCGAGAGTTTTCTTAGGTTGTTCAGCCATAATACGGCAATGCAGCCGTCGGGGAGTATGTCGGGCAAACATGCCCCCGCCTCAAGCCAAAACTAATCCGGCATGCCACGCGCAAGTGTCAAAACATCCACTCTTGCGGCACCCGCTCCTCGGAGCGCCGCCGCGCAGGCACTTGCTGTGGATCCGGTGGTCATGACATCATCTACCAATAATATACGCGAGAAGGGCATCCGGCTCGATGCCTCAAACGCGTTGTGCATATTGGCCAGTCGTTCTTTGCGGGTTAGATTGGTTTGGGTTTCGGTGTATTTCACGCGCCGCAACAACGTTGTTTCCATGGGCAATCCCAAGTGTTTTGCGACCCCAGTTGCTAATCGTTCGGCTTGATTGAAGCCGCGCTCGCGTTCTTTTACCGGATGCAACGGAACTGGGGCAACACATTGCGGCCGGTCCGGAAATAACGTGCCGCAGCTTTGCAACCATTGAATCATCAATGGTTCAAAAAATTCGTGTTGGTTATATTTGAAACGATGAACGACTTCGCGCACCAATCCGCGGGCGGACATTATTGAGCGTGCGCTCGTAAATTGCCATTCTGCCTCGTAGCAGTTTTTGCAGGTGATCGCCTCACCTACGGCTCCCCCAAACGGCAGCCCACATTGTTCGCACCAAGGAGGTGCAGTGAAGAAAACTCGGGAGCGGCATTTCCGGCAGGTAAACCCATTTGCCGCATCAGCTCGTGATGTGCCGCACACTTGGCAAACCTCCGGGAAGGCAAGCCCCTTCAGCGGTTCAATCAGGTGGAGGGTGCTCTTCATTGCTTTGCATTATGAACCAAAGCATGAGCACCAGCAAGGGTGTCGCTGCCCAGCCATCGCTGATTTGGCCGTTGCCCCAAAATGTCGATGCGGTTTCAGCGGTCGATTGCGTGATGAACCCATTGGTCTTCAAACAAAAAATCCAGCCGGCGTGTACGCCGATAGAGCAAAAAAGATTTCCCGTGCGCTGCCAAAGCGCACAAAGGATGATTCCCGCCAGCGTGAGATTGATGAACTTCGCCACCCAATACGGGTCGTTTGCGAAATCGTGAACCATCGCCGGGAGTGCCGAGAAGCCGGAGGCCCAAGTGATAGATTCCAGTTCAGGTTTTTGATCCAGAAAATGCATTGCCGCAAAAAAGAGCGAACCGATCACCGCCGCCCAACGCCACGGCAAATCCCGCCGCAATAAACCAAAGAGCACGCCGCGAAAAAGGGTTTCCTCAATCACCGCCACCAACACTCCAGCCAGCAAAGCATTTGCAAAATGCCGGGTCCATTCGGCGAGTGCGGGCGTGGGAAGCCATTCCCGCGCGCCGGTGAGGAGGGGCAGGGCGGCGGCAGCCGTCAACGAGGCCAGCCCGAGCAGAAGGCCCTTACTCAGCCATGGCCAATGTTTGCGGGGATGCGCCCAGCCAATTTCGGATGCCGACTGAATGCCAGAAAATCGGCATAACAATCCCAGCCCGAGCAAGGCTAGACCTAACAGGCAGCGATTGAAGTAGCGGTGGAAATCATCGTGGTCGTTCAGGAATTGCAGGAAAGCCCAATCCGAGAAAACCGCCTTCCAAGCCAGAGGCGAGAGGAGTGCCGCGCCCAAAAACACGCAGGTTAAATAAATCAGGATGGCAACGGTATGTCGCAAGCGCCGAAGTACAGCCCTAATTTCGCGCCGCGCCAAGTGATTTTTATTGAAACAAACCGCGTTCGCCGTTTGGATTGTCCGGCGCACGGCCTCGTCGGCGCAAAAATAAGGAGGCAAAGATTCAACTGGTAGAAAATTGTAAATTTGGTGACTACCGCCTATTAGAGCGCATCGCTCAGGGCGGGTTGGCCACAATATGGCTGGTGACCGATCCGGAGGGTCGCAGCCTTGCCCTGCGGGTGATGCATGACACCTTCGGATCCGGATCGAATGGGCCCA
>Ga0302117_10001062_pt1 | contig 12912 bp, 10 predicted proteins | sample AG5_322_MG_FD_203112 | JGI IMG/M metagenome (GOLD analysis project Ga0302117, IMG submission 203112) | Marine microbial communities from Western Arctic Ocean, Canada - AG5_32.2 | ecosystem: Environmental > Aquatic > Marine > Oceanic | place: Canada: Western Arctic Ocean | collected 2017-10-01 | reverse complement strand
CAATCGGTGTTAATTCAATTGCATGTTTTGCTCTAGAGTGTGAAGTTCCACGCATCTTGACCACTTGTAAAAATCTTAGAAGGTGCCCCATTCGTTCAACGTCTCCCATAACGACAATTCCATCAGCGATCGCTTCCTCAACACCGAAAGACGACCAATGAGCATTCTCTGTAGCGGAAGTAATTTCAGAAATTAGTATGGTTGTACAACCTAAAGTTGATAATTTCTTTCCTAATGTGAAAAGGAAATCCCGAATTAGTTGCTCGGACTTAATCTTGTAACAAAGTGTTGTAACTGAATCAATTACTAAGCGAGTAACACCAATTGTATTGACAATATCTACAATCGCTTTGATTAGAGCGTGGACGTCATCCAAATCAAAGGATGATTTTTCCAACCCCAACCAAGAATATAATACGTCCATGTCGAAGACATTTATCAATCCGGTATCAACCATATTCATATCGAAAAATTCGAACTGGCGGATGTTTTCTAACAACTTGACAGATGGTTCGGTCGCAGTAAAATGCGCACATGCCTCGCCTGCAAGTGCCCCTCTAACCAAAAACTCCATTGCGAGCGTAGTCTTTCCAGAACCACAGGTACCAGATGCTAGTACAGTTGAACCATATGGTATCCCTCCGCGAAGAATTTCATCTAATCCATGGATGCCAGTTACGCATCTATCACGGGTGTAAACTGCTGCAGGCTGCATGGGAACAAATACGACGAAACGCTTTGGGTTGATGAACTGTGCGCCCAAAAGCAGTTGGATTAGTGCGTTGGTAACTTATTTGAATGTGAAATGTTTAAACATTAATTTCCAGGAGTTGGTTCATCAGATATTGACCATGAAGTAGAATCAAACATTGAAGTCCCATCCCAAACAATTGATTGGCCGTTTATCAATAACAATCCTGTGTCGCCTCCCCAATTAATGCGCTGGATATCCACCGGACGTGATTCAAAGACTTGCGTATATTTCAAAGCCAACTGCCCATTACCATTTGCTAAAATATCAATCGAACCGACCCCTAGAAAACCTTCAAGTCCTAGATCGATAACTTCGCTCGCATTTCCAGAGACTTGACTAGAGGCGTCACCGGTAAAAATTGCAGTTGCCTTACCCGTTATTATTCCCTCTTTAAGGAGTAGATTTGAAACTGAAGAACCAGAGGTATGAGTGAGTGACCACCCATACAAAGATACTGCGAAGTCGTTTGGATTATAGATCTCAATCCATTCTGGACCTAACTGCGTTGGACGTGGATGGATTTCTGTGATTTGTAATTGATTATTCTTGCGCCCTCCATCATGTACTTCGAGAATGATTTGAATCGTTTCATCGTTTTGATAGAAGTATCGGTAAGAAGTTGATGATGAGCGGGTACCGTGCTTTTCTGTGCCACCATCAAACAATACTTGGCCCATTCGTTGGACATCGCTACTTTCAGTGATTACAATATTGAGGTGGAAACTGTAGCCCTCATGCAATCCAATTCCGATGGCAAAGCCATCCTCGCTTACATTATGTAAAGCATTGATTTTTGTTTCATTTATTTCTCCATTAACGATCAATCCCGCTTGGACTCTTCCCGAATCTAATTGTTTGGCTGAAAATAAATGCCAGTTAGCAGTTGAATTGTCATAATCCAATACTTCATTTTGAATCGGAACGAACCACCCCTCATCCGAACTAATACGATCCATGCCAAGAACTGCAGCACCATCTAGTCGGTCTAAAGCAGGGTCATTTGAGCCCATTTCTAATTGTGCGAGAGAAAGAAATGCAGTTAATATCATCAAGAATAATACAAAGGCTGTAAGGAATTCAATTACAGCGGTAATCGCACCATCTTCTCTCTCTGAGTGAGAGTAAACGGTTCCCTGCATATTACGAGGTGTTGTTTGACGATTGAAGAGGTTGCCGCATATTTCAACATCGTTGGCAATGTAAATTCAAATATTTAAATCGACCGAAGTTATTTCGGCCGACAGCAAAAGTGCATTTATCACCACCACATACACCTTCGTGGGCGATGACTCTTTGAATCCCCCTTGCAAGCCATTGGATGATGTCGCAGCGCGGGTCATATCAATACAGGGCCAAAGGTAGCAGTTTGTTCCTTGTGTTTTTACTTCTTATTTCTTCTCTCGGAAGCCTCACTACTCTACCTGGAGTTAGTGCTTCGGAATCTGGTGATCTTGCAATTAATGATGGCATTTCACCACCTCAAGACACCTGGGCTTCATCATTTGACACATTTACATTCACCGCTCAAATTAAAAATCAAGGTTTAGGTTATGCAGGATTAGATAGATTAATGCGTTGGCATGTTTGTTTGGGTGATTTAGATGGACCAGTATGTAAATCAAACTATGAGTCAAGAGGTCAGTTTACCCTAACAAATATTGCTCAAGGACAATACTCCAATATCACTTCTGCAAATACTTGGACCCCACCAGCCGGTGCAGAAGGAATTGTAACTGTAGTATATTCCTTTGATTTAGCCGACCAAGTTCCCAGTAATGATTTATTGAAATATAATTTTAACGTATCACAATCATTTGTTGATTTGAGCGTAGATGAATCATGGAAACCATATGATGATATTGAAGGTCTTGCAACTTATGATGGCCAAAAAATACTAAATTCAAACACAAATTATACACTAAAGGCTAAAGGAACGGTCAATAGTTGTGGTTCATGTAACTTCAATGCAACCATTGGATGGCAGCTATGGGATCAGGGTGAAACAGTTATGCTCGATGAGTCATACTCGTACAACTCTGGATTGAACTCTTGGGGTGTAGTCATGGCATTTGGCCACCAAATGCCTGTCTTTAATTATCCATTTACAGGAACATATATCCTAAAATGGGGCTTGTATAACAGTACTGGAACTCCTTATAGCGATCTAAATGATTTCAACGACATTACTTCGACATCCATCATTATTGACGATACTATTGATGTTGCAGTGATGTTGATGTATCCAGCACATGACTCAAGTTCGGAAAATTATTATTTCGGAAATGAAATGGTTTTCTCAGAGGTAATTAATTTAGGTAACAAAACGGTTGAAAACTTCTTTGTAGCGTTTGAAGTATTTGACTTAGGTAGTGAATTAAAAATGGAAGAACAATGTCAAGTAATATCTCTAATACCGACTCAAAGTCAGGTTTGCAAATTCAATATTACAGTAACAGGAGATAACCGAATCCTAAAAATTTCTGCACCTAATACATACCTTAGCGGTCAAGACGCTAAAACTTCAGATAATATAATCAGTGAACAGGCCGATATTCTTGCAGGTGAAATTAGAGCTGAAATACAGCAAGAAAATTTCAATGGAAAATACAATACTGGCGACGATATTGAGTTGGTAGGAAAAACAGGAGTTACTGCTGCTGGACCGTTAAATTATTCGTGGTGGGTCTCTGGGATTATTAACTTAGGATACGGTCAGATTCTAAATATCAGTGGAAGTACTTTGGGATTAGGAGACCATGCGATTACACTTAGGGTAATAGATGATTTCGGAACTGTTGATTCTGTGCATGAATACATCACAATATTCGATCATATTGACATCAGCAATGAACCATATTACACAGGAAGTGCCATCACACGTTCCGAAGCATATCTAGAAACAGAAACAATTCTACCTAAACTTGGCACTAATTATGGAGTTGGCTCTGGCCAAGAACCGTTGTTATTAATGTCGTTTGAGATCTTGTCACTGGCGGATGGTTCTGTAGATGTTGGAATGGAATCGATGGAATTTACACTCAACATGAGCGCCCTATTACCATCTAATATCAATCACTCAACTGTTGATGTCCGCCAAATTGATTCCATTAACGATAATATTTGGTCATTTGTTGAATCTCCTAATGAATTAACAAATAATGGAGATGGTACATTTACTGTGAGCATGAAGTCTAACGGAGCGATTCTAATCGTGGGAGTTTTACCTGAAGCAAATGTTTCTTTGGGCGATGTTGACAATACCCTCCTCAAAGATGGTCAAATCGAATTAAATTGGTCGGTTTCAGGTGATTTGTCAAATCCATATTTGGGAGGCTGGCAAATATACAAAATCGTTGGTGGGGAATCGAGTTCAACTTATTTCCCAGACCCTGATAGTGGAATAAATCCATTAGTTTGGGAAGAACTAACCCTTGAATCAAAGGTTGCCACTGTCGCAACCGCTACAGACAATTGGATTGACCCTGTTAATTTGCAAACCGGCGACTGCGCCTCGTATGCAATAATGCCTGCTGATAGAGCAGGAAATCCAGATTATCTGAAAGCCAGTATTACAACTAATGCAGATGGCATTCCTGGGATGATTTGTGGTGATGCTATTCCACCATCTGCCACAATTTCCAATTTTGTTTCCAATTATGATTTTACCAACTCAAGTGATTGTTATGACATTTCTAGAGATTGGAATATGTGCTATGAAGTAAATTTAACTTGGACATGGCCTGATGATGAATTAAGTGGACCAATTTCTTGGAACTTATACAGAGTTGAGTCACGGCCTGTCAATATAGACTTGAAGTATATCACGCCTATTTCTACCGCCATCCAATCAACCCCTGGTGAAACCGGATACTTTAATCAAAGCGGAAGCGAAATTGATGGAATAAGGCCTTACAGAACATACTATTACATCCTTGCACCTATTGATTGGGTAGGAAATGAAAACACTCTGACATCCTATCCATCTAGTAATGTCAATAGAGTCAATATCGAAGACCTATGGTGGGACTATAATCAACATATCATCCCTGTTCCGCCAGTACCAGAAGAGCCCCCTCTCGGAGTACCATGGCTAGGAGATTTGCAAGATTCAATGCAAAAGGAGATCTTCCTGTATTCTGGTGGAACATTCATTATGATTCTATTCTTAAGTATCATTTTAGTTCCACTTATAATGAAGAAGAGAAAGAGATTGAAGCGTGTTATTGCTGCTAGAAGCCGTCGTAAGTCGGCAATTAGTGACGATGAGTTTGAAGATTTCTTTGACTGAACTAAAAGAGAAATGGCGCGGTGAGGGAGATTTGAACTCCCGTGAGACGAGCCCACTGGATTAGCAATCCAGCGCAATGGCCAGGCTATGCGATCACCGCTTGTAGTTGCGGCCACCATTGAACCCGTCATCAAGATGACGGTTCAACATCATCCAATTAACAATGGTAAATGTGTCTGCAGTGCCACGTTTTCAAACCAATGGGCCAAGGGAGCCTAGCCACGCAGGAGGGATGGCGCAAACCACTACTAGAACAAGGAACATCCAACCCAAATAATACAATGAACGGAAGAATGAATTTGCTGCTTTTGGCATCCGACCATTTTCATCAAAGTCTTCCAGTGGATCTATGCTCCAAACTGATTTCGCATACCATATGGTAAGACCTGTCGCAAAAATTGACCATAGCAATGGAAGGCCTGATTCAGGCCAAAATAGTGGTACAGCACCTAATAGCAACAATAGCACACAGTACACTTTAGATTCTGCCACTGTTCTTTTTGGACCTTTTACTTCATTCAGCATCGGAACATTTGCCTTAGCATATTCACCTGAACGGTAAAGTGCTAAAGCCCAAAAATGAGGAGGCGTCCATAAGAATATCAACATGAATAGCATCCATGGAATCGGAGAACCTAAATCAAAAGGATTGCTTGAGTCTAAGCCTACTGAACCAGCAGCCGCTGCAGCCCAACCAATGACTGGAGGTGTTGCACCTGCAGCACCGCCGATAACGATGTTTTGTGGAGTTCTGCGTTTTAGCAACATTGAATAAATGAATACATAAAAAGCAACAGAGAAAAATGACCAAAATGCTGCCTTCCAATGAACTAAGAAGAATAGTGATGAACCTAAGACTGCAATTGTGATTCCAAAGATTAGTGCACCTCTTGCAGAGATATGACCTAGTGGAACTGGCCGGTTTTGAGTTCTTTTCATCTTAGGGTCGATATCTGCATCATACCACATGTTGATGGCATTAGATCCACCTGCAGAGAGAGTTCCTGCAACCACGGTAATGATAATTGTTTGAACTGTATCCATCCAGGTTCGATCTATGCTCAACAAGTCATGGCGGGCTAATAAATCGTGAACTAAAATTGCACAAACAGCTGTTACCTGCAGTAATACAATTACTCTCAATTTCATTAATTGAAGGAAAACATTCAACATACCTGGATGAGGAATTGATTGATTGATTTCCACACTCATAATTATTCCTCAGATAAATCCATTGAAAGTTCTTTACTAAAGCGCATCAAGATACTTGCGCAAATTGCTATTAAAACGCTACCGACTCCAACCACTAAATGAACCAGTGAAATCCATTCAGGGAATTCATCTAATTGTGCTAAAATGATATATGAGGCACCGACCAAGAGATTTAAACCCCAGAATCCGGTTGTTATGGATGCAAATGTTTTGAATCCGGATGCGTTCTTATCTCGTCTAACGCTTTCAGTGATTTTTGCAGTAGATAATATCAGCAATATTCCAACTACTAATGCTCCAGTGCGATGAATCATTTGAACCATTATTCCTGGGCCATCAATCGAGGGCAAAAAGTTACCATTACATTTTGGCCAACCGTTAGGAAATCCTACAGAACATCCCTGATTATATTGGCCACCCGCAGTACTTGCAACCCATGCACCAAGGATTAGAAGAATAAATACTGCTGCTGCCATCGAATCAATTCTTTTTGCATGGTTATGGAAAAAATCTTGTGAGGTCTTCAATAATGACCAATCTGCTCCTTCACAAATTCTCATCCATAAATATTGATACATCAAAGTTGATGCCCAAATACAAGCCAATGAGAGATGTAATGCTACTGACCAATCAACATTATCGAAAACAACAGTCACCGCTCCTACTAACGCTTGCGTTATGAGTAAGACACCTGCAAGAAGGGATACTTTTACCGTTCTATCCCCATATTCTTCTTTTAATTTGTTAGCCATTAAAAAATTTAATAATACTGGTAATGCCACTACTGCAACAAGTAAACGGTGTAACCATTCAGTAAAAATTTGGAATGTAGTATAGCGATGATCTGTTCCACGTGAATCCTCATGATCGGGGTTATCTTCCCAGAATTGTTGTTGCTCTTGTTCGGAAACATCGAAGGTCCAAGTGTCAAAACATTGTGGCCAATCAGGGCATGATTCTCCCGCATCATTGATCCGGATTGTACCCCCGACAACGATTATCAGCAATGAGATTACCAACAATGCCAATGGAAAGGCACTAGGGCGGGCCCACCAAACTCGGTCCATGCTTGAAGCCTGTTGCAGACCCCTTTTGAACACATTCCCATAGCGCTTGTTAATGGCCGATAGTAGGGGGCGGGTTTTGTTGTGGATTGCAATTTTTCTATTGCTACCCATCACTATAGTAAATACATCTTCAGAAAATGGGGAATTTATAGATGATGGCGATACTATTGCAGTCCAATATATTGATTATTCGTGCTATCAACAATCACTAGAATGTCAAGCAACTGAAAGCGAGCATATAGTGGAATATTTTGGTGCTGATTGGTGTGAGCCTTGTCAAATCGTTGAAGAGAACTTGGCAATGATGAATCGAACTGATACAGTAATTCTTCAGCATCATGCTTCAGTAGATGATTATACCTATCTAAATTATTCAAAATTGAGATTCGATGATAAATTTAGATTATTACACATTCCAAGTTTAGTAATTAATGGCAATGGATTACTTACCGGATCGAGTCAATCTTTCGACTTGAATCAATCACTCAATAACAATACAGGATTGTTGAATAATAGCCTTGGCGATGTGGTGTTGAAAAATGGCATTCTTAGATGGAATCATTCCGATGGTCAAAAACTGACAATTTGGAGATTGGATTCTACCCAACATGAAAGCAGGAATTTCACCCACCAATATCTAGCATCTGATTCTGTTACGTTCGATTTGAACGATCCAGAGATCTCCAGCGATGAAGGAGTTAATATCACCGGCTTACTGCAAAATTGGAGTGGTCGGCTAATTTTCATCTTGGAAAACAATGGCTCTCCACAACTGCAATCATATAGTGATGAAACTGCGACCAATATGGAATTCAATGAGGATGGAAATGAAGTTAAAACTCAAGTAGAAACTTCTAATTCAGCCCACTATGCAGCGATATGGTTTGTAATAATGCTGATATTAATCACTCCCGCAATAATACTCTGGGTAAAGGAAATAAAGCCAGTTAATCAATCAATTCTTGAGCAAGAATGAATCTTTATTGAAGCAGCCTTCGGGGGTAGGTTCAAAAAGAGAAGGCAGTAGCCCACGAATGCGAGTTCGCTCGTAGGTGTCATTAAAATGGTAAAACCAGCCCGAAAACATACACGTTTTGAACGAGCTAGAATTATTGGTGCTCGGGCACTACAAATTGGAATGGGTGCCCCGCTATTCGCTTCCGAAGAAGTTCTTCGTGAGGCTTTTCGACAAGAATTAATTACTCTTTATGGATTGGAAGAAGCTTCAGTTCGTTTCGTATTAGACCCTCTAAAGATTGCTCTGTATGAATACGACCACGAATTAATCCCAATCGATATTGACCCTCACTTAGATTGATTGCCAATGATTATTGCTCAAGACTGAGCAAAGCCATAGAATTCTAAATTCTTTACATCCGGCAGAGCGTCTCGCTTTACCAATAATGTACGAACTGACCAAAGATCAACAAAAATTCTGTATTTGAGAGTAGCATCAAGATAATCAACACCACTGGAGCCACCAGTTCCCATTCTTCTTCCAATCATTCTCTCCACCATTCTTGCATGATGAGAACGGAACAATAGCATTGATTGTTCTAATTCTACTACACTATCAATTAATTTTCTTGGCCATGCAAGTAGAGGTAATTCACGGTATGATTCAATGAATAACAAACCTGCTCTACTTCTATTTATTTCCCCATCCGGCATTAAGAACGAACGAGCACTATCAATTCCGGCTTCTATTCTTGCCCTGACCGGTTCTTCTTCACCATGGCCAATTGCAACAATATGAGAGATTACTGATTCTCCATGCTCTGTCATTGCCCCAATATGCCCTTCTATGAATTGTGAAATAATTTCATCGTCACCAGCGTCTGAATAAATTGAACCGTTTATCGGTGTGCGTCCTAACCAATCTGTTAGTACATCATTGAGTGATGGACGAGATGAGACCTCCTCGAAGTTGTCAAACACTTCTTGACTTACTTTACCTTCACCAACTAATTTCTTCATGTGTGCCAATGGGTCCATTCCACCCATACGCTGTGAATTATCCAAACCTAGAATTACTTCTAATTCCCTCATCTGCCAAGACTCAAATCCAGATGAAGTTCCTAATTTATCACGGAATGCCAAAAATTCTTGAGGATCAAGAGTTTGCATTACATCCCATTGATGAGACATCAAATTCATAATTGTAGTAACTCTATCAAAATGATGAACTATTTGCGGGATTGATTGTTCATCAACACTACTTTCTGAAAGTAATTGGTATGCTTCTTTAAGTTCTCTTAGCACCAATTTAAACCATAATTCAAATGATTGGTGGACTATAATAAAATGTAATTCATTATTGCATGGAGCCGGTGAATATCCTTGTGGTCCTCCTTGTAATTTCAAAAGTTCCTCTATACGAAGATATCCGCCGTAGGTCATCCTTGATGCTGGTTTGTCCTCTGCCATGGTTGGCGATTGGCATCAAGCCTTTGAATTGTTCACCCGATTACTTTGATTAGTGACTATTGGAAAATAATTTATCGCAACGCAAAGACTTGAAAAAAAGTTGTGAGTATAATGGATTACCTCCATTATTACTTTTGCACATTTATTTGGGATAACGCATATAGGGGGAATACTAAACCCCTCAACATGGGCGTAGATTCCAATACACTGGCAACATGGCTAGCCGACTATGACCCAAGTCAAATCACAATCGGAGTGGTTGCTTCTCATTCTTCATTACAAATTCTTCATGGGGCTCGCCTTGAGGGTTTCAAAACATTAGGAATTGCCGTCGGTGAGAACAGACGCCGTTATTACAAAGCATTCCCTGGTGCAGAACCTGATGAATGGCTAATGCTTGAAGATTACAGAGAGATGCTGGATTATGCTGAATGGTTTCGCAACAGAAATGTTGTGATAATACCTCATGGCTCACTTGTTGAATATCTTGGTTCGACTAATTTTAGATCTTTACAAGTTCCAACATTTGGTAATAGAGGTATATTGCATTGGGAAAGTAGCCGTGAAAGGCAGCGTCAATGGCTAGAAGCAGGCGGCTGTACAATGCCAAAGGTCTACACTGATCCTCACGACATTGATGGTCCTGTTATCGTTAAATACGCCGGAGCAAAAGGTGGAAGAGGATATTTTATTGCAAGAGATTACAGAGATTTCCGCAGGAATGCCGATTTAGAAGACGAGTTTACAATTCAAGAGTATGCATTGGGCTGCCGATACTACCTTCACTTCTTCTTTGACCCAACCGCAACTGATGGATTCCAAGTTCAGGGTCGAGGAAGTCACGCTGGACAAAATCTTGGCCGTCTTGAATTGTTGAGTATGGATAGAAGAGACGAGGCAAATGTTGATGAATTTTACAAGTTAGGATCTCTTAGAGATTTGAGAGAAAAGGGAATAGAGCCTTCATTCGTAGTAACCGGCAACCAACCTGTTGTAATTCGTGAGTCACTACTTCCACGTGCTTTTGAAATGGCTGAGGGAACTGTTTCTGCATCATTTGAACTAGAAGAAGGAGCAAAAGGGATGATTGGACCATTTTGTCTTGAAACAATTGTTACAGACCAACTTGAATTCAAAGTCTTTGAAATCAGTGCAAGAATAGTCGCAGGATCAAATCCCTTCATTGGAGGTTCACCGTATTCGGATATCAATGAACCATTCATGTCCACTGGAAGAAGAATTGCTCGCTCCATCAAGAAGTCTATCGCCGATGGAACATTACTCGACATTTTGTCCTGAGAGTCCCACTAAAGTTAATTATTAGGTTCAAGTTTGGAATTAATTCCAATCAATGAATTAATTTTCGTTCTAGGAAAAATACGCTACTAATCAATTATTTGAGGTAGGCAAAAACGGAATAAGCTTACCAGCAAGGCTTTGGACGTTACGAGTTTGAATCCAAACACTGCCTTGACCTGTGAAGTTCATCACAAGACCTTCTCCACCAACGAGGAACGACTTCATCCCACCGACTTTATTGACGGTGTATTGAACTGTGTCTTCGAAAGCAACAACATGGCCAGTATCAATAGTGATAGTTTGTCCAGGCTGGACTGGTATTTGCTTGATTGCTCCAAAGGAATTGTACCAGACTCGTCCGATGCTTCCGTCTTCGGTTGAGGCTTGGATGAAGAACATTGACTCGCCACTGAAGAAGCCTTTTCCACCTTGAAATTTAGTATCGGTTTGAACATTGACACTCGATGCTAGGTAAGATCCGCCTTGAATGAACAACTTACGACCTGGTTGGAGGTTGAATCCTTGGATATCACCAGGAGAACCTGGTGCAACGCTGACCCAGCCACCGGCTGCGCCTGCTGTGAAGGTGTTGAGGAAAAAGGACTCTCCACCAAGAGCCATTTTCTTGAGGGACTTGAAGAATCCACCACCGCTTTTACGAGTTTGCATTTCTACACCACCCATTGCCACCATAGCACCAGGTTCAACATTTACCGACTCACCAGGAGCAAGAGTATAGGTCAACAGTGTATATGCGGGGTTAAACTCGACGGTTTCTTCCATGTTCAGTGGTAGAGAGAGCCACATATCATAGTTCCCCATAGTGGCATTAGACGATTACTACTTGCAAAATAAGTTTAAGTGAATACAATTATCCTTTGAATCGACCTTTTGATTGAACTCTCTAGACGTCATCCTTCATTACAACACTATCTTGGATATTGTCACCAATACGATCGATGTTAATTTTGACCTGCGCGTCATCTTTTTCAAGATATAACTGGCGTATTCTTCCAGCTTCTTGGTACCGGCCTGCCATTTGGTAAGCTTGGGCTGCTTTTTCCCAATCTCGTGCCAACTCCAAGTTTCGAGCCTCCATTGCCCAATCAGCAGCAGACTTGGTAGGCGTATTATGGGTCGTTTTTATCACAGGTGCCTGTTGAACAACTCGAAGTTGTTGTTGAGGTATGTAGTTGTGATTAATTACTTGTTGAACGGGTTGTTGAACGGGTTGTTGAATATAGAGAATATTCTTTGATTTCTTCTTCACAGAATGCCCAGAATTTGCAATTAGTAAGCTGATGAACATCCCAGAACAACATGCTGGTAAAGCCCCTGGCTCCATTGGCACCAGAAACAAAAGACCGAGGAAACCGATAATGAATCCGGCCCAACCCGTACTTATTCGTGTATCGCCCTTGACCATTTGATTCCACCTCAGAATATGGCAGTTAGCCTACTTTTTTCAATCTTTCAACTCTTCAGATAATGCATCTAAATCAGGCATACTAGGAACTTCTTCAGTTTCTGAATCCGATTCTTCAAGACCAGTTTCGAGATTATTTACGGATTCTAATTGCTCTTCCAATTCTCTTTTCTTAGCGGCCCTTTCTTCAGGGGTTGCGACCTTGAATTCACAAACTAACTTGATTGGGTCTCCGTGAGTCAATGTACCATTATATTCCATAAGTTCGCCTCCATTTGAAGTAATAATTTGGAACTTTGTTGGATCTCTTGTGCGGCGTTTTGCATGTTTCTTGTAGTGATGAACATAGACTTGGTATACTCCGGCTGGTGCTTTACCTTCAGGCCATACGACATTTTCAACTGGCTTCTTGGTTTCAGCCCTCACATTTGCATCAACA
>Ga0302117_10001061_pt1 | contig 12914 bp, 15 predicted proteins | sample AG5_322_MG_FD_203112 | JGI IMG/M metagenome (GOLD analysis project Ga0302117, IMG submission 203112) | Marine microbial communities from Western Arctic Ocean, Canada - AG5_32.2 | ecosystem: Environmental > Aquatic > Marine > Oceanic | place: Canada: Western Arctic Ocean | collected 2017-10-01 | reverse complement strand
TGGTTAATGGTGCGATTGTGTTCTGTGTGCCGGGTTCGCCAGGTGCTTGCGCGACGGCTTGGGATAAAATTATTTCAGAGCAGCTAGACAGTACGCATAAGCCTTGTAATTTTACAGATAAGCTTAAACAGAATTAGATCGTCCGTATTTGATTATGTCGTGCTGTGGATACGGTGGTGGTGTTCTTGGCGCGACTTTTCCACGACTCAAAAAAAACACCAGTCTAAATATTCTATTTAAGCTGGTGTCTAGTCAGTGCGTAAATCAATTAAAGGGCTTTGCATAAAGCCTCCTATTCGAATTGGCTTAGACGGATGCGTATACGATTGCGGCTGGAACTGCTAATGCAGCTGCTACCAGTAAAATACTGATAACTGTCGCTTCGATAACGGGCCGTACTCTGTTAAGTGTCTTGCTCATTACTTTCTCCTCGGTTTGATGGTTGGGACTAAGTTGATTTGGAATTTCCTCTCGACTGCGGGACGCATGGTAACACATTTTGAGATAATAGGTAACGTTTTTAGGTATTTTGGTGTTATTCGTACGGATGTGTAACAGTGGGTAACAAATAATATTAACCTTGTTATTTCAATCGCTTATAATAATAATTCCTTAAATATTGGGCTTTAATAGCTGTATTTTTCCATTTTAGTTGGCGAAAACCTCCTAACTAGATGAAATGTGATGTGAATCACATGCGTAACTATAGGTAACATAAATTTACATTGCTGTGAGTAAGTCGAAAATTGTCGCTGTGGGCGCATAACCTGATGGGAATAGCGACTGAGTGCGGCATCACTTACACTTGGTCCGCATCTGCCTCGACAAAGGACTAAAAAGGAATTTTTCATGCGCATAATGACATTTAACTGCAACGGCATTCGCGCTGCAGCGAGAAAGGGGTTCTTCGATTGGTTGCCCGAAGCAGATGTTGATGTGGTTTGCCTGCAGGAAACCAAGGCGCAGGTCGACCAACTGACCGATCCTGTGTTTCACCCGGAAGGCTATCACTGCCATTACTTCGATGCGGTGAAGAAGGGGTATTCGGGCACGGCATTGTATTCGCGCAAAAAGCCGAAGAAAGTAAAGAAGGGCTTAGGATTTGAGTTGGCTGATACAGAAGGGCGATATATCCAAGCAGACTACGACGGATTTAGCATAGCTTCGCTCTACTTACCGTCTGGGTCGAGTGGGGATGAGCGGCAGGCCAGGAAAGTCAGCTTCATGGATGACTTTATGAAACACATGAAAAAGCTAAGTAAGAGCAAGCGCGAAATTATTGTCTGTGCAGACTGGAACATCTGTCACAAGGAAATAGACTTAAAAAACTGGAGGCCAAATAGGAAAAACTCTGGATTCTTACCCGAAGAGCGAGAATGGCTCGATGTTCTCTATGACAAGGTAGGTTATGTCGATGCATTCCGGCGTGTGAACGAAGAGGCTGATCAATACTCTTGGTGGTCTAACCGCGGTCAGGCACGCGCCAACAATGTGGGATGGCGACTAGATTACCAAGTTGTTACCGAGGGCATCGCGAAGAAAGCCAAGTCGGGAGAAATCTACACAGCACAAAACTTTTCTGATCATGCGCCGGTTATTCTTGATTACGCCGATTAGGTTGAACAGAATCACGGCATGGTTTCAATGTTTATATGTAGTGGGAAACGGAAAAAGAAATGATGCGAAATACTTCTTATAAGAAAGATTTTAGACACACCCTGAATTTGATGCTGGTTCTCATGCTTTCAGTTATAAGCGCTAGCGTAATAGCACAACCCCTGCGAGCGATTATAGATACCTCAAAAGGTGAGATCGTAGTTCAGCTAAACGAGAGGGCTGCGCCCACAACGGTAGCTAACTTTGCGAACCTGGCGATGCGCGGCTTCTACGATGGATTGACGTTTCATCGCGTGGAAAGAAATTTCATGGTGCAGGGTGGTGACCCCTTGGGCAATGGCACTGGCGATGCTGGCTATAAATTTTCTGGAGAGATCGTGCTGCACCATAACCAGCCGGGAATTATTTCAATGGCCAACTCGGGGCCAGGAACTGACGGCAGTCAATTTTTTCTTACACACTTAGCAACACCTCATCTAAATGGAAAGCATTCCGTCTTCGGCAAGGTGTTAAGTGGGATGCCGGTTGTTAATCAGCTAAGACGTCGCGATACGATCAACAGCATCGTGATTGAAGGTGATTTCAGCTCATTGTTCGAGCGTAGAAAAGCACTCCTAGACGAATGGAATGTAATACTAGATACGAAATTTCCAGACTTGAGTCCTGCGCAATAGCTTGTTGTAAATTGAACTAAATATTAGGCGTGCAAAGGATCAGGCGCTCAAAGTACGCGTTTAAATGGCTTAACAACGACGCGTTGATAGACGCCCACAGCCACGTAGGGATCTGCATCGGCCCAAGCTTTGGCTTGCTCTAGGCTATCAAACTCTGCAATGACTAGGCTGCCGCTAAATCCAGCTTCCCCAGGCTCTGAAGAATCTATTGCAGGATGCGGTCCAGCTACCAATAGCCGCTCTTGTGATGCGAGGTTGTTCAATCGATCAAGATGCGCGGGCCGTGCTGCTTTTCTTTTCTCAAGGCTGTCTGGGATGTCTTCACTCATAATCGCGTAGTGCATGTTTTCTTCCTAAGCCGAATCTTCGTTGCTCGCTTCGTCTTCATTTCCCACTTCGATATACTTTGCTAGAATTGGCATCTGCATGAAGACGAAACCGAAGGTGAGTATTAAATTCCCGAACACTTTAAATTTTATCCAGAGCGCTTCGCTTAAGGTGAATGCAACGGTCAAGTTGATAGCGCCGAGTACAATAAAATAGAAGACCCACATAGTATTCAGCTTGTGCCATACTTCTTTAGGCGCCGTAACCGCATGACCCATCATATGTTCTATGGCTGGTTTGTCGCCGAAGTAGCGAGAGGCGATAAATATCGAGGCGAAGATCCAGTTTACTATGGGAGCTTTCCACTTTAGGAAAGCTATGTTCTTAAATATGATAGTGGGGATGCAAAAAAGGACAACAGCGACCAAGGTGATCCATTGAAATTTGTCTAATCTTTTCTGGTAGAAAAACAGGGAGCCATATACCAATACGGAGGCGGCGAGCAAAAATTCCGCTGCGCTGAACATGCCCCCAAAGGTGTGGTCGTAGCCAGCAACATTGATTACGCGTTCGTCCATTGCCCAAACGCTGAAAAAAACTAGCAGGGGAATGTAGTCAATAAACTGTTTCATTCACAAAAATCTCTTAAAAACCAATCGCGCCATAGTAATCGATTTGCAGAAAGGTGTCTGCTTTTGTAGGTCAATGTAATAGAATCAGCTTTTTTCTGCAGAACTGGATCGATTCAGCGTTTTGGCTATTGGGCAATTGGATACATGAGCAGTTTTTTGCAGGTACATCCTTCCGACCCGGAAGATCGAAATATTAAGCAGATTGCGAATGTCCTGCTTGCGGGTGGCGTGATTGTCTACCCTACAGATTCTACCTATGCACTTGGTTGTCACATAGGTGACAGGGGCGCTTTGGATCGTATTCGCCGCATTCGACAACTCGAGGATAAACATAATTTCACACTTGTTTGTAAGGATCTGTCGTCCTTGGCGAGCTATGCGCAGGTACATAATAGTGCTTATAGGATATTGAAGGCTTACACGCCCGGGCCCTATACTTTTATCCTCAAGGCGACGCCAGAGGTTCCAAGAAGACTGCTGCACCCGAAAAAGAAAACCATCGGTTTGCGAGTACCAGATAATGCGATCGCTCAGGCCATTTTAGAAAAAATGGGAGAGCCAATCATGAGCACGAGCTTGATCCTCCCAGATGAAGACGAGCGCCTGGTAGATCCTTATGATATGAGGTTGAAGATTGGGAAGCTTGTAGACTTAATCGTAGATGGTGGCGTCTGTGGCGTCGAGGCTACCACGATGGTCGATTTGGTCGATGGCATTCCCAAAGTTATTCGTGAGGGAAAAGGCGACGCAGAACCATTTCGATAGAGATCGCATTGCAGGTTATAATCACTATTTAGCTAGATTGATCAGTTTACAGACTAATTTACACAATCAGGAGAGCGAATTGTCCAAGGTGGATTCACAACAGCGAGTATTGTCAGGCATGCGACCCACTGGGCGGCTACATCTTGGGCATATGCACGGGGTGCTCAATAACTGGGTAAAGCTGCAGCATGAGTATGAGTGCTTCTTCTTCGTCGCTGATTGGCATGCGTTGACTACCCATCACGATCACTCGCTGTCACTCGATCAGCATGTCCTCGATATGGTAATTGACTGGCTGGCCGTTGGCGTGAATCCTGGGTCTGCAGCTTTATTCGTTCAATCCCGCGTGCCCGAGCATGCGGAATTGCATCTGCTGCTCTCGATGATTACACCGCTTGGCTGGCTAGAGCGTGTCCCGAGTTACAAAGACCAGCAGGACAAGCTGCAAGAGAAGGATCTGGCCACCTATGGCTTCCTCGGTTACCCCTTATTGCAGGCCGCCGATATTCTGATTTACCGCGCGGGGTATGTGCCTGTGGGTGCAGATCAGGTCGCTCACGTAGAACTTACTCGCGAAACAGCCAGAAGGTTCAATCATATCTATGGGCGCGAACCTGGCTTTGAAGAGAATGCTACGGCTGCAATCAAGAAGATGGGCAAGAAGGCGGCGAAGCAATATAGCAATCTACGAACTGCCTACCAGGAGCAGGGCGATCATGAGGCGCTCGAAAAGGCGAAAGCCTTGCTCAAGGAGCAGCAGAATATTTCTATCGGCGACTCAGAGCGGCTATTCGGCTATCTCGAGGGCGGCGGCAAGATGATATTGGCCGAACCGCAAGCGCTGCTTACGAAATCTGCGAAGATGCCCGGTCTTGATGGGCAGAAGATGTCAAAGTCCTATGACAACACTATTACTCTGCGAGAGCCATTGGATCAGGTGGAGAAGAAGATATCTAGGATGCCGACTGATCCAGCCCGTGTTCGCCTGAGAGATCCAGGAGATCCGGAGAAATGCCCTGTATGGCAATTGCACCAAACCTATTCGAGTGCGGACACAAAGCAGTGGGTTGTTGACGGCTGCACCAGCGCAGGAATAGGGTGTCTTGAATGCAAGAAGCCGATCAGCGATGCGATTATCGCCGAACTGGAGCCGATCCAAAAAGAGGCGGCTCAATATGAAAAGGACCCGGATATTGTGAGGTCTATCATTGCCGAGGGTTGCGAGACGGCGAGAGAGGCGGCGAAGGAAACGCTGCAGGATGTTCGTGATGCAATGGGCCTCGGTAGATGGTAATTGATCTGGAAACTAGAGGCCTTACAGGTGAGCATTTGCCACCTATATGAGGTAAAATTCCATTCATTATAAGAACTCAAAGTAGACCAGCAGATTGACCATTATCGGCACCGAAGCAGATCCGGAAAACACTGAGCTACAGGGGCTTCCCGCAATCCTCGAAGTGCATGACCCCGACGCTCCGGAGCAGCAGGAGCTGCCCTTCGCTATAGTGGCCGGCGAGGCCATGACACAGGTCCCCAAAGACCTCTATATTCCACCCGATGCCTTAGAAATATTTCTCGAAGCCTTCGAGGGCCCGCTCGACTTCTTGCTCTACCTTATCAGACGGCAGAACATCGATATCCTAGATATCAATGTCGCGGATATTACCGATCAATACATGAATTATGTCGACCTTATGGAATCTTGGCAGTTCGAGTTGGCTGCAGAGTATTTGGTTATGGCGGCGATGCTTGCCGAAATCAAATCGCGGTTATTGCTGCCGCGACAGGTAGAGAAAGAGGCGGAAGAAGGTGATCCTCGTATGGAGCTTATCCGCCGGCTGCAAGAATATGAGCGTTTCAAGAAGGCCGCTCACGACGTTGATGAATTGCCACGCATGGATAGAGACATTCATCGCGCCGGCGCTGCATTGCCTGAGATCGAGCGCATAACCGCCGATCCAACAGTGGGCATAAAGGAAGTGTTAGTCGCACTCTCTAGCGTACTCAAGCGTGAGAACAATTTTGAGCATCACCACGTGCAAATGGAGACACTTTCGACCCGCGAGAAGATGTCTGAAATATTAGTCCGCATATCGAATCAGAAGTTTGTGCCCTTGGTATCGCTATTAATACGCGAAGAAGGCAGGTTAGGGGTGGTCGTGACATTTCTAGCAATAATGGAGCTGATCAAAGACTCCATGATCGAAATTGTACAGTCGGAGTCCTTCGGGCCGATTCACATAAAATCTAGAAGTTAGTATGGGTACGAACGCAGCATGAGTGACGTTGACAACAAAGTAAAAATGATTGTGGAAGGCTTGCTGCTCGCTGCTGGTCGACCGCTCACCTTGGATAATATTATTCAGGTATTCAGTAAAAATGAGCAGCCGGACCGCCAAGAACTGAAGTTGGTAATGGATAGCATTGCCGAAGATTGTGCTGACCGTGGCTTCGAGCTCAAGGAAGTGGCTTCCGGGTTTAGATTTCAGGTGAAGCAGGAGCTCAGCGAATGGATTGCGAAACTTTGGGAAGAGCGTCCGCCACGCTACACTAGAGCGCTGTTGGAGACCCTGGCCCTTATCGCTTACAGACAGCCAATAACTCGCGGCGATATCGAAGAGATACGCGGTGTTGGAGTAAGCTCAAATATTGTCCGCACCTTGTTGGATAGAGAGTGGATTCGCGTGGTGGGTCATCGAGATGTTCCCGGTCGCCCGGCGATGTTTGCCACCACCAAGCAGTTTCTAGACTATTTTAATTTGAAGAGTCTGCAGGACTTGCCGCCGCTTTCTGAGATCAAGGATCTAGCTGTGGCCGATCCTGAGTTCGATCTCGAAGATGATCTGGCGGGCGCGCGTATTCTCGAGCTTCCAGAGGAAGTCATAGACGAGAACAGTATCGAGTTAACTGAGTCCGATAAGGCTGACTTAATCGCTGAAGAAGAAGCCGTCGCGCTCTCCAAGAAGCCGCTCGACGAGATTCTGCGGCTGCCGCCAGAGTTACAATTTCCTACCGTGATCGATGAAGAGGACGGAGAGCCAGACGCAGAGGATGTGGAATTCGAAGAAGAATTTGGTATTAAGGAATTGGATGAGGCGCTAGACTCGTTAGAGGCGGTAGGCGGTAAAGTCACCGAATCCGAATCTGCTGAAGACGCTTCGAAAGAAGAATCGACAGAGATCGAATTTAGTGTGAATGATGATGCAGGCACTAAGATTCAGCACTGATTGAATTGCCGGCATACTTAAGCTAGCCGCAAGAAATCCATTAACATAAAACGAATAAATCATGACTGAGAAGCTTCAAAAAGTATTAGCTCGTGCAGGCTTCGGTTCGCGCCGCGAAATCGAGACCTGGATTGCAAAAGGCCGCATCAAGATCAATGGCAAGGTTGCCGTTATCGGTGACCGCGTGATCGACGACGATAAGATTATTGTCGACGGAAAGAAGTTGGCGCCGCAAAAGAAAATTCGCGAGGATCGTCGCGTAATTCTTTACAACAAACCTGAGAACGAAGTGTCGACTCGAAGTGATCCGGAGGGAAGGCGGACAGTTTTCGATAAGCTTCCTCCTTTGAAGCATGGTCGCTGGGTTTCCGTTGGTCGTCTCGATTTAAACACTAGTGGTCTCATGTTGTTTACTACCGACGGAGAACTCGCGAACAAGTTGATGCATCCAAGCTCCCAGATTGAACGAGAATATGCAGTTCGCATCTTGGGGGATGTCACTCCGGAGATGGTTCAGGAGATGCACAAGGGCGTGATTATCGAAGACCATCTCTGTCGCTTCACCGATATCCAGCACTATGGCGGTGAGGGTGTTAACCAGTGGTATCACGTTGTGTTGCTAGAAGGCCGCAATCGCGAAGTGCGTAAGTTGTGGGAATCACAAGGCGTGAAGGTCAGTCGTTTGAAGCGTGTTCGCTTCGGACCGCTGTTTATCCCAAGCTCGGTAGTGAAGGGCAGATTCAACGAACTAGGTAAGACCGAGATCGAGAAACTTCTTAAATTGGTAAATAAAGAGAGTGGGGGACCTGCTCGAAATAAACCGGACTAGAGAGCCTCAAAATCCCTCACGCTCAACGCCTGGCCGTGAATGCTCTGTGCATCGGCACTCATCAAATAGAGATAGACTGGCATAAGTGATTCGGCCGTTGGCTGCGTCTCTGGATTCTCCGCTGGATAGGCATCGCGACGCATATTGGTGCGAGTCCCACCGGGGTTTAAGCTATTTACCTTTATCGAGGTCGTGTTCTCCAATTCCTCGGCCAGTGTCTGCATTAATCCTTCTAGGGCAAATTTGGACACAGCGTAGGCTCCCCAAAACGCTCGGCCAACACGTCCCACACCGGAAGAGATGAAGAGTACTCGCGCGCCTTGTGATCTATTCAGCGCAGGCATTAGAGATTGAGTCAGCTGAAACACCGCGTTAACGTTCACCTGCATTAGATCCGTCCAATCCTGCTCTGGATAGAACTCGATAGGGGTGCGCGCGCCTAGTAGAGCCGCGTTATGTATAAGGCCGTCGAGACACTCGAATTGCTCATTCAATGACTCTGCCAGAATTTTAAAGTCAGCCATCGACGCCGTCTTGAAGTCCAGCGGATGAATAACCACCTTTCCTGGATGCAATTCATCGATTTCATCAAATACCGCTTCGAGTTTCTGCTGATCCCTACCCAGCAGAATGACCGTAGCTCCATGGGCAGCGTAGGCCTTCGCGCAGGCTTTGCCAATGCCATCGCTGGCACCGGTAATGAGTAGGGTTTTATTGTTCAGGAAGTTCTTTTCTGCATCGTAGGTAAATGTCATGTTCAGGCAAATTTCAGTAGATTCAAGAGTGAGATGGTCTGTTCGGAGGATTGCAGGATGAAGTCTGCACACCATTCTTCGACTTTGGCGTCCGTTGCCAGGTAGCCGTAGGCGGCAGCGATCGCAATCACATCGGCATTCTTGGCAGCTTGGATATCCCGAATGTGATCTCCAATATAGACACATCGTTCGCTATCGCGACCCAGTTTCTCAAGTGCTAGGAAAATCGGCTCTGGATGTGGCTTGGTTTTACTCACATGGTCCGGGCAGACTAATACGCTGCAACGCGAGCTAAGGTGCAATTTCTCTAGTAGGCGGACGCTATATTTCTCGGGCTTATTGGTTACGATCCCCCATGGGATATTCTGTTTTTCTAATTGCGTTAGCAGGTCGTCTAATCCCGGATAAAGATTAGAGACAGTGGAGTTTAGCTGCTCGAAGTAGAGGTCTAATAGGCGTTGCAACAGATTAGCAAAATCGTCATGTGTCTCATCGATTTCAAAAGCGTTCTTGACGAGTGCGCGTGCTCCATTCGAAACATTTAGATGGATGATCTCGTGTGATAATGCATTCTTGCCATGTTCTCCCAAGAGCTTGTTTACGACGAGGGTAAAGTCTGGTGCGGTATCGATGAGCGTGCCATCGAGATCGAACAGAACACAGTCGATGGACGTTTCTAGCTTCTCATGTCGCGACTGGATCATGTTTGTGTCTCAGCTCGGGTATAACAGGCGATATAGTTCACATCGACGTTTGCCTCTAAGCTGTATTTACGAGTGAGTGGGTTATAGGCCATGCCGATCTGATCTTGCAGGTCTAGCTTGCTATCCCGACTCCATGCGGCGAGTTCGGAAGGTTTAATAAACCTAGCGTAGTCATGGGTGCCTCGAGGCAGTAAGTTCAAAATATATTCGGCGCCAACGATTGCGAATAGATACGACTTAGGGTTTCGATTGATCGTCGAGAAAAACACGGTCCCTCCGGGCTTTACTAGGTCGTGGCAGGCTTGAATAACTTTAGCTGGCTCAGGCACGTGTTCAAGCATCTCCAGGCAGGTAACGATGTCGAATTGTTCGCTGTGATCTTGCGCGTACTGTTCGGCCGAAGACTTCTGATAGTCGATCTCGAGTTTGCTTTCTAGCTGGTGAAGTCTAGCGACTGAGAGCGAAGCATCTGCCATGTCAATCGCAGTTACGCTGGCACCATGATGGGCCATAGCTTCAGCAAGGATGCCTCCGCCGCAGCCAATATCTAGTACTTTCCTGCCTGCTGGGTTTACCTTGCGGCTGATATAACTCATCCGCAGTGGGTTAATCTCATGGAGCGGTTTAAATTCGCTGTCAGGGTCCCACCAGCGAGCTGCGAGAGCTTCGAATTTACGAATTTCTAGTTCGTCTACATTATCCATATCTTTTGCTGCCTAGTTAACTAATCGTTAGTGGATTAACTAGTGGCTGAAAGTTTTTCTTGCCACTGGGCGCTTGCGGATTTTATTGCCTGAATATCTAGGCCGGTGAATTCGCCATCCTTCAATAGTTGTTGTCCGGAACACCAGACATGTGAAACTTGGGATGCTTGTGTTGCATACACTATCTGTGAAATCGGATTGTATATGGGTGTGCTATTCAGCGTATCGAGATCGATTGCGGTCATATCGGCATACTTACCGACTTCTAGACTGCCGATCATTGCGTCTAGCCCTAGTGCTTTAGCGCCATTTATCGTTGCCATTTCCAGCGCCTGCTGGGCAGGTAATGCGCTAGCATCTTTAGCTATACCTTTGGCGAGTAGCGCGGCGGTACGCATCTCAGAGATCATATCGAGGTCGTTGTTGCTCGCACAACCGTCTGTACCTAGAGCGACGTTAATGCCTGCCTTGCTTAGCTTGGCCACTTCGCAGAAGCCGCTGGCTAGCTTTAAGTTAGATTCAGGGCAGTGCACAATATTAGACCCGGCCTCGGCTAGAGAGGTTATATCTGCGTCGGAGAGTTCTGTGGCGTGCACGCAGACAAGGCGGGGACTGAGCAGGCCTAGCTGTTTAAGCCGCTCGACCGGAGTTTTCCCGTCGCTTGCCAATGCATCTGAGACTTCTTTGGCTGTCTCGTGTATGTGCATATGGATCGGTAGGTCCATTTCCTCGGCGAGTGTCGATAGTTTCTTAAGCGGAGCGTCTGATACCGTGTAGGGCGCGTGTGGCCCAAACGCGGTATGAATTAGCTCGCTGTGCCGGTAATCATCGTGCAGCTTTGTTGCCTTAGAGATGTATTCATCGGCATCGGAAGCCCACACCGTCGGGAAATCTATAACCGGGCTAGCTAGCTGCACTCGAATATTGGCATCCAGGGCTGCTTTCGCTACTTGATCTGGATAGAAGTACATATCGGCGAAGCAGGTAGTGCCAGAACGTATCATCTCTGCGATGGCTAGGTTGGCTCCTGCAAGCACGAAGCTCTCCGAAACGAATTTGGCTTCAAGGGGCCATATCGACTCTTCCAGCCACTGCGTAAGCGGAACGTCGTCGGCAATGCCTCGCATCAAGGCCATGGCGGAATGGCCATGAGCGTTTATCAGGCCAGGTATTAGAGCATGCTTGGGTAGATGCAAGAATTCGGTAGCCTCGATCATTGTCTCGGCATCGATCTGGCTGCAGATAGCGACGATTTTATTCCCCTTTATAGCGACACAATGGTCTTCTAAAACCGCACCTTGAGGCTGTACAGGGATGACCCATTTTGCCGAAACCAATAGATCAGCTTGAATACTAGTCGTTACTCTCAAAATTGCCTCTGTTTACGCTGCAAATAAATCGACATTTATGCAAAAATTAGGGCTGCGATTATACCTAGAAAAATTCGAAATAGCGCGCTGCAAAATCCCCTGTCATTTTCAATGGAAATTATTGAAAAAACGGAAGTTTTTACGGCAATTAATAGCTATTTCTGCTGTCACAAAAGCCCCGAATAGTGCTACAATTCGGGGCTTTTGTGAGGATAGATTCCGCCTCAGATTTAAACTGCAAATAAGCCATCAGAAAAGCACGAAATTGGCCGTTAAAGAGGTTAAGGAAAAACAAAAAAAATTGCTGTGTTTTCATGCAAGAGATCATGCCTCATTAATCGCTAGTTATCCCATTATTTAGGATGTAGTCAATCTATGACCGAGTTTGCTAAACAGGTCTTGCCTGTCGCGTTAGAAAGTGAAATGCGGGAATCTTACCTCGCCTATGCAATGAGCGTAATTGTAGGTCGCGCCTTGCCTGATGTTAGGGATGGTTTGAAGCCCGTTCATCGCCGAGTGCTATTTGCGATGAATGTACTTTCGAACGATTACAACAAGCCTTACAAGAAATCGGCTCGTATTGTGGGCGATGTTATTGGTAAGTATCACCCTCATGGAGATACGGCTGTTTATGACACCATCGTACGTATGGCGCAGAATTTCTCGCTGCGCTATCCCTTGGTGGACGGTCAGGGCAACTTTGGCTCGGTTGATGGCGATTCTGCAGCAGCAATGCGTTACACAGAAATTCGCATGGAGAAAATTGCCCATGATCTGCTAGCGGATCTGGACAAGGAGACGGTCGACTTCTCGCCTAACTATGACGGCACAGAGCATATTCCAGATGTTATGCCTACGCGAATCCCCAATCTATTGGTGAATGGTTCTTCCGGAATTGCGGTAGGCATGGCGACAAATATACCTCCGCACAACCTTAATGAGATTGTTGCTGGAGCCATGGCGTTAATGGAGAACCCCGAAATCGACATAGATGGGTTGATGGAGCACATATCGGGCCCGGATTTCCCTACAGCAGCGATCATTAACGGGAAGGCTGGTATCGTTCAGGCCTATAAAACCGGTCGTGGACGCATCTACATGCGGGCGAAGGCGGAGATAATTGACAGCGGGAAGTCTGGAAAGCAGACGATAATTGTCCACGAAATTCCTTACCAGCTGAACAAATCCAAGCTTATCGAAAAGATCGCCGAGCTCGTTAAAGAGAAGAAGATAGAGGGTATTACAGAGCTACGCGACGAGTCAGATAAGGATGGCATGCGCATTGTTATCGAGCTGCGCAAGGGCGAGAT
>Ga0302117_10001060_pt1 | contig 12914 bp, 11 predicted proteins | sample AG5_322_MG_FD_203112 | JGI IMG/M metagenome (GOLD analysis project Ga0302117, IMG submission 203112) | Marine microbial communities from Western Arctic Ocean, Canada - AG5_32.2 | ecosystem: Environmental > Aquatic > Marine > Oceanic | place: Canada: Western Arctic Ocean | collected 2017-10-01 | reverse complement strand
ACAAAATTGGCTGCATAATTTACTGAGCGCAGCTTTTCAAGGTGCGCTTTAGACCCTTCTATTTTCCCTTCTTCATTTCATCAACAAATACATTACGGACGTTTTCGGTTATTGACTTAAGCCACTGCTTCCCTGCCTGTTTTCCCACATGAGACAAATTTTGAATTAGTTTCGTATACGCTGTTTTTCCTTGAGCCTGTTGTTCTCCAATGTTGTCTGTCAGCAAATTAGGAACTATTAGTTCAAAATGAGCAGGTTCAACAAGTTGTTTTTGAATGTGAGACCAACGTCCGAGCAAATGTATTTGTTCAGCAAATTCCTTTTTTGAGACAGACTTTGTCTTTATGGTCAGACTGTGAGAATTAGCTACGGCATCCATAAAACGTTGTAACTGCGAGAGCCGTTCCTGATGGTTTGATTTAACTATCCGTAAGCCGGATTCATAAATAAATTTCTGTTGCGGAGTTTGGGCAACGCAAGCAATCCGGATTTGTTGATACCAATGAAAAAGCGATGTTAACTCCGCAAGAACGTTAACTTGTTTCTTGACTATTCCCAACACACCTAAAAATATCCGTGGATCGTAATCAATTTTACCTTTTGGTAAAGAGTGTCCAAAATTAAGCCCTGCTGAGAAGGATCCGTTGATTCTTACATCGGCAGCAGTCATTGCGCCAAAATCAGCCTGAATCGGTCCCAAAAGGCTGTTATTACCTCCGATAAAAAGACGTTGTTGATCTAGAAATACTCCGTTACTGGCATCACCAAATAAAGACGCAGTTGCTTTGTCACCTCTGATACTAAAATTAAAATGAATGGTGCCGCTACCAACTTCGCTAAAACAACCTGGTTCCGGACCTGTTCCTCCTGCCAACAGCACATCACAGAAATTTATATTACTACCCAAAGTTGTCCATGGAAAGAGGACTGTCATTTTAGTGTCAGTATGCTGGGCAGAGGAAGCATCTTCCTCATAGAGTGTCCCTTTGCGGATACGGAATCCGTACCCGGTGCTGAAATCATTGACCATTGTTTCTTTTCCTAAAAGAACTGCCTGTTCCGCAACTCCTGAGCCAAGAATGGATCCTGGTCCTACAACTGTATCTTTCAAAGTTACTGCACCTAAACTGCCCACAACAACGTTTTCTCCAATCCAGCTGTTATCTAGAGTCGCTGGACCGGACAGGCCAATGTTTGCTCCTGCATGAATTTCTGTGTTGCTACCGTTGATCCGGACAAAAGGATGGATTGTTGAGCCGGTAGAAATCTTTTCCGCTGCTACCTCACGACCGATTCTGACAGAACTCAAATCCGGAATTATTACTCCCTGCTCCTGTAATTTACGAAGTTGATCAGGATTATAATATGAGTTATCGTTTTCATTCATAAAAGAGTTTATTGTTTTAATAAGCCGCTGATTTCGGTCTTTGAAATTCCCAAAAATAAATTAAGATTATCTTTTCTCAGTCTATTTTAAATTAATCTCGCAAATTTTTTGCACAAGGTGATCAAAATCCTGAATCTCAGGTTTAGCATGAACTTCCCAGCCATAACTGAGTACAGCAGTAGCAGTGACATCTCCAAGACAGGCAATTTTAGGTGTTGTTGTTAAACTTTGCCAAAATTCTGTTGGTATTACTTGCTGAAAGTTTTGGACTGCAGATGGACTTGCAAACAGGATCCAATCTAATTTATTATGTTCCAGTTCTTTCAGCAGAAAAGTATAGTCACTTTCAGCAGGAACATTCCTGTAAACAGGTGTTGAGACAACTTGAGCACCCTGCTTTTCCAAGGCATTTGCCAGGATTTCCCTTGGGGATTCAGCCTGAATCAGCCAACACTTTTTGCGTTTTAAATCGTATTGCTTAAAAGACGAAAGCAGTCCTTCACTTTGAAAATGTTCCGGAACAAGCTCCGGAATTATCTCGTATTCTGCAAGAGTCGATGCCGTTGCCTGTCCTACACATGCAATCTTGAGAGTCGAAAATATTATTTTTGGAGACAGTCCAGAGTCTTTCAGGCGTGACAAACAGCGTCTGACGCCGTTACTGCTGGTAAAAACAGCCCAATCAATCTTTGGTGCTTCCTGTACAGCTTTGTCAAATAACACCCATGATGTTGGAGGCATGATCATGTTCATGGGCGTACTGATTACAGATGCTCCCTGAATTTTAAGCATTTCTGAAAGGGAGGATTCCGAAGTGTCCTGTCTAGTAACCAAAATGCGAAGTCCTGCCAGCGGAATTGTTTCGGATGGCAGGTCGGAGACAGAGGTCATAGTAACTATGAGTGGTAGTAACGGCTTTTACTCAAAGCCCTTCAACAGCTTGCCGATATGCTTTCCGGAATCCACGAGTCTGTAATTCTTCGGCAGTTAAATTGTAATAGGTTGACATCTCTTCCAACAGAGCGTAATAATCCATTCTCTCCGGAACAGGAACCTGATGATTTATCTCGTGTAATTTCAACAGTAAATGATCATAGTGCAACTTGGTCTTCTTCTGCGGATGGCTCATTTTTTTCAATCTGCCTGCAAAAAAATATAACGCGAACCATTTGCAGTTGTAATCAGCAGCAAGATCCCTTTTTCCGGATCCATTTCACTGACAAGTTTTTTAAATATGCTGAGATTAACAATTCCCTGTCTTTCCACTTCCTGGACAATCATTCCCGGAAGCAAGCCTGTTTTCTCAGCAGGGCTTCCCGTTTTGACTGCTACAATCACAATCCCGATTCCAGGTTCTATCCCGAGTTGTTTTGCAGTCTCTACGGTAAGTTCTTCAACAACCATTCCCAGCATCTCCACCTGTTCAATCTCTGGTATTGGCTGAGGAGCAACTTTAACTTGAGAAAGTTTCCTGGGTCGTTCATCCAGTTTAAGATTTATGAGAATTGTTTTTCCTGCTCTGATAAGCTCCATTTCGATTTCAGCGAACGCACCTGCATTTGCAATTTCGTTACGGAGATGGTTACTGTCCCGGATGGATTTGTCATTTATGCGAATCACCACATCACCTTTAAGCATACCTGCTTTTTGAGCAGGTGTACCCTGCATAACACCGGTAATTAAACTACCTTTGGTGTTTTCCAGTTGAAATGCTTTAGCCAGATCCTGACTCACATCTTGTATCCCTACCCCAAGCCAGCCTCTTGAAACAGTACCTTTATCTATCAAATCCCGCATGATTTTACGAGCCATGTTAATAGGCACAGCAAAGCCAATTCCCTGATAACCGCCACTTCTGGAAAAAATCGCGCTGTTCACACCAATAATTTCTCCACGCAGACTGACCAACGGACCTCCACTGTTGCCAGGATTAATCGCGGCATCAGTTTGAATAAAATTTTCATATTCATTTATCCCTACATTTGAACGGCCCTTTGCGCTGACAATTCCGGATGTCACGGTTTGGATCAGTCCAAATGGATTACCTACTGCAATAACATCTTCTCCAACCAGGATTTCGTCTGAGTTACCCATCGGCAAAACCGGCAGACCATTCCCTTCTATTTTAACCACGGCAATATCAGTCTCTGGATCAGTACCTACAAGTTTTGCTTCTTTTTCAGTTCCGTCATAAAGTACAACTAAAATTCTGTCTGCCTCACCTACTACATGATGGTTCGTCAAAATGTAGCCTTTGCTGTCGATAATAGAACCGGAACCCATGCCTTCCTGCCGGAATTCACGATTTGGCTTTTGACGGTTTTTTGGCGGTTGGTTTTTAGGCGGTCGTAGTTCAGGAAAAAACCGACGGAAGAACTCCTCATTATAAGGGGCCCTTGGATTTGTTAGAGATTGTCCTTCGGGGTTATGCATAATTTTTTCGACCTTGATATGGACAACTGCTTTCTGGACATTTTGCACCAAGATCGCACGTGTTTTTGAACTACGCAGCATTTGTTCCAAATCATCAGAATTCTGCGCGACTGCAGGTGCAGTCAAAAATAAAACAGTAAAAAATAACAGCGTGAGTATTCTAAATTCTAATAGCATTTTTGAGTTCCTTGTTGATATAAAATGTTTTAACGTCTTTTCATAGCTTTTATCATATCCTGCTTTATATGTATCTTCCATTGATTTTTTTCTTTAAAATAACTGTTAAAATGATAAATATGTTTTTTTTGCTGGACTTATATCTATCTATGGCTAAATTAGTATTATCTTATTGGAAAGCAGAAAATTATTCAGGTGGATCACGGAGCATTTCTGGGACAACCTTCATTAATCATTTAAAAGAGGAATTATGAGTACAATACCTAAAAACAATCTTTATACTAGAGACCACGAGTGGGTAAGAATTGAAGGCAACAAAGCAGAGGTCGGAATCACTGATCATGCTCAAAAAGCACTGGGTGATATCGTTTTTGTTGAATTGCCTGACACTGAAGACGAAATTGATGCCGGAGATGAGTTTGGTTCAATTGAATCGGTGAAAGCAGTCACCTCTCTTTTTATGCCGATGAGTGGACGCGTCATTGCTGTCAACACCGAGTTGAAGGACAGTCCTGAAATAATCAATGAGGAGTGTTATGACGAAGGTTGGATAATTCGCCTGGAACTGTCTAATCAGGAAGAGTCCACAGAACTGTTATCCTCTGAAGATTATAAAGAATTCTTATTGGACGAAGAGGCGTAAACTTTACTGCATTTTAATTTCAGACAATTGATGGAAAAAAAACGTAAAAACGTCTTATTTATTACTGCAGATCAATGGCGTGGTGATACTCTGGGATGTATTGATCACAACTTGGTACAGACTCCGCATCTGGATCAACTTGCAGCAGATGGTGTACTGTTCCGCAAACACTACGCTCAAACGGTCCCTTGTGGCCCTTCGCGTGCTTCGTTATACACAGGGCTGTACGCAATGAATCACCGTTCAGTCAATAACGGCACCCCTTTGAATGCGCGCTTCACAAATATCGCATTAGAAGCACGAAAATCCGGATACGATCCAACCCTGTTCGGTTACACAGACACTTCCGCAGACTCTCGTGAATTCCACCAGCAAGATCCGTTACTTAGCACATATGAAGGGCTGATGCCGGGAATGAGCAGCGGAGTTACTTTAACCGACAATCAGCGGCCGTGGATTGCGGAGTTGATAGCCAAGGGCTATGATAAGTCGTTGAATGAGCATAAAGTTTTCGATCCTGTTCCAAACTATCCCGGAGCAGAAAAACGTGGAGTTACCTTTCCACCTCCAGTATATTCTGATGAAGATAGTAGCACCGCTTTTCTGACCGATGAACTTCTCAAGTGGTTAAGTGTAAGAGAAGATGAAAAGTGGTTTGTGCATTTGTCTTATTTGCGACCGCATCCTCCATGGATTGCACCGGAACCTTATAATTCAATGTATGACCCTGCTGATGTCTCCAAACCGGTCAGGATGAAGAGTTTGGAGCAGGAAGGAGAACAGCATCCACTCCTCAAAAGGCTTCTTGCAGAAATTCCCGGCAATATTTTTTTTCCAGAGACATATGAGGGACTTGCCGCAGAAACAAGTGAAAAGGATATTTTACAGGCACGTGCCACCTATTACGGGTTGATGACGGAAATTGATCATCATTTAGGAAGATTAATTTCGTATTTAAAAAAATCCGGACAATATGAATCCACACTGATTGTTTTTACAAGTGATCACGGAGAACAACTCGGAGATCACCATTTATTTGGAAAAACAGGATATTTTGACGGATCTTATGCAATTCCACTGATTATCCGGAATCCAGAAATTACTACCCCTACATCCGTAAATTCCAATGCTGCTGATAATCAGGTAGAAGTATTCACTGAAGCAATTGATGTGATGCCCACTATTCTGGATTGGCTGGATTTAGAAATTCCGGAAGAATTAGATGGCTGTTCACTCCTGCCTTTGCTGAATGGCAATGTCCCGGATAACTGGAGAAAGGAGGCACATTGGGAATATGATTTTCGGGAAATCGGTTCGTTTCAACCGATGCTTGAACAACAATTCGGCCTGTCTCCTGATCAATGTTCGTTAACAGTTATTCGTGATGAACGCTATAAATATGTCCACATGACAGCTCTCCCGCCTCTCTTGTTTGATTTACAGGAAGATCCTCAAGAATTTATAAATCGTGCCGAAGATCCGGATTACAGGCATCTTGTCCTGGAATACGCCCAAAAAATGCTCTCTTGGTCAATGCTCCACCGAGACCGTACACTGGTTAATATTAATATGAAATTCGGGAACCTGATTCATTGGAAAGGTCCAAGGGTATTAGAAAAATTCGAGGCATGACGTGACTGAACGTCACAGCAAAAATGGCCGACAGATAAAAATCTTTCCCTCAATCCGCAAAAACTGCTGTATAGTCTAAGTACTAAAATTAAAACATCAAATAGATGTCGAGGATTTTAATGCAGAAAATCCTGACATGAACTCACCTTGGAAATATATGCTCTGTTCAATAGTCCGTGAAGTAATAGATATTGAAGCTCTACGACTTCGCACACAACATTCTCAGGCAGGAGCAGTCTTAATTTTTTGTGGAGATATTCGGAATCACAGCCAGCAACAGGAGGTTTCATTTCTTGAATATGAAGCCCATGAAAGCATGGCACTGAAACAGATTTATCAAGTTGTTGAAGAAGCTCAGAAAAAATGGGAGCTTCACACAGTTGAAGTTATTCACCGTCTTGGAAAACTTGCGGTGAAAGATTGCTCAATTGCCATTGCTGTTTCAACTTCACATCGAGGCGATGCCTATGAAGCAAGTCGTTACATTATTGACACCATAAAACATGCTGTTCCTATTTGGAAAAAGGAACATTTTGTTGATGCCACAGCTATGTGGAGTAAAGGTTGTGAGGCATCAAGTGTAGTCGACGATAGTGCTGAAGCTCCTGCTGTTGTGAAAAACGAGGTTATAGAATGCCATTAGAAATTATCGGTCAGGACAAATCAAAACACCCCTTCATGAGGGGCATGCTGGCTCACAAGTTGATTCAGAGAGGATTGTCTTTTGATCAGGCTTACCAAATATCAAAAGATGCGAGGTCTTTTTTTCAAGAGCAAGCTGAAGTCAGTTCCGATTCTTTAATGCAGGCAGTTGACGAACTGATAGTTAACCGTTACGGTAAAGAACTTCTGAAGGGGCTGACCCTAGACCTGTTTCCCACCGGCAAACAAATCTGTGTTTTTCGACGAAACGCAACCGCCCCATTTTCAAAAGGATTATTAACACAATCGATTACTGCTTCAGGATTAAAACCGGAAGAAGCATTCCAAATTGCTTTTGATTTGGAAGCAAAATTGATGAAAAAAAGTATCCTGCGTATCAGCAAAAAAAAATTATTTGATGAAGTGTTTGCGACTATTAAGAATAAACATAATCCCCATATTGCCGGCTTGTACAAATTAGCCAGCCGACTTGATGAATTGGATCGCCCCGTGATAATTTACCTTGGCGGTGCTTCAGGTACAGGAAAGTCGGTCATGTCCACTTTTTTAGCAGGCAGACTTGGCATCAACAAGATTACAGGTACAGATACTATCAGGGAGATTATGCGACTGGTTTTTAAAAGAAATCTATTGCCTTCCCTCCATAACTCCTCCAGCAAAGCCGGAACTGGGATGCCCAAAAATCTTGGTAAAAATGACCGCTTAATCAGTGGATTTTGTCTACAGGCTCAGCAGGTAAGTGTTGGAGTGAAGGCTGTTGTTGATCGTGCCATCAAAGAAAAAACAAGCATGATTATCGAAGGTATACATTTGCTACCGAATATGGAACAGGCGATTAAAGAAGGTTGCAAACGGGCATACCATATTCCCATTACACTTTCGCTGATGAGCGAAAAACACCACAAAGACAGATTCTCTGAACGCGGAAAAGGCAACGAATTAAGAAAAAAAGAAGCTTATTTGCGTAGCTTTGAAAATATCAGAGCTATTCATGAATTTTTTAATTTGGAGTGTGAAGAAAAAGAGATTGAAGTTGTTGACAATGAAGATTTTGATGAAACAACAAATACTCTGATGCAATTAATCATTAACACTCTGCAGGAACAGGTTAAATCAAATAATTCATCTAAATCCTGACTTATTTCGTGCAAATAATTCCTCGATTGCTCATTATTATAGACGGCATGGGGGATCGTCCAATCATTGAGTTGGGCGATAAAACCCCGTTACAGGCAGCAAACTTACCTGTGCTGGACCGCTTGGCAACGGAAGGGCAGTGTGGTATTGCTGATCCAGTAAAGCGTGGAATTGTAGCCACAACAGTTTTAGGTACTTTGGCAATCCTAGGTTATAATCCCCTCAAACATTCAATTGCACGGGGGGTGATTGAGGCACACGGAAGCGGGATAGGAATCATGCCTGGTGACGTTGCGTTTCGTGGAAACTGGGCGACCCTCGATGATACGGGAAAGATCGTTGATCGTCGTGCGGGGCGTATTCGTGAGGGCACGAAAGAACTAGCCGCCACTCTCAGTGGTATTAAGATTGAGGACGTCTCTGTGGAAGTTGGTGCCGGAACTGAACATAGAGTTGCCGTGGTTATCCGTGGAAGCGGATTACAAGATTCTCTCTCCGGAAGCGATCCAGGGGATCATTTCAGTTCTGGAATTAAACCTCGTCTACCCGTCGCATTGAAAAACAATGATGAAAAAAGTGTCCGGACTGCAAAAATATTAAATCTCTTTGAACAGGAAGCAAGAAAAATTTTAAAACTGCATCCGGTAAATCTTGAGCGAGTCTCAAAAAGTCTTTTTGCGGCAAATGCGATTTTAACCAGAGAACCTGGGCGGGTTCATGCGTTCCCTAAAATAAAACGTCCCTCAGGATTTGGTTTGTCCGGAGTTTGTATCAGCGGAGACGCCACCCTTCACGGGATTTCACGTGTGACAGGATTGGATGTCTGTAAAACTCCGGCCATGACCGCAAATCTGGATACAGATTTAAAACAGAAATTTATGCTTGCCGGAAAAATGCTTTCAAAATACGGAGTCGTTGTCCTGCACATAAAAGGCTGCGACATTGCGGCACACAACAGGGAAGCAGTAAAGAAGAAGGAATTTCTCGAAAAAATTGATACTGAACTGGGTCTTTTTTTAAAAAAGTGGAAAGGTAAATTGCGGATTGCCGTCACTGCAGACCATGCGACTTGGAGTAAAGAAGGGGTACACGTTGATGATCCTGTACCGGTCCTGCTGCATGGACAAGGGATTTTAGCAGATTCAGTAAAGGGTTTTGATGAATTTCAAGCTGCTGAAGGACACTTGGGCTTATTCCGGTTGCATAAATTATGGGAAAAGTTTTTTGCCTGATTTCAATTGCAAAAAGATCTGGAGAAAAAGTCGTATAAAAATAATCTAGGATATCCTGTTCCAGCTTTAAAATATTAAGAAAGCAAAACACAATTAAACAGACAACCGGCGAGTCTATTAAACAGAATTGTTTGTTCATTATTTTAATGATAACAATCAGCTAAACTACAATTATTCATGAGTGCAATCAGTTTCGATCCTGACAGTTCCTGGCAATCGTCATTCAGCTTTGAACATGTCAAGTGTCTCATAGTCTGCAGAGGACCGGTCCGTCTCGAAACTATGACAGTCTTGGAAGAACTTGGAGCAAGCTTCGGCATGCTGCTTTCTGAAAAAGACAGCATTGTTTATCCGCAAGCATTAGCGCCTGAATTACGCGCGCTCAGTAACCGTAGTGAGCAGGTGCATCATGTCCCGGATTATATGGGTGCAAGCAAAGAGGAGCGTGTCCAGCGTATCGAGCAGATAATCAAAATTTGTCATGAACATGCTTACACTCATTTATTTGCCGGATATGGTTTTATGGCGGAAGATGCTGAATTTGCCTCACGGATTGAAAACGCGGATATCAGTTTCGTTGGCCCGAACTCAAAGGTAATTCAGCAGGCAGGTTCAAAAGACGAAGCAAAGGAGCTCGCACGTACCCTCAAGGTCTCTGTTACCCCGGGAGAAGACCGCATTGCAGCAATTACTTTATTAACAAAAGCCGGTGACTCTCCCGCTGAATATTTCTGCAAAATAATTAATAAACATAAATTAAGTCTTCCTCAAAACTGGCAAACCGGCAAACCCATTGATCAGGCAATTGCGCTTTTGCAGGCTTCTTACGAGAAGCAGGTTGATTTGTTTACTATTTCAGAATTACAGCAGGAAACTGTCCTGCAGGTTGAAACACTGTGGCAGGAAAATCCGGGTAAGCGTATTCGGCTTAAACATGTCGGCGGCGGCGGCGGAAAAGGACAAAGGGTAATTACTTCTGTTGATGAAGTACAGGAAGCCGTGATGTCCGTTTTGATTGAATCAAAAGCAACCGGAGTAGGTGACAACAAAAATTTTCTCATTGAACTGAATATTGAAAATACCCGCCACAATGAAATTCAACTGCTCGGTAACGGTGAGTGGTGTATCGAACTGGGAGGGCGTGATTGCTCTCTTCAAATGCACGAGCAAAAATTGTTGGAAGTTTCTCTGACTGAAGAAATGTTGGCAGCCGCAGCCGGAGAATACGAAGCCGCAGGCAAAAAAGTCCAGGCTGAAGTCCTGCGTACTGATGCAAAAATATTAAAATCAATGTGTAAACAGGCGGAGGAATTCGGCAAGGCACTGCTTCTCGATTCTGTTTCAACTTTTGAATGTATAGTCGAGCAGGATGTACATTATTTTATGGAAGTTAATACAAGGATTCAGGTTGAACATCGTGTCACCGAAATGGTGTATCGGCTGAGGTTTACAAATCCTGATGATCCTGAAGACACATTCACGGTAGATTCTCTTGTGGCTGCCATGCTGTTGATAAACTGTTACGGTAAAATGCTCATCTGTCCGGAACGTTTGCCGCGTTACGTTTCTGGAATTGAAGCCCGGCTGAATTCCACAAATCCCGCGTTAAAACCGCATGCAGGCGGAATAGTCCGTGCCTGGTCTGCACCTGGTGAACACGAAATTCGTGATGATCAGGGAATTGGAATCAGTAATCCTGACACAGGACTTTTGCAACTCTACAACCTTGCCGGAGCCTATGATTCCAATGTTGCACTTTCCATCACACATGGAATTTCACGCAGGGAAAGTTTTGAAAAGCTGGCAGAAATTTTACGTTGTATGGAGGTGCGTGGTTATGATTTGCATTTAAACGTGGACTTTCATTACGGATTACTGCATTGGCTGCTTGGCAACGATCCCATGCTTAAACCCAACACGCGTTTTGTCTCTGCATATCTGGCACTAGCAGGAAAAATAAAACGTATCTGCGATCAGGTAAACCTCGAAGTCGCCTGGAAAATTCAACTTGAAAACGTTCAAAAAAAATATGGCAGGGAAGGCCTCTTGATTTGTGAGCAAAAATTAACCTTGCTTTTAAGACCTTTGAAAAAGTTACTCAGCAGGACTCATTTACTGATGGGCTGGTTGGCGTTTCAAAAATCAAAAAACAAAAAAAATAACCAGTCTGCAAAACAGAATCCAGTGCTGATTTTGAAAGATCTCTATCATTTTTTACGACTGGATCAGCACCCCGGAATTCCTCCAAGTGAACAGATTTGGGTCAACGATCAGAAATTATTGGAAAGCGCGACGGCCTTTTACAGTGATTTGACTTACAAATTTGGGCAGTCAGATATGTCATGGACTGAATTAACAGCATTGCTAAATACTAAAAACCCTCCGGCACCTTTTCTGCTGGACGAAAATCCTAAATTCTTGGAGAGAATTGTCGCTGCTCACAAAGGCCATCAAGTTGCTTTGGAGTTATTAGGGCTTCCTGAGATTATCGCAGAAAAAGCCGGATTTTTTGAATTCCGCGGAAATGATAAGTTGGAAGTGGAAATTCCGCAAGAATTTAGTGATCCGAAGTTGGCAGAAGGATTGATAGCTGAGCTCGCCCCGCGGTCTCCGGCGAGCGGTAATGAAATTTTAGCCTGGACCGGCGGCACCTTTTATTCACGTGAAACTCCTGAGGCAGAAGAATATGTCAGTGAAGGTCAGCACATTGAAGAAGGAGCTGTTTTAGGTTTATTGGAGGTGATGAAAATGTTCAATCAGATAAGAGCAGAATTCCCAGGTACTATCCGTAAAATTTGTGTAGAAGCTGGTTCCGGAATCATAGTTTCCAGGGGGCAGTCACTTTTTCTGATCGATCCGGATGTACCACCGGTTACGGAAAGCGAAGAGGAAATCTTTAAAAAGCAGCAGGAGCAGACGACGTCCATCATGCAAAATATTTATCCCGCCAACTGACTTAGTGCATGATTCAATTTGAAGTAGAAGCAAACTGCGGAAATTCACGTGCTGGAACTCTGCAGACTCCGCACGGAAAAATACACACGCCAATTTTTATGCCTGTCGGCACGCTGGGCACAGTCAAAGGCATGACACCAGAGGAGGTAGCTGAAATAGGTGCTGAAATTATTTTAGGAAACACCTATCACCTGCATTTACGTCCCGGTGACGATCTGGTAAAAAAAATGGGGGGTTTGCATAAGTTTATGAATTGGCACGGACCGATATTGACAGACAGCGGTGGATTCCAGGTTTTTTCACTGGCCAAGCTACTGAAGCTCAATGAAGAAGGCGTTGAGATACGCAGTCATCTTGACGGTGCAAAAATCAAACTCACACCTGAAATTTCGATTGCAATTCAGCAAAACCTTGGTTCAACAATCATGATGTGCCTTGACGAATGTTTGGAACTACCTGCAACACGTATTGAAGTTGAACGTTCAATTGGACTTACTGCACGCTGGGCAAAACGCTGCAAAGAAGCACGGACAAAGTCCAGGGGAGTTTTTGGTGAACAGGCTTTGTTTGGGATATTTCAGGGCGGAGGTGAACTCGATTTACGTGAGCAAAGTTTGGAACAGATTGTTGAAATTGACTTTGACGGTTATGCGAT
>Ga0302117_10001055_pt1 | contig 12944 bp, 9 predicted proteins | sample AG5_322_MG_FD_203112 | JGI IMG/M metagenome (GOLD analysis project Ga0302117, IMG submission 203112) | Marine microbial communities from Western Arctic Ocean, Canada - AG5_32.2 | ecosystem: Environmental > Aquatic > Marine > Oceanic | place: Canada: Western Arctic Ocean | collected 2017-10-01 | reverse complement strand
TGCACACTGGAGATTCTGGCATCCGAAAAAATCAAGAAATCGCTGCTGCAAATGTTGGAAAAAGTGGCAAAATAGTTGACAAATCGTCAAAGGTGACCAACTTCATGACCATGAAGATGGTCAACATAGCGGAGGCGAAGGCGAAGTTTTCTGAGATTTCGCGGCGCGTGCAGAATGGGGAGCGCATTGTGCTGTGCAAAAACAACAAGCCCTTTGCGCAGATTACGCCGCTGAAACTGACGCCCGAAGGCAAGCGGCCTGTGGGATTGGCGCGGGGGATGATGCCGTTGCCGAAGGATTTTAATGAGCCGGATCCGCAGTTGGAGGCGGACTTTTATGGTAACAATCCGAGCGAACTGTCCGCCTGATGAGGCTGCTGCTGGATACGTGCACGGCGATTTGGCTGTTTGACGAGCACGAAGAATTGCCGCCAAGCCTGGTGGATGAGTTGGTGAGCATGGACAACGAGCTTTTTATCAGCCACGTTTCGTACATCGAGTTGGCGATCAAGCACTCGATTGGAAAGTTGCACTGGCTACAGCCGCCCTCTGAGATTGTTCCTGGCTTGGTCGCGCGTTATCAAATTGTGGAACTTCCCTTGAACGCGGAGGTCATTTTTCGGGTTGAGAATTTGCCGATGCATCATCGCGACCCCTTCGACCGCCTACTCGTGGCGCACGCGATGGAAGCGGGGTTGACCCTGGTTTCGCCCGATCCATTGCTGCACCCTTATGACACGCCGATTCTGTGGGCTTGATTGAATTCCGCTTCGGCGATAGCGTCTTTTGCACACAAATTATGCGAGTTGTTTTTTGTCTTCTAATGTTGGCCGGCCTTGGGGTCGGGGAAATTGCTGCAGCGGCTAAGAAGCCGTTGCCCAAACCTTTGCGCGCGCTGCTGATCACGGGCGGGTGTTGTCATGATTATGTGAAACAAAAGGATATTCTCAAACAAGGCCTCGAGCGGCGGCTCAACATCAAGATCGATCACGCGCATTCGGCAAACAAAAGCACGAAGCCGCCCATCGCCATTTACGGCAACCCGGATTACGCGAAGGGGTACGACATTGTGATTCACGATGAGTGCTCGGCGGGCATTAGCGACCCCAAGGTGATCGCCGGCGTGCTCGCGCCGCATCGCAAGGGAGTCCCCGGGGTGAACCTCCACTGCGCGATGCACTCGTATCGGTTTGGCAATTTTCGCGCGCCCGTGAAGCTCAAGGATGACAACGCAAAATGGTTCGAGTACATCGGCCTGCAATCCACCGGGCACGGCCCGCAACGGCCGATCGACATCAAGTTTGAGAACAACGTGCCGTTCCTCACCAAGGGCGTGAAAAACTGGACCACTCAGAACGAGGAACTCTACAACAACATTCAGGTGCTCCCCACCGCCACCGTAGTGGCCCGTGGCGAACAGGGTAAAGCCAAGGCAGTGGTGGCTTGGACGAATGATTACCACGGCGCGCGCGTGTTCAGCACCTCGCTCGGCCACAACAATGTGACCGTCGCCGATGCGCGCTACCTCAACCTCATTGCCCGCGGCATTCTTTGGGCCACCAAAAAAGAAGACTGGCCGATCGCCGAGCCCAAGAACGAATCGTTTGATCTGAACAGCAAACCCACGCCGCAGTCGCAAAAAAAAAATAAAACGGTAGCCTCCGTCCCCAAGAATGCCGCGACCAAAGCCAAGGTCCGGGCCAGTTCTGAGGAGACGAACAAAAACAATTTCGCGAAAAACGCGGTGGACGGTAATCCCGCCACGCGCTGGTGCGCTGCCGGCGGCGCGGCTGGCCAATGGCTGGAGATCGAGCTGGCCAAGGCGGTGGACATTCAAAACATCCGCATTCTCTGGGAGAAAAATAACGCCGCCTACCGTTACACCGTGGAAGCGTCGCCGGACGGCAAGGCGTGGAAGACGGTCGTCGATCGATCGAAGAACAAGGAGGTCAAACAGATCACGCCGCACAAGGTGGATGCCAAAGGCGCGAAGTTTTTCAAGATCACCTTCCAGGGATCCACGCCGGCGTATTGGGGGAGCCTCTGGGAATTTGAAGCGCATGCCGGCCCCCTGCCCGAGCTGCCACGCAAAGTGATGAAGGCCGCCGAGAACGGCAGCAACAACGCGGCCAGCGGCATCAACGGCGTGAAGGTGCCGGAAGGCTTTCGTGTGAGCCTCTTTGCCGCGCCGCCGACGGTCAACTATCCCGTTTGTCTTACGGCCGCCGCCACGGGCGAGCTGTTCGTGGGCATCGATGAGCAAGGCAGTCTCGGCAAGGAGAAAGGCCGCGGCCGCGTAGTGCGCTGCATTGATACCGATGGCGACGGCAAAGCGGACAAGGTGAATACCTTCGCCAAGATGGATCACCCGCGCGGGCTCATTTACGATAACGGAAAACTTTGGGTGCTGCACCCACCCTTCCTCACGTTGTACGAGGACACCAACGGCGACGGCGTGGCCGACAAGGAGAAGCGCCTCATCGAGGGCATCAGCACGGACTACGTTTCCAAGCGCGGCGCCGACCATACCACCAACGGCATCCGCATGGGCATCGACGGCTGGATCTACATCGCCGTGGGCGACTTTGGATTTACAAAAGCCGTAGGCGCCGATGGCCGCGTGCTCAGTCGGCGCGGCGGCGGCATCGTCCGCATCCGACCCGACGGCACGGATATGGAAATTTATTGCTGGGGCCTGCGCAATATTCTCGATGCCTGCATCGACCCGTACCTCAACATCTTCACGCGCGACAACACCAACGACGGTGGCGGATGGAACGTGCGTTTCAGCCACATCATGCAGAGCGCCGAGTACGGCTACCCCTCGTGGTACAAAAATTTCGCCGGCGAAATCTTCCCGACGCTCAAGGATTACGGCGGCGGCTCCGGCTGCGGCGGCATGTTTTATCACGATACCCGCTGGCCCAAACCTTTTAGCCACGCCGTGTACACCTGCGACTGGGGCCGCAGCGCGGTGTTTCTGCACAACCCGCCCGCCAATGGCGCGACCTTTGACACGCATCAGGAAACCTTCCTCACCATCCCTCGTCCCACCGACATCGACGTGGACGCCAGCGGCCGCATGTACGTCGCCAGTTGGCACGGCGGCAAGTTCGCCTACAGCGGTCCGAACGTTGGCTTTGTGGTGCAAGTGGTGCCTGAGAGTTTCAAACCGGAACCGTTCCCGGATGTCACAAAGATCGATGACGCCGCCCTGTTTGATTTGCTCGTTGGCCCCAGCCAACAACAAAACCTCCACGCGCAATTCGAGCTAAAACGCCGCGGCACAAGCGCTGCCCGCACGGCCAAGCTCAACACGCTGGCCGGCGACAAGGCCGTGCCGCTCGCCGGCCGCGTCGCCGCCATCTTCACCCTCAAACAACTCAACGGCGCGAAGGCGCAGAATGATCTGCTGAAACTTGCCGCCAATGCAGACGTAACGGAATTCACCCTGCGCGCGCTCACCGATCGCAAAGGCGAGCTGAAGGATTTGAAAAATGACATTTTCGTCAGCGCGCTGGATAGCAAGAATCCCCGCTTGCGCGCGCAGGCGCTCATCAGCCTTGGCCGATTGGGCGATGCCTCCGCCGCAGCCGCGATCCTCCCCCTCGCCGCTGCACCCAAGCTCGAAAAGGCCGCCGCCCACAACGAGCCCAACCCGGCGGGCGTCCTGCCGCATCTCGCGACGCGCACACTGGTTGCTTTGAAACCCGTCGACACTTTACTCGGCGCACTCGATGGCACGCACGGCACCACGGCGCTCGGCGTTTTAAAATATATTCACGACGACAAAGTCGTCACCACCCTCAACGCCCGCGCTGCCAAGAATCCCGATCCCGCCACGCTGGCCACGCTCGTGCGCTTGTACCATCGCGAAGGCGGCTACACCGAGGGCTGGTGGGGCACGCGCCCGGATACTTCCGGCCCGTACTTCGCGCGCGAAAAATGGAGCGGCAGCCCGGCGATTGAAGCCGGTTTAAAAACAGCCCTCGCAAAAGCGCCCAAGCCCACCGTCGATGGCGTGAAGGCGCAACTCGCACGCCACAAGGTGAGCATCGCGGGTTTGCCGAGCGGCACCGCCGTGGCAGTTAAAGAGCCAAACGTACCATTCAAGATTCCCGCGCCCACCGGTAACCCAAAAAATTTCAACATCGCCCTCGGCGACAAGATTGCCACCGCGCGCGCGCTCAAGGCCAAAGGAAACGTCGCGCGCGGCAAGAGGCTCTTCACTTCGCAGGCGTGCATCAGCTGCCACACCACCGCCGCCGGCCAAACGCCCAAGGGACCGCACCTCGTCGACATCGGCACGCGTTATAAGCCGACGGAAATCATCCAATCCATCCTCCAACCCGGCGCCGTCATCGCGCAGGGCTTCGACACCTATTTGTTCACCACCAAAGACAAAGAATCCCACGTCGGGTTTATCACCAACGAAAGTGCGGACACCATCAGCATCCGCACCGCCGTGGGTGTAGCGGTAAATTTAGCCGCCAAACAAACCGTCAAGCGCCAAAAACTCCCCGTCTCCTCCATGCCTCCCGGCCTCGCCGCTGCGCTTACGCCCGATCAGCTCGCCGATCTGCTAGCCTACCTGCAAACGTTGAAATCAAACTAAACGAATCGAGATAAAAGTGAAACTTGCCCGGTGCATTCGTATTGGGTGAGCCCTGCTTCTGGGAGAAAACTGCGTGCTTGACGATGACATTATGAAAAAACTCCTGTTCATTCTGGTTTGCAGTTTCATCACTATGGCCGCCGCAGCGGCGGCTTTGCCTCAGCCGAAACTGGTGGAGGTGCGGCGCATTTGGGATCAGGCACCGCACAATGCATTTACGGACTTGATCCGATTTGAGGGCCGGTGGATTTGCGTGTTTCGCGAAGGGCGCGCGCACGTGTCGCCGAACGGCGCGTTGCGGGTGATCACATCACGGGACGGCCGCAACTGGAAATCGACGGCATTGGTCACCTCGCCGAAGTATGATTTGCGCGATGCAAAAATTACGCTAACGCCGAAAGGCGAGCTGATGCTCAATGGCGCGGGGATGATCGCGACGGCCAAGGTGCGGTACCAATCGATGACGTGGTTTTCCAAAGACGGCGGTCACACGTGGGATCCGGGACGGGCGATTGGCGATCCGGGGTTTTGGCTGTGGCGCGTGCAGTGGCACGGGGGTGCGGCTTACACGATGGGCTACAGCACCGAGCGCGATCGCCAAATACGCACGCTGCGCCTGTACAAATCCGCCACCGGCCGGAATTTTAAAACGCTGGTTCCCAAGCTCACTGCGCCAGCCGGATGCGGTGAGGATAAGATACTTTTTCTCGCGGACAACACTGCGCTGTGTTTGCTCCGTCACGAGACGGGGAACAAAATGGCCCAGCTCGGCCATTCCCAGCCACCGTACACGGAGTGGAAATGGAGCGACCTCAACCTCCGCATCGGCGGGCCGAACATGATTCAGTTGCCCGACGGCCACATCCTCGCCGTGGCACGATTGTATCGTGGCGGAACCCGCACATCACTCTGTTGGCTCGACCCCAAAAAAGGCACACTCACCGAAACCCTCAAGCTCCCCTCCGGCGGCGACACCAGCTACCCCGGGCTCGTCTGGCACAAAGGCATGTTGTGGATCAGCTACTACTCATCGCACGAAGGTAAAACGAGCATCTATCTGGCAAAAGTCAAAGTGAAGTGAACCCATGCGCGATAAGCACGGAGCGCATCATCGGTGCAGGAATTTCACAACGCGGTCTGGGAAATCCGTAAAAACACCATCGATGTTTGCTTTGTGGAAAAATATTTCCTGCAGCTCGTTAAAATTTTTCGCGTACTTCGGGATTGCGTTTTTTTCAATTCGAAATGTGTAAGGGTGCACAACCAATCCGGCGCGATGGGCATTGCGGACGAGGTTCGAAATTTCGGGGACACCCGGATTGGACTTGTTGGAAACGATCATCGATATGTTGGGACCAAGGCCATCGGCATACTTTGCCACTTTTTCCATACCACCTTTTTCATTTATCCAGTTGTATTGCCGACTGCCGCTGACGAGGAACACAAGCTTTAAGTCCATTTCCAATTCCGGCAAAAGCACGTCGCGCAAACGCTTTACTTCATCAAAAATGAAAACCTGCAAATAAACGGCATCGGTTTTTTTTGTGTATCCATATTTCTTTAGAACACGGACGATCGCTTTTGAAATGTCTTTTCCTTCGCCTAAATGAAATTGAGGATGTTTAATTTCCGGATAAATGCCAACGTTTCTCCCTGTGGATTTATTCATCCCCTGAATCAATTCGATTTCTTCCTCAAATGTATGCACTTTAAAACGCGATTTTTTCAGTGGAAATCGATGGGGATACACCGCTACTTTTTTGCCTTCAATAATCTTGAATCGTTCAACAACCAACAGACGGCGAATTTCTTCCAAGGTGAAATCAATGGCATAAAAACGACCGTCTTTGCGGTGACGTTTGGGAAACATTTCCTGCACATTAGTCACTCGGTCCAAGTGGTGATCGTGCAGAACAACAATTCGGTTATCTTTGGTCATCACCAAATCCTGTTCGATGTAATCCGCCCCCATCGCGTGAGCCATCGCCTTGGCGGCCAGTGTGTGTTCGGGCACATACCCACTGGCCCCGCGGTGTGCAATCACAATTTTCTTCGTGGCTTGGGAGGATGCGTGATCGGGGCCGGCAACACACGCCAGCAGTGTGAGGATGCGAATGGCGCGTAACGATAAGATTTTTTTCATAAGTTTTTGATGGTCGTCCGGCGAAGTCTTCATAAAAAATTGGAAACCACCAGCTTGGATTCGCCGCATTCCTAATTGATTCTCTCCGTTCTAAAAATTGCGTTCCCTGCGATCAACGGTGTGCCTCCATTTGCAAACGGGGGCTTGACCGGTTCTGCACTTGGTTCAAACTGGGCAGATGCAAACATCTTTGCCCAACCCGCGCGGGCATCGTTCCCGTACCCTGATGCAAGCGATTGTGATTTATATTTTTTGGGTCGGCTTGTGGGCGAGCCATCTTCACGCTGCGGACACGATTATTGCGTTTGGCGATTCCACGACCGCGCCGCGGGGAAAATTAACGGTGTATGCCAGCTGCCTTGCCGGAGAGTTGAAAAAAAATGGGCGGGCAGTACGCGTGATCAACGCCGGCGTGGGCGGGCACAACACGGACATGGCACGGCGACGGTTTCAAAAGGACGTGCTTGCGCGCGAGCCGGACGTGGTAATTATCCAATTCGGCATCAACGACGCGGCAGTGGATGTGTGGCGCAAACCGCCGGCGACAAAACCGCGCGTGAGCCTCGCGCGTTACGAGGCAAACCTGATGCACTTCGTGAAGACCCTGAAGGCACGCGACACGAAAGTGATTTTGATGACCCCCAACCCCATGCGCTGGACGCCGCGCCTGCGCCAGCTCTACGGCAAACCGCCGTACAAGGCGGCCGACGCAGATGGGTTCAACGTGCTCCTGAACAATTACGCGGCCGCCGTGCGCCGCATCGGCGAAAGCCAAAAGGTGCCGGTGGCAGATGTGTACGCGGCCTTCCAAGCGTACGACCAACGCGTTGATCAATCAATGGACGATCTCCTGCTCGACGGCATGCACCCAAACAACCGCGGCCAACAAATCGTGTGCGGGCTTTTGATGAAAAAACTTGTCCCTTAAAGGATAAGTCAAAAAATAAACTCACACGAGTACCATAGTCAAATCTATCGATTGGGACATTCACGCAAAACCAAGACACCCCGTATTTGACAAAGACCGGCCGGCGGGATAGATTTTGCACTGACATCAGCGTTGCTAACATGGTTAACGACTCCCCCAATTCACTTTACCAGCAAATGCTTTCGAGGCGGCAGTTGATGCAGATTGGCGGGATCGGCGCGATGGGATTGGCATTGCCTGATTTTCTACAGGCAGATCAAATTTTGAACGCGGGGGGCTCGGCTAAATCCTGCATCTTCATTCACCAATACGGCGGGCTGAGCCAGCTCGATTCTTGGGATATGAAACCGGATGCGCCACAGGAAATCCGAGGCCCATACAAACCGATCAAAACAGCGACACCGGGATTTCAAATTTGTGAACTGATGCCGCGCCTTGCCAAGCTATCGGAGCAATATGCGGTCATTCGTTCGATGACTCACAAGACGTCGGAGCACAAGAAAGCTAATTCAATGTTGTTGGCGGGGCACCGGCAACCGAAAGCGACCGACCCCTCCTTTGGCGCGATGGTCACGAAACTGCACCCCTCGAGCGAGAGCATGCCCGGCCAGGTATGGCTTCAGAAATTCGGTGGCGGTGCGGCGCCGCCGGATCACACGTACCTGACCGGCGGCCATTTAGGCATGGCCTATGCGCCGATGCTGGTTGGCAAAAATCATGATGATAATCCCGCTTCAGATAAATTTCGCATGCGCGCTTTTGATGCACCGGATGGCGTGTCTGTTCAGCAGTTGCAAGAGCGCCGAAACCTATTGCAAAATACACAGCAGCTTTCGCCGGTTGGCAAAACATCAGAATTCGAATCATTTGAAATCCATCAACGGAAGTCGTACGACCTGTTGTTTGGCGGATCGGCACGGAAAGCATTTTCGATCGAACAAGAAGCCAGTCGTGTTAGAGACCGGTATGGCAGAAATCCACTGGGGCAAAACCTGTTGCTCGCCAGACGCCTGATCGAGGCCGGCGTTAGGTTGGTCAATGTCGTTGCGTGGACTGGGTTAGCGCCGAAGGAAAAATTTGTGAGTGTTGAAACTTGGGATATGCACGGAAACGCAAATGTGGGTATTTTTGAAAATGGGTGGAACGGATTGCCCTTTGCTTTGCCGCGAACGGATCAGGCGGTGGCGACATTGCTTGAGGATCTGCAAGATCGCGGATTGCTCGATTCCACTTTGGTCGTGCTGGTGGGCGAGTTCGGTCGAACCCCAAAAATCAGTAAAGGGGCCAAACGCATCGGCCGCGATCACTGGCCGCAATGCTATTCCGCAATGCTCGCTGGCGCGGGTATCCGAGGCGGCAGTGTTTATGGCGAATCGGACAAGCACGCGGCCTTTGTTAAGTCCGGCCCGGTTTCAATCGAGGATTTTTCAGCAACGCTCTTTGAGGCGATGAACATTAATCCGGACACGAGGCTCGGACAGGAAGGCTTCATCACGCCGACCCCGGTCAGCAGTGGCATTCCCATTAAAGCATTGTTTTAGAAAAATTGGATTCAATAAAAAATAACGATGAATCGTAACCGAGTCCTGCTAATTACTTTTGCCCTCCAAGCCCTTTCCGTATTCGCTGCCGAGGAAGTTTCATTTATTGCGTCGGGTGATGGGTCGGTTCAAAAATATGTCATCGTTCATCCAAAAGAAATGGATCCGAACCGGCCGCGTACGATGTTAATCGCTCTGCACGGACATGGATCGGATCGCTGGCAATTTGTGCGCCAACCGCGCGCCGAATGTCGAGCCGTACGCGATGTTGCAAAAGCGTACGGTTTGTTACTGGTGTCTCCCGATTATCGCGCAAAAACTTCGTGGATGGGGCCAAAGGCCGAAGCGGACATGGTTCAACTCATCAATGCATTGAAGAAGCAGTGCAAATTGGAAAAAATAATCGTGGTCGGCGGTTCCATGGGCGGCACCGGAGCGTTGACCTTTGCGGCATTGCACCCAACGCTCGTGGACGGCGTGGTTGCCCTCAACGGCACGGCGGATCTAGTTCATTACCCGCACTTTGGAGACGCAATTACCAAGTCCTTCGGCGGCACTCGCAAGGAAGTTCCGGATCAATATCGCCGACGCAGCGCCCTGTTTTTTCACAAAAAATTCATCATGCCACTCGCCGCAACCACCGGCGGTCGCGACACCACTGTGCCTCCCGACAGCACATTAAAATTACTGGCCAAAGTCAAAGAGCATAACCCGAATGTACTCGGCATCCATCGCCCCAAAGGAGGCCACAGCACAAATTACGCAGACACAAAAAAAGCGCTGGAGTTTGTGGTCGGCAAAACATCACCGATCAAGAAAAAATAACGCCGGTAAACTCGATCTCAAACCACATGAAAAATAATAATCAAACCCATCATTCAATCCCGATTTTTATTATAGCCCTAATAATCGCCGCAGAAATTTCTGCCGCGGAGCCCATCGACATCGGTTCACGGCGGGAACTGTTTGTTGACGGGCATCTCATCGAACGACTGGGAGGCAAAGCTGAGCGCCGGTTGCATCATCCGGTGGCGCGGGAGATTGCGCTGAAGCACGACGCGCCGTGGGAGGGAGCGGGGAGCGGTTATCACAGTGTCATCCGCGATGGCGACCGGTTGCGATTGTATTACCGCGGATCGAAACTAGGCGTGGAGAAAGGGAAGTTGAAGCTAGGGCGCGAGGTTTATTGCTACGCGGAAAGCCGCGACGGCATCACCTTCACCAAGCCGAAGTTGGGCCTGCACGAGTACAACGGCTCGAAAGACAACAACATCATTTGGACGGGCGTGGGCACGCACAACTTCGCGCCGTTCCGCGACACGCGGCCAGGTTGTCCGGCGGACGCGCGCTACAAAGCACTGGGCGGACTGCCTTCGCAGGGCGGTCTGTTTGCCTTCAAGTCGGCCGACGGCATTCATTGGTCGTTGCTGCACAAAAAACCGGTGGTGACGAAGGGCGCGTTTGATTCGCAGAACCTCGCCTTTTGGGATGCCACCGCCGGCGTGTACCGCGCGTACTTCCGCACCTTCACCAAGGGCATCACCACTGGCAAGGTTTGGAAACCCGCCGGCTTCCGCGCCATTCGCACGGCGACCTCACGCGATTTTTTGAAATGGGAAAACTACTCCGACCTCACTTACGAGGACTCGCCCGTTGAGCATCTTTACACCAACCAAGTTGGGCCGTACATTCGCGCGCCGCACATTCTCATCGGCCTGCCCACGCGCTATATCGAACGCGGCTGGTCGCTCTCCATGCGCGCGCTGCCGCAGCCTAAGCTCCGCGAGGAACGCGCGGCCGCGCATCTGCGCTACGGCACCGCGCTCACCGAAAGCCTGCTGATGGCCAGCCGCAACGGCGTGCATTTTGAGCGCTGGAACGAGGCTTTTCTACGCCCCGGCCCGCAGCGTCCGGACACGTGGATCTACGGTCACCAATTCATCGCGTGGCACGCGGTGGAGACCAAATCCGCGCTACCCGGTGCGCCCAACGAATTATCGTTGTACGCCAGCGAAGGCTCGTGGCACGGCAAAGGCAACGCCATCCGCCGCTACACGTTGCGGCTCGACGGCTTTGTTTCCGCGCACGCCCCCATGAAAGGCGGCGAGCTGACCACCAAGCCCATCCGCTTCAAGGGCGGAAAACTAAACCTCAACTTTGCCACCTCCGCCGCCGGCAGCATCCGTGTGGAAATCCAGGACGCCCAAGGCAAACCCATCCCCGGATTCGCGCTCGCCGAAAGCCCCGACCATTTCGGCGACACCATCACCCGCCAAGTGCAGTGGAACAAAGGCGGTGATGTCTCGGCGCTCGCCGGCAAACCTGTGCGTCTCCGTTTCGTGCTGAAAGATGCGGATCTGTATTCGTATAAATTTTCGGAGTGAACTATTTGACAGTAATTAGTTACCCATTAGTAACCATTCCGCTCGACCTCGGATGGCAGCTGGGCGACTCTTTTGCAGCTTCAACTAAATGAAATGAAAAAACTCACTGCACTTATTTTCTTGTTGGCCACGGGTGTCGCCTCGGCCGCCCCGGCGAAATTTCAACCCACCGACTGGCCGGGATGGCGGGGGCTGGATGGCGATGGGCACGCGAAGGCGGTGGAAGGGTTGCCTTTGAAATGGAACGGGTCTGAAAATGTGGTTTGGAAAACGGCGATTCCCGGGCGCGGCCACGGCACGCCGACGATTGTGGGTGACCGGATTTATCTCGCCACAGCGGATGAGGAAAAACAGGTGCAGCTAGTGCTGTGCCTCGACAAACGGACGGGCCGCGTGTTGTGGGAAACGCCGGTGCATCGCGGGCGGTTTGTCCGTGGCGGCAACAAGAACGCCTCGCATGCGTCGTCGTCGGTGGTGTGCGATGGTGAACGGTTGTACGTGAGTTTTTTGAACAACCGGCAGCTCATGTTTTCGGTGATGAATCTCAAGGGCGAGCCGCTTTGGCAAAAATCCATTTGCCAATACACGCTGCATCAGGGCTTTGGCACCTCGCCGATGGTTCATAAAAATGTGGTGGTGGTGAAGGCGGACAACAAGGGCGGCGGCGCGGTTGCCGGTTTCGAGAAAACGACCGGCAAATTAATCTGGAAACACAACCGGCCGAAGCTGCCCAACTACACCACGCCGGTGATGCTCACCGCGCACGGCAAACTTCAGATGGTGTTTGCCGGCACCGAACTCATCACCAGCCTTGATCCGCTCACCGGCAAAAAGCACTGGGAGATTCCCGGTAGCACGCAGGAATGCGTGACCACTTGCGTGACCGATGGCAAACGCATTTTTGTCAGCGGCGGCTGGCCCAAGAATCACATCGCGGCCATTGAGGCCGATGGCTCAGGCAAGATCACCTGGCAGAATACCGCGCGCGTTTATGTGCCCTCCATGCTGATGAAGGACGGCCATCTTTACGCCACCATGGATGCGGGCTTTTCGGTCTGCTGGGAATCGGCCACGGGCAAGGAACTCTGGAAGGAACGCCTTGGAGGCGCCTTCTTCGCCTCGCCGGTACTGGTGGGTGAACGCATCTATGCCACCAACCTCGCGGGTAAGACGTTCGTTTATTCAACTGACCCGAAGGAATTCAAGCTGCTCGCCACCAACCAACTGGGCAACGAGGTGTATGCCTCGCCGATAGTCAGCGGTAACCGGCTTTACCTGCGCGTGGCCTTCAAGGACGCGAGTCGTCAAGAATGGCTTTATTGCATTGGTAAATA
>Ga0302117_10001054_pt1 | contig 12958 bp, 7 predicted proteins | sample AG5_322_MG_FD_203112 | JGI IMG/M metagenome (GOLD analysis project Ga0302117, IMG submission 203112) | Marine microbial communities from Western Arctic Ocean, Canada - AG5_32.2 | ecosystem: Environmental > Aquatic > Marine > Oceanic | place: Canada: Western Arctic Ocean | collected 2017-10-01 | reverse complement strand
GTCGATGTATTTCTTTAGAATCAAACTTTTGCCATCCAAGGATAAAGAGGAATTCATCGGAGGTAGATTCTGCAGAGCCTTGGCGACGGCTTGCATGACAAAAACAAGAATCGTGTATTTTACACCGGTTTCCTTTTTGGCCTCTTCTACGTTCCGTTTCTTCCGTAGGCTTTCCAACTCGGTTACGTCCACCTCATCCCATTGAGTGACGTGAGGAATCCGAACCCAATTACGGTGCAGGTTGGCTCCGGTAAGTTTTTGGATTCTTGAAAGGGACTTCTTCTCAATCTCACCGAACTTGGCGAAATCCACTTCTGGCCAAGGAAGCAAATCCAATCCCCCAGCTCCGGAATCAAGACGACGTAAGGCCTCCTTGACGTATTCCTGAACGTCTTCCTTGAGAATACGATTTTTACGGCCCGTCCCCTTGACTTTAGCCAAGTTGACCCCGAACTCCCTTGCCAACCGCCTGACAACTGGAGATGCATGAGCATATTCCCGGTTTTCAACAAATGCCTCTGATGGTTTAGCTGTGCTCTTCTTTACAGGACTGGATGCAACTGGCTGAGGCTTTGATTGGGAGGAACCGGAAGGTGGCGCGGGCTTGGGTTCGGCCACCGATGAAGTGACCTCGAAAATCATGATCAATGCACCTGTGGACAGCATATCTCCGGTGGCCACTTTAATTTCCTTCACGACTCCCGCGAAAGGAGAAGGTACTTCCATTGCAGCCTTGTCCCCCTCAACCGCAATCAATGGGGCATCGGCTTCAACTGAATCGCCAACGGCCACGATAACCTGAGTTACTTCCACTTCATCCGCTCCGATGTCAGGAAGATGCACTTCCTTATCTTCGGTTGAGGGTGCCACGCTTGAAGCATCGGTCGGTGGTTCTTTAACTTCAGTTTGAGGAGTTTCGGATTCCACAGAGTCTAAAAGAAGGATCAGTGCTCCCGTGGACACTTCGTCCCCTACGGAAATCCTAATTTCTTCAACAGTCCCCGCCAGTGGAGACGGCACCTCCATTGCAGCCTTGTCCCCCTCAATTGCAATCAACGGAGTCTCCAATTCGACTATGTCTCCGACCTTTACTAAAATCTCGGTAACCTCGGCTTGATCGGCTCCGATGTCGGGCAAATGAATTTCGCTGCTCATGGCTTATTCTCTCTAAGCGAAGAGAGGATTGGTGATGTCGACGTCGATACCAAATTTATCGATGGCTTCAGATACGAGACTCTTTTCCACATCGCCTCGCTTAGACAACTCGTGCAGGGCGGCAACTACAACGTATGTAGCGTTAACCTCAAAGTGACGACGTAAGTTAGAACGACTGTCGGAACGACCGAAGCCATCCGTTCCCAGCACCTTGTATGAGGAACCGGGAAGGTAGGGTCTGATCTGTTCAGCGTGATTCTTGATGTAATCAGTCGATGCGATGGCAGGTTCTTCTCCCATGACATCGGTTACATATGCGGAACGGGGTTCGGACTCGGGATGCAGCATATTGTATCTGGCGACGTCCTGTCCGTCTCGAGCGAGTTCGTTGAAAGAGGTTACGCTGAAAACATCCGATGCAATTTGGTATTCCTCGCTCAAGATTTCGGCGGCCTTGATTACCTCGTTTAGAATTGTCCCCGAACCCAGTAGTTGAACCTTTGACTTTTCACCATCGTGGCTAAGTAATTTGTATATTCCCCTGCGAATTCCTTCCTCTACGCCATCGGGCATGGCCGGCTGATGATAAGTTTCGTTCATCAGGGTCAGATAGTAATAAACATTCTCTTGGTCAGGCCCGTACATGCGTCTCAGGCCATCTTGAAGAATGACGGCCAATTCGAACGAGAAGGTGGGATCGTAGGCTATGCAATTGGGAATTGTGGAAGCCAAAACGTGGCTGTGACCGTCCTCGTGCTGGAGCCCTTCTCCATTTAGGGTCGTTCGCCCCGCAGTAGCTCCTAAGAGAAAACCTCGAGCCTGCTGGTCTCCTGCCAACCAAGCCATGTCTCCTACCCGCTGAAAGCCGAACATGGAATAATATATGAAAAAGGGTACCATGGGCAGATCGTTTGTGCTGTAGCTAGTAGCCGCTGCAACCCACGAAGACATAGCGCCCATTTCGTTGATGCCTTCCTGTAGCACCTGCCCCGTGCGGTCTTCCTTGTAGTAAGATACGGCGTCACGATCCTGAGGAACATAGTTTTGTCCATGTGGATTGTAGATGCCGATTTGACGGAATAGACCTTCCATTCCGAAGGTTCTGGCTTCGTCCGCGACTATGGGCACGACCCGATCGCCGATAGCATCGTCCTTCAACAGGATGTTGAGGGCCCGTACGAAAGCCAAGGTGGTCGAAATTTCTCTTTTTTGCTCGCCCAGCAGGGATTCAAAGGCTTCAAGAGCCGGCATTTGCAATTCCCCCGAAAAACGGGTGATTCTGCTCGGTACGTATCCGCCAAGCTCTTTCCTGCGAGAATGCAGATACTTGTGTTCGGGAGAACCTTCTTCCAGTTGAAGATACGGCAAATTCGGCAAGTCGTCATCGGAAACCAAGTCCTCCAGTCTCAAGCGATCTCGCAAGTAAGCGAGTGAGGACTGGTCCATCTTTTTTACTTGGTGGGCGACGTTTTTGCCTTCGGCGGCATCACCCATGTAATGACCTTTCACCGTTTTGGCCAGAATCACAGTCGGACGATCTTTAATTTCCTGAGCCTGTTTGAAAGCCGCGTAGATTTTTGAAGCCTCGTGTCCGCCTCGTCGCAGGGAAAAGATTTCATCGTCGCTCATGTCTGCCACGAGAGCCGCCGTCTCAGGATACTTTCCGAAAAAGTGCTCTCGAACGTAGGCACCATCCTTTGACTTAAAAGTCTGGTAATCGCCATCCAGAGTTTCGTTCATCAATTGAAGTAGTTTCCCCGAACTGTCCTCAGCCAAAAGCTTATCCCAGTTACTTCCCCAAATTACCTTGATCACATGCCAGCCGGCCCCTCGATAGAGACCCTCCAATTCTTGGATTATTTTACCGTTGCCCATCACGGGACCATCCAGGCGCTGCAGGTTACAATTGATTAGAAAACAAAGATTATCCAACTTTTCGCGGGCAGCGAAGGCAAGACCTCCCTTTGACTCCGGTTCGTCCATCTCCCCATCCCCGACAAAGCAGTATACACGCTGATTTGAAGTGTCTTTGAGACCTCTGTTGTTCAAGTAACGTATAAAGCGAGCTTGATAGATCGAGGCAATCGGAGCCAAGCCCATTGATACCGTTGGGAACTGCCAAAAATCAGGCATCAACTTGGGGTGGGGGTAGGATGAAAGACCCCCGCCATCGACTTCTTGACGGAAATGGTCAAGCTGGGACTCGGTTAAGCGCCCCTCCACAAATGCTCTAGAATAAATCCCCGGGGATATGTGACCTTGGTAGTAAATCAAATCTCCTGAATCGCCATTGCTTGGCGCGCGAAAAAAGTGGTTGAAGCAAACTTCGTAGAAGGCCGAAGACGATTGGTAAGATGCTATGTGTCCCCCAAGTTCCAGATTCTTTTCCGATGCTCGAAGAACCATCATTACCGCATTCCACCTTACGACTGCGCGGATGCGGCGTTCGATGTCAGTATCTCCGGGGTATTCGGGTTCTTCGGAAGTCGGGATACTGTTTATGTAATTCGTTGTAATACCAGACGGCATATCAACTCCGGAAAGGCACGCCTTCTCAAAAACCTTCTCCAGCAAAAATTTCGCCCGCTCAACACCATCCTCGCGAATGACGGATGCGACCGAGTCGATCCACTCCTGTGTCTCCAATGTATCTAGTTCTTCTTGCATGATCAGTTAGAAATCGGAAAACCTTTGATAAATGATAAAACTTGAAGACTTTTTACTGGGATGGTTCATCCGATTTTATTGGGTCCATGAGGAGAGAATCGAAATGAGATGCACTTGAGGATTTTACTACTTGCGCTGATTGCTCAGCAGAAAATTTAATGCTTTTTGTATAGTCGCCAACCATCTTAATCGCAAGAATAAAGGGGTTGGTGAGGAGGTCGGTGCAAATCGCCATTCAATGCAAAACTTGGCGCCTGCCTTCTAAGTATCTTCCATTGAGATGAATTCCGTTCACTACGAGAATCCTTGCTCAAGAAAACGGGAAAACCTTAGCCTGCTTTGTCTTTCGCTAATGCCTTCTTGTCTTTTGCCCAAACTTAATTTCAAAATCTAACTCACCATGAAATATTTATCAGTTTTAACTCCTTTACTGCTATTCGGATGCGTTTCCATTGAGAAGGACTCATCTTTCAAAGACAAAGCTCTGCACCATGTTGTTCTTTGCTGGCTAAAGGATTCAGGTAACCTTGAGGCCCGCGAGCGAATCGTGGAGGTCACGAAAACCTTCCGGAATATCCCTGGAGTCTTGGAAGCTCGAGCAGGGCAAGTAATTCCGAGCGACCGTTCAATTGTTGACGACAGTTTCGACATCGGCATCCTGATCGTCGTGGCGGATGCCAAAAGCTTGACCGAATATTTGGAACATCCGATCCACCGGAAAGCCAAGAGGGATGTACTTGTCCCCTTGGTCAGCAAAATCATAGTCTATGATTTCCAGTAATGAATTCGTAAACATCATGAGAACCATGTCCATCCACCGCATCTCCATTCTTTCCGTCGTCCTTCTCTTGTTTTCCATTGCTATTGAAGCGGCGGAGAAACCGCGTCTTCGAGTCGGCTATGCCCAGAAACCGGAGGAAGCTCGAGCTGAACTGGACGCCATTCGCAATTCCGTTCCTGACCTAAAGAGTTGGACGAAGCGCAGGGAGCGGGTAGTGGCAGGTATTTTGGCCGGAGCCAAACTGGAAAAGCTTCCCAAGCGTACGCCTCTCAATCCACGTTTTGTCAGTAAACGCATTCGGCCCGGTTACATGGCAGAAAACGTGGCGATTGAGAGTTCGCCCGGACATTACGTCACCGGAACCCTGTATCGCCCTACTGATTTCAAGGGCAGGCTTGCCGGCATCCTCTGCCCCCATGGACACGGTGGTCGCTTTAAGGAGTCCCGTCAGGCTCGTTGCGCGGTACTGGCTCGGATGGGCGCCGCCGTATTTCTCTACGACATGATTGGATATGGGGACTCCAAGCTGGTGGGTTGGAACCATCGGAAGACTCCCGAGATCCTTCGGTTGCAGACTTGGAATAGCATGCGTGCCCTCGATTTCCTTATCAGCCTCCCCAACGTCGACCCGAAACGGATCGGGATGACCGGCTGTTCAGGTGGAGGAACGCAGACTTTTATATTGTCGGCCTTGGATGAGAGGGTTTCCGTATCCGTGCCAGTTTGTCAAGTGTCAGCCCATTTCTTTGGCGGCTGTGTTTGTGAGAGTGGAATGCCTATCCACTGGAGCAATACTCACAAGACCAATAACGCCGAGATTGCCGCCTTGGCAGCGCCTCGTCCGCAGTTGATCGTTTCCAACGGCAAGGACTGGACGCAGAAGACTCCGGAGAACGAGTATCCATTCGTTCGCCATGTCTATGGGCTCTATGGCGCGGAGGATCGCCTGGGAAACGCCCATTTCAAGGAGGAGGGCCACGACTACGGGACGTCCAAGCGCATGGCAGCCTATCCTTTTCTGGCGAAACACCTCAAACTTGATCTGTCCCGTGTCACCGGTGACGACGGTAGCGTCGATGAATCTTTCGTGGTTATGGAGTCGGAAAAACAAATGATGGTATTCAAGGGCAAGTATCCCGAAAACGCGGTGCCGGCTAATACACCTCTGCCTTGATCGCGTCCTTTAACTTTCATTGTACTTGGATTCGATGAGTTGAGGGTAGAAGCCGTAGAAGGGATAAACCTTCATGTTAGATTTTTAATTAAAGATTGTCCCAAACATTTGACGGTGTTCTATTAGTCGGTCGTTAGAGAATTTAATTATGTTAGCTTCACGCAGAGAAATACTTAAGGGTTTAACTTTAGGATCCGGAGCCCTGCTTCTCCCTCCTATGGCCCAGCGTATACTAGCCAATGCGGAAGGAAATACAAGCTCCCCGCGATTTGTCTTCGTCATCCAGAGCAACGGTTTCGATGCCGTCCAAGCCTGCCCCGAGAGCATCCCTTTTCAGAAATACGAGGACCGTGACAAGTTCGAGACCTTCGACCTCTCCGAACACAAGTTACCCAAGGGCCTTGCTCCCTTGGAATCCCTGAAGTTAAAGACCACGATTTTACAGGGCTTATCTGGCCGATGCACTGGTGGGGGGCACTCGACCCACGGGGGGTGTCTTGGCATGTATCGGGTTTCTGGCGCCAACACTTCGCCCCAGAACGTCACCATCGATTACCAGTTGGGCCAAGCCAAGCCCGGGATCTTGCCTTGGGTGGGCGTAGGCATGGCATCGGGGGCCCGCGACGCCTTGATGAACATTTCCGCCCGGGCTCCACACAAGTCCATGCCGATCATCCTCAAGCCCGAAAAGGCCTACAACTCATTTTTCAGCGTGGCGGCTGGCGGAGACCGCGAAAAAAACTTTCACCTCAAGCGCAACCTGCTCGACTACATGGTGGGGGACGTCAAGAAGACGCGCTCCGCTCTAGGGTCCTTGGCCGGGGAGGAGCTCGACGCTTACCTCAGTGCTTACGACCAATTGGCCGCCCGTCAGTACAAATTGCTCGAAAACAAGGAGACGCTCAAGAAGGCGGCTCCAAAGCTGGACGATCGTTTCACCTCCGACGTCGCCACCAAGCGTTTGGAAGCCCAGTTCGAGCTGGCATCCTCTTCCTTGATCGGCGGGCTCAGCAACGTCGCCACCATCACCTGCGCTGCCACTGAGATCAACGCCCAACCCTATCTCGGTATCGGGGTGGACTTGAGCAACCATGGCTTTGGGCATATGGGTGGCAACAAGCGCGACGCCAAGGGCACACCTTACTACGAGAAAACACGGGGCTGGCTCTTCAGCCTGATCGCAAAAATGGCCAAGCAACTCGAGGATACACCGGAGGGGAACGGCACTATGCTCGACAACACCTTGATCGTATACATGAGCGACGCTCCCGATACCCATCACTCCACGGGCTTCGAGTGGCCCCTAGTCATCGTGGGCAACCTCAAGGGGAAGATGAAGCTCGGCGGAAAGTACGTCAATTACCCGGGTTACGGAAAAGCCGGACACCGCACGGTTGGCTCCCTCTACACTTCCTTTCTCAACAGCGTTGGCCAAAATCAGCAAACCTTCGGTCACATTGACCCCGACCTCGACTTGCAGACCATGCAAACCGGCCCCCTCGCCGAGCTTATGGCCTGATTCGCGGTCGGCGTGATCCGATGAAACGCCTGCTCGTATCCATACTATTTTGTCTAACCTCCTCCGTGGTGGTCGAGGCGGCTCCGTCGGCCAAGTGGTCGGAGCATCGACGCGCTCTTCTGGTCCATGCCGGCAGCGACAAGTCCCATGCCGTAAAAATCAAGGAACTTGGAAAGTCCCTCATGGCCAAGGGCTTTGTCGTCCAAGTCATCGGGAACGCTCCGAACACCGACGGGGTTGCCTACGAAAGATGGGTGCGCAGCATTCCCTCCATGGGGGTCAGCGCCTTTTATTATCTGGGTCGACTGGAGACCGAGAAGAGCCCCGACGGGAAACGGGTTTGTTACTCGATGAAGCTTGGCGGGTACAAGGTTATCCCACCGGCCCGCGACCCTAGCCTAGGGCGGGCCCAAGCGGAGGATAAGCCATGGCTCAGCCTGGAACGCTTGTCACAGAAGTTGAGTAAGAACACCGCCCGGGCCAACTTGGTGGTGATCGATTGTCTGGGCATCGACGACAAGGCGAAGTCCGGCCTCAAGGACGAGGACCTGTTCGGCCAAGCTCAAGGGCAGTTTCGGGGCGAATTGTTTTCCAGCTTCTATCCTGGAAAAGGTGCCTTTCATCCCAGTCTGGAGTCTCCCGAATACGGGCCCTTCATGGCTGATGCTTTGATCAAGTCCCTCCGGGAAGACGGGCCGCTTCCTCCGCAGATCGACAAGCTCGGCTATACCGTGATTCCCCGGGACGTCTCGTTCGAGTTGAGGCACGAGGCCGCCGAGGTGTGCGCCCCGCCCGAGGCTCTGCAGAAAGGACGCTTTGCGGGCGACCAGTGGGTCGATCAAAACGGATTCTGTTTCGTCTGGTGCCCGCCAGGAACCTTCCTCATGGGGGACAAGGCGTTCGAGGACGCCCAGCCGGTTAAGGTCACCCTCTCGAAGGGGTTTTGGATCGGCAAGTACGAAACTTTGGGAGACGAGGCCCACCTGTTCAATACAGGCGGGCAGAAGTTGGGCAACCGTTATGCGAAATTTCTCCCTCCGAGCATCGGCAGCGTGGACAAGGTAGCTCCTGAGATGAAGAAATGGCACGCCTATCTGGTCGATAAGGACATGGCTTACGAGGGCTGGACTTACGACTATCCGACCGAGGCGGAATGGGAGTACTCGTGCCGGGCAGGCACGCGGGCAGGTTATCCCTGCGCCGTCAGGGAACTGGGGAAGTACGGCAATTTCGCCGATCGCACCTTGTACGATGATAGCGAGATGGTTCATTATGTATATGCCAATCGCGAGGCGGACGATGGCTACGGTCGGGTCTTTGCCCCCGTCGGCCAGTTCATCCCTAATGCCTGGGGTATCCACGACATGCTGGGCAACTTGGCGGAATTGTGTTCCACCTACTACTTGGATAAGCTGACAGCGGGGACCGATCCCAATTTTCAGTCGCTCCCCGACCCGAGGGCTTCACGCCACCGGGTTTCGCGGGGTGGTTCCTGGTGCAGTCCACCCGAGTACCTGCACGCGGCCTTTCGCAATGCCTTTACGGGCACCCAGACTCCGCACGTCGGGATGCGCCTAGTCTTGAGGCAGGGGGCAGGGCTCACCCGGACGAGAACCGAGATCTCCAATGCCCTGCAGGCCAAACTGGATGCCGAGAAGAAGGCCCGGGAGAAAGAAAAGAAGGAATTATGATTCTGCGAAATTTTCTTCTTTCGATTGCCTACGTGACGGTTGCGGAGGCCTTGGCTGACGATCCCTTTGAAAAAAGTATCCAGCCGTTCCTCAAGACCTATTGCGTTTCCTGCCACGGAGAGGAAACGCAAAAAGGAAAGATTCGACTCGATCACCTGAGCGCGAATATGGAAGACCGGAAGGAAGCCGAATTATGGGCCCGTAGCTTGGAAGCCATCGAGTTCGGGGAAATGCCCTCCGACAAGGCGGAGAAGTTTCCCACCAAGGCGGAAGCCCGACTCGTGCAGGACTGGATCGCCCGGTCGCTTGCCCAAGCCGGGTTGAAGGTGGAGGACAAGGCGGACAAAGAAGGATATGGCAACCTGATCCCGCACGACCTGCTCTTTTCTCCGGCTGAAAGCAAGCGGGTGGTGGACGCGGCGGCTCGTCTGTGGCGGATCAGCCCGAAGGCGCTTGCCAATACCGTACGGGGAGCGCGGATGGTGTCCAACCCCTTCGCTCTCGACAAACCGCACGGCAACTTTCGGGACTTCAAGGGAAAGTATTCCTTCAACTCGCTCATGGCCGAGCAAGTCACCGAACTGGCCCTCGCTCATTCCGAGAAGGAAGCCAAGAATGCCCGCAAGATGATCGTCGTCTTGCGGGAGAAGGGGAGTACCCTTGACGAGGCGAACCGGGAAGCCATCAAGCGTCACTGTCACAATGTTCTCAGGCGGACTCCGACCGAAGAGGATATGGAGGTGATGATGAGCTTGCTCAAGAAGGTCGACTCCGAACTTGGCGTTCCCTTCGGTCTTCAGGCCGTTTACGCGTCCATTATCCTGCGGCCCGAAACGCTGTTTCGGTTCGAGGGAACCGAAGAAGCCAACGAGGACGGATTGGTCGCTCTCTCCCAGCGCGAACTCGCAAACTCGCTTTCCTTCGCCCTGACCGACTTGCCCCCGGACACCACCATGCTGCGCGCTTTCGAGAACGAAGATTTCTCCTCGCGCGAAATGCTCCGCAAGGAAACCCGTCGCCTGCTCGACGACGAGAAACGGCCGACCGCCAGGAAACGACTGCTCCAATTCTTCCAGGAATATTTCGACTACCTGAAGGCGGAAGACGTCTTCAAGGATCAGATCAAGGGGCACAAGCACTGGGCCCCCGCCTTGGTTTACGACCTTAACGCACTCGTCATGCACGTGCTCAAGAATGACAAACAGGTCCTCAAGACCTTGCTTACCACGCCCGAGTACTTGGTATACGTCAATAGCCACAGGGATCACGGCAACCCTTTGGCCTACAACCTTCCTCCGGACTGGAAACCAAGCCCCAAACCCTTCAAGTTTCCCAAAGACCAGCGCATGGGAATCCTGACTCACCCGGGCTGGCTGGTGGCTCACTCGGGGAATTTCGACAACGACCCAATCCGGCGGGGCCACTGGATCAAGTACAAGCTACTGGGCGGGAACATACCCGACATCCCCATCAACGTGGATGCCAAGTTACCCGACGACGAGAACATGACCCTTCGTGCGCGAATGCACGTCACCCGGGCGGAGGAATGCTACAAGTGTCACAGCAAGATGAACCCCCTTGGGTTGCCTTTCGAACTCTACGATCACTACGGGCGCTTTCGGTTCACCGAACTGGACAACCCCGTCGACGTCACCAGCAAGATCGTCAACACTGGTGTGCCCGGGGTGGACGGCGAGGTGAACGGACCCTTCGAGTTGATCAAGCGCCTCGCCAACTCAACCCATTGCGAGCAAGTATTCGTGCGCTATGTCTTCCGCTTTTTTCTGGGTCGTAACGAGACCCTTGGTGATGCCAAGACCCTGCAGGAGGCCCACAAGGCTTATATCCAGAGCGACGGAAGCATGGAGGCTCTGGTGATTTCCCTGTTAAGCTCCGATTCCTTTCTCTACCGGGCCAAGCCCAAGGAACTGGCCCAATCCGAACCGAAACCGTAGACCGCTACCACGATGATTTTCCTTCCCTCTTCTCGTCTCTCTTTTCCCTGCCTACGGTAACAACCAATATTGAAAATGAAAAAAAGAACTGCTTCGTCATTCGTCTTCCTCGGGCTCGCTTTTTGGGCACCCTTTCTTCACGCCGCGGTCAGCGTCGACCGCATGTTCAGCGATGGCATGGTGCTCCAGCGAGAACAGTCAGTTCCGGTCTGGGGTACGGCTGATGCCGGTGCGTCGGTCACGGTGGCTTTCCGGGAGCAATCGAAGAAGGCGACTGCAGGCAAGGATGGCAAATGGATGGCCAAGTTGGATTCCTTGAAGCTGGGCCCTGCGGGCAAGCTGACGGTTTCGGGCAAGGCGAACAAGGTTGAGTTCAAGGATGTCCTGGTGGGCGAGGTTTGGGTGGGTTCGGGGCAGTCGAACATGGCCGGAGGGGCCGGGGGATACGCCAAGAGAGACCTGGACTTGGCCAAGATCATTGCCAGTGGACCCTATCAGGAAATTCGTCTCTACGCCGGTTCCGCATGGAAGGTCGCCGATCAGGACACCATGCCGAGGTTCTCGGCCATTCACTTGTCCTTTGGTTATGCTTTGCAACAGGAGCTAAATGTACCCGTGGGATTGATGGTCGGAGCGGTGGGTGGCACGCCGTCCGGGCGATGGTTGTCCGAGGAAATGGCTGCCGCCGATGCCGAGCTATCGAAGCGTTTCAAGGCTGCGAACAGTTATTCCTTGTCCGATTTGGTTAAGGACAAGGATTTGGTCATGAAGGAATGGCAGACCAAGGTGGAGAAGGCGAAGGCCGCGGGGAAACGTCCACCGCGTGGGCCGGCCAAGATTGGCGACCTTTATCATCGATACGTAAAGTACATGGTCCCTTATGCGATACGCGGCGTGCTATGGGACCAAGGGGAATCCAAGACACAGATACCCGGCGTCGCCGACCAGTATGTTGTGATGAACGCCTTGATCACTGGCTGGCGCAAGGTGTGGGGGCAAGGGGACTTCCATTTTCTTCACGTGCAAAAGCCGAGTGGCGGGGTTTGCCCGTGGAATCCTGATAATCCGGTGAACCGGGGGGCCAAGGCCTTCAGCCCCAATTTGCCCGGCAATCATTTTGATAAACCCAACTCCTTGGCCTATCACTTGGATCACGTTCGGATGGGCACGCTGAAGAATGCTCCACTGGTCACGGCCCTCGACTTGGGAACAGGCATCCATCCTTCGAATAAGTCGGGCTACGGCAAGCGAGCCTGTCGAGTCGCCCTCGGCTCGGTATATGGACACAAGATAGCCATTTCCGGTCCAGTCTATAAGTCGCACAAGGTCGAGGGTAAGAAGGTCCGAGTGCTGTTTGATCATGTCGGCAAAGGTCTTGCCTTTCGCCACGCCAAGGCCTTGCAAGGATTCGAAATCGCGGGAGCGGACGGCAAGTGGGTGTGGGCCGAGGCGACTATCGACGGCGAATCGGTCGTATTGAGTCATCCCGAGGTAACCAAGCCCGTGAATGTTCAATACGCCTTCAGCAACAACCCGAGCTACGCGAACTTTTACAATAAGGACGGTCTGCCCGGGCTAACTTTCACCACAGTTAAGTGGGAAAGATAAGCTTCTCCCGGTTCCTTGCGAAATTTTGATTTCGCCTGTTTCGGTAAATTTAATTTCGACTAATAAAGCTAATGATAGATCGACGAAATTTTCTTAAGAGTGGAGCGGTTTGCAGTGGAGCAGTTGCTGTGACCGCCGGTACGAAGCTTGAAGGAGCAACTCCAAATCCTGCGGGAGTCGGGGGGTATGACTATCGTCTTCCTGAAATTGCTCACGGTAGCCGTTTGCTTTTTCAAGGTGACTCCATCACGGACATGAAGTGGGGAAGGAACCAGAATGATCGCAACCACTATCTAGGTCACAGTTACGTTTACTTGATTGCCTCAAGACTGGGAGTGGACATGGCGGAGGCAGGTTTCGAGTTTTTTAACCGCGGCATGAGGGGGCACACAGTTGGGAATCTCAAGG
>Ga0302117_10001053_pt1 | contig 12963 bp, 6 predicted proteins | sample AG5_322_MG_FD_203112 | JGI IMG/M metagenome (GOLD analysis project Ga0302117, IMG submission 203112) | Marine microbial communities from Western Arctic Ocean, Canada - AG5_32.2 | ecosystem: Environmental > Aquatic > Marine > Oceanic | place: Canada: Western Arctic Ocean | collected 2017-10-01 | reverse complement strand
CAATCGAATCAGAATCCCCTTCCTGAAGATCACACAAAATCTTGCCTAAAGCGAACACACCGATAAGAACGGGCAAGAGACGAAATCCAGCATCCATTTCTACAAAACCGAAGGTGAGGCGAGGTTCTCCCGTAGCTGGGTGAGCTCCGGGCAATGCGCAAAACATGCCGAGAAACCCAGCCAACCAACCCTTTGCCGGAGAACTCCCACCAACGCCAGCAATCAGCGCAAGCGCAAGCAGAGTCATGGCGAAATAATCGAAGGGACCGAGCTTCGTAGACAAATCAGCCAGTGGCTCTGCAAGAGACCAAAGGAAAAGCCAAGATATTATCCCGCCGACCAAGGAAGCTCCAATGCCGAGCCCCAAAGCGCGACCTGGTCGACCAGACTTGGCCATGGGGTAACCGTCGAGGGTGGTCATAACGGAAGCGGGTGTACCGGGAATTCGAAGCAGGGTCGCCGTGATTAGACCACCGCTGACAGAACCCACGTACATCGAGGTGAGAAGTAGGAGTGCATGGGCGGGTTCCATCGAGAAAGTGAGGGGGAGCGTAAGAGCGATGAGCATGGCTCCCGTAAGACCCGGGATAGCTCCAACCGTAATCCCTAGAAAAGCTCCCAGCGCAACCAAGCCAAAGGATAAAGGCGAGGCGAGAGGCTGAAGGAAATCAGGCATGTAATTATGGCAGATCGACGCCAAGAAAGTTGGAGAACAAGGCCTCGCAACCAAATGCCAAGACAAGAGCCGCAATCGACCACGCCACAAGCACGCGGCTTCGCAGGCCTGAAAGATTAACACCCATCGAGGTAACGAAAAGAAATGTCGCGAGGGTGAATCCGAGCACGCCTGTTTGCATTGATAACAAATAGATTATGACGAGGAGGCACACCCCTAATAATCTCCTAGAGGGAATAGGAAACAAGCTGTTAACCGAGACTGCCTTTGTTCGGCGGCGATCAAAAAACACGGTCAAGCCAAGAAGAATAAGTCCTCCACCCACCCACGCTATGACAGGAGGTTGCGGGACCTTCGCCCCCTGCCCCACTCCGCTAAAAAGCCGTTTCCTATTCGCCAAGAAAGTATTCAGTTCATCCCCTGTCAGAAAAACAGGTTCGCGATGCAACTCGGCAAATTTCTCTTGAACGTACGAAGTATTCATCCCTTCTTTGAGAATTTCAGCCAAAGCAGAAACACGATCGAGCGGAGTATCCTTGGGTGCCCACCAAAAATGGGTAAGATCACTCACTATATCGAAATCTTGCTCCCGCGCAGTGGCCGTTTCCGGCAAAGCCGAGTGACGATCTTTGCCCATATAAGCAAGTGCCCGGACGCCCGCTTCCTTGAAGCGAAGGTATTCGGCAATCGAAAATGAGGTCACCTCAACATGCCCGCCGAGAAGGGACGATAACCTGTCGGAACCGCCGCCAGTCTGGGAGTAACGGAATTTGGCTCCGGGGAGACCACCTTCAAGCAATAATCCAGTGAGTTGACTAGGGGCTCCCAAATTTGCACCGAAGACAACGCTGTCGGGTTGATCTCGGATTGCGTGTAACAATTTTTTCAAATCACCGAATCGAGAATCGTCTCGAACCGCTACGACCACGCCGTCACGACCTGTGGCGGCAATGGGGACAAACGACTCGTACCCATAGTCCACTTTGCCAAACTGCTTGGCAGTGAAGATGCCATCGTGAAGAGCGAGAATCTCGTAACCGTCGGGTTTGGCGTTCTTGACCCGTCGACTACCAATAGTACCCCCGGCCCCACCAACATTCAGAACAACTAGAGGCTGCCCCGCAACAGCAGAGCGTTCTACTCCGGAAACAAGAATGCGGACGAGCACGTCACTCCCACCTCCTGCAGCAAAAGGGACGACGACCTTGACCGGACGCGCTGGATAACGAGCTTCCTCCGTAGATAAGCCTTGTCCGCTAGCGCTTTCCAATGCCAAGGCCAATAAAAAGGCGAACATCCAAGATAATAACGATGAAGTTACGGACCCTCTAAAGATTTCATGTGGGGTGATCACTATCAAAACTGCAGAGTCCTTCTCAACTTATCTCCTTAGTGGAACTTGACAGAATAATTTGCAAACCAGCGGACAACCTCCACCCAAAACTTTTCCGGGACTGAGACAGAAAAGAGCCGACCATTAATAAACACAAGAGTTGAGAATCAGAAGACCTAAAAGCTATACGCTCCGAACAAATAAAAACCATGATCTCAAGTGTGGTTAAACGGAATAATCCATCATGAACCAAGTTCCCTTGACACACGATGATAAAAGACGCTAGGCGAGAAATAACCTCTTGCCGTTTGAAATTTTGCGATATAAAATCTGTCAAATGAAAGCATCCCTGTCCTTCCCCTCGATTATCCTGTTTCTGTGTGCCGGTGGTCTGCTCGCCCAGAGATCCTTGTCCGTTTCCAGTCCCGAGACGGACAACTCGGTTGCCGCCCAGTTGGCGTCCTTCCAGGTAGCCGAGGGCTACGAGGTGAACCTCTTCGCGGACGAGTCCATGGGGATCGCCAACCCAGTCTGTTTCCGCTGGGACCCTCAAGGCAGGTTATGGGTTCTTTGCACTTGGGCCTACCCTCAACCCAAGCCCGGTGAACCAGCGAACGACAAGTTATTCATCCTCGAGGACAAGGACCAGGACGGCAAGGCCGACAAGATATCTGTGTTTGCCGATGGCCTGAATATGCCGACCGGATTTGCTCTCGGGCACGGCGGCGTCTACTTGGCGGAAGGTCCCGACCTGTTGCATTTGCGTGATACCGATGGCGACGGCAAGGCGGACCGACGCGAAGTATTGTTCACCGGATTCGGCACAGGCGACACCCACCAAAACATCAACTCCCTGGCTTGGAGCCCGGGCGGCGAACTGTTCTTGTGCCAAGGACTCCATTGCTTTTCACGCGTACAGACACCATGGGGCATCGCCCGCCTTGACGAACACGGTTCCTGGCGACTCCGCCCCCTGCGCCGCCAACTGCACAGTTACCGTCGCACTTCGGGCGGCGGTAATCCCTGGGGCTATGCTTTCGGCGACTGGGGTGAACCGTTCATCAAGAGCAACGGTAGCAGCGTGAGTGAAATGTTGCCGAGCATGGTGCACACCGACCACATCGGCGGTGGTTACTGGGGGGGCGCCATGTCCATCGGAAATACCAAGATCAAGTCGATGTGCATCGAAATCGTTGACTCACCCCATCTGCCCGATGATTTGCAGGGCGACTTCCTTATCGCCGGCTACTACGCCCGCAACGTAGCTCGACTGCGCCCAACCATCGATGGCGCCGGCCACAGGTTGCAGACCTTGGCCCCGCTCCTTACCTCCTCCCACAACGCCTTTCGTCCCGTCGACTTGAACGTGGGGCCCGACGGCGCCATCTACCTCGCCGACTGGTTCAACCCAATCATCGGTCATTACCAAGCTTCCCTCCGCCATCCCGACCGCGACAAGACACACGGACGCATTTGGCGCATCACCGCCAAGGAACGTCCACTCCATCGTCAACCGGTCTTGGCCAAGATGAACGCTGACGAATTGTGCGGGCAACTGGCCAATCCCATGCGCCGCACCCGCCAACTCGCCAAACTGCGCCTCATGGACTTGCCAAAGGCCGAGGCTATCGCCGCCACCCAAATGTGGGTCGATGGACTGAAGACCGATGATCCCGAGCTCGAGCACAAGCTCTTCGAGGCAATCGGGGTGTTCGAGTCACACGAGGTGGTGAACCGGCCTTTGCTCGACCGGCTTCTCAAGGCCAAGAACTACCAGGCCCGGGCCTATGCCACGCGGGTGGCCGGTCGCTGGCATGACCGCTTGAAGAATCCCTTGGCTCTGTTGAAGCAAAGTGCTATCGACGAGCATCCCCGCGTACGCCTCGAGACAATCGTGGCAGCTAGCGACGTCCGCCAAGCAGAGGCCATGGTGGTCGCCGCCCAAGCCGCCGCCGGCCCAACCGACCGTTTTATCAATTTTGCCTTCACCCAAACCGTCCATGCCTTGGCTTCCCATTGGAAGCCCGCCCTTGTCGAGGGAAGCTTGGACTTCGCCGAGCCGTCCCACTTGGTCAAGGTGATCAGCGTGGGTGGTGGTGCCGACGTTGCCGGAGTGGTGCGTCAACAACTTGCCGACAAGGAACTCCCGGCCGGGCGCCGAACCACCTTGGTCGCCCTCCTCGCCAGCATAGGCAGCCATGCCGATTCGGGATTGGCTTTACAGTTGGGGGCGGACCAACCGGAGGTTTTGCGTGCGCTAGCCACCTCTGCTCGCGAGCGCAACCTGGCCGTACCCGCCGATGCCGAGCAGTTGATTGGCCCGTCATTGGTCCATAAAGACAATGGTGTACGTGGCGCAGCCATCGAGCTCTGTGGTTTGTGGAAACTGCAGGCCCATGGCGAAACTATTCGAGGCCTTGCCACCGACGCAAAGCAATCGGAGCCTGTTCGTTTGGCCGCGGCGAAAGCCCTCAGTTCATTCAAGGGAGAATCCATGATCGAGACGCTGGATTCCTTGGCGACCTTGAAGGAAAAACCCGCCATACGAGCTGCTGCCCTAGGTGGATTGGCTCAACGTGACCTGCCTCGGGCCGCCCAATTGGCCGCCGTTCTCCTAACCAAGGTGAAGGCCAAGGAAATGGATGACCTGTTGGTCGCACTCCTGCAGCGCCGCGAAGGAGCCGATGCCCTGGCCGATGTGTTGGGGAAGCTGAAGCTGCCGGTGGACGTGGCCAAGCTTGTTCGACGATGGCTCAATGCCGCGGGTCGAAACGAGCCGAACTTGGTCAAGGCCCTCAATGCCGTCATCGGGGTGCAAGGCACCACCCCCGCCTATAATTCGGACTACGTCGCCGCCCTCGCCAAGGAATCCCTCGCCAAGGGTGACGCGACCAAGGGTAAAAAGATCTTTCAAATGCCTGCCCTCAGTTGCGTGGCCTGTCATGCCGTGGATGGTATAGCCAGCGCCGCCGGACCCATCAAGGGTCCCAACCTGTCGGCGGTGGCCGCCGGCTTGCCCGTCGACCTCATCGTCGAGTCGGTGCTTTGGCCCGCCCGCCAAATCAAGGAGGGCTACGAGGCCGTCACCATAACCACCAAGGACGGTCGTTTCCATAGTGGCTTCCTCCACGCCGCCGACAAGAAAACGATCCGTATACGCGACCTCGCCAGCGGGCAGGTCGTGGTCGTGCCGTCAACCAACCTGGCCAGTCGTTCCAAGGCCCAGACCGTCATGCCTCCGAGCTTGACCGACTCCCTCACCCGAACCGAGCTCCGCGATTTGATCAAGTACCTCTCCACCTTGAAAAACTCCGGCTCGCCGAAGTGAGAACGAAACCAAAGGCGGTTTCATCTTTTCTTTGGTGTCTCGCCTTTTGTTTGACCCAGCAAGCCAACGCCGAGCTGGTCGTGGCCGAGGGCTTGGCCGTCGAGCCGTTTGCCACATCCGAGCAATTGTCCAACCCGGCCAGCATAGATGTCGACCATCGTGGTCGCGTGTGGATAGGGGAGGCAGTCAATTACCGCAAGAAGGCCCGCAAGGAAGGCGACCGTATATTGATCTTGGAGGATAGCGACGGCGATGGCCGGGCCGACAAGACCAAGGTGTTTTACCAAGACCCCGATATCGATGGGGTGCACGGGGTCTGTGTGCTCGGCAACCAAGCCATCGTTTCCGCACCGGACAGGATCCTTTTGCTCACCGATCTCGATGGCGACGACAAGGCGGATGAAAAGAAGTTGCTGTTCAAGGGCAAGGTCTTGCGGCCGGTCCATGGCCAGCATGATCACGCCATCCATGCCGTCATGTTCGGTCCGGACGGTCGACTGTACTTCAATTTCGGCAACTACAGCGCCGGGCTTTGGCGGGCGGACGGTTCCTTGGTCAAGGATGCTTTCGGCCACCCCGTGGACAATAGCCGCAAGCCTTTTCAGGAAGGCATGGTGATCCGCTGCGAAATGGATGGCAGCCAAGTCGAGGTACTGGGCCACAACTTTCGCAACAACTGGGAAGTGACGGTCGATTCCTTCGGGTCAATGTGGCAGTCGGATAATGACAACGGGTCAAGCTCCTGCCGCGTGAACTTCGTCATGGAGTACGGCAACTATGGCTATCGCGACGAAAAAACGGGAGCCGACTACAAAACCAACCGAACCAACATGGAAGCCACCATGCAGCGCCGCATGTGGCACCAGAACGATCCTGGCGTAATACCCAATTTGCTCATTACCGGCCGGGGCGCTCCCACCGGCATACTCGTCTACGAGGGCAACCTTTTGCCGGAAGGCTTTCGCGGCCAAATGATCCATGCCGAGCCCGGGCGCAACGTGGTCTGGGCATTCCCCACCAAGCGGTTCGGGGCAGGCTATCTGGCGAGCATCACCAATTTGGTCCACAGCAAGGGCGACCTCAATTACCGCCCCTGCGACGTTTCCGTGGCCCCGGACGGTTCACTCATCATTGCCGACTGGTTCGATCCGGTGGATTGTTGCCACCGAACGGTCAACGACGCTGGCCGTCTCTTTCGGGTGGCGCCGCCAAAGCATGCCTACGTCGTGCCTGACTTTGATTTCAAGACACCCGCCGGTGTAGCCAAGGCGTTGCGGAACCCCAACCTGTCCGTTCGCTACAAGGCATGGACCGCCTTGCAAGCCATGCAGGAAAAGGCACGCCCCGCCCTGACCAAGATGGTGGCCGACAAGAACCCGCGCTTCCGGGCTCGCGCCTTGTGGGCCTTGGCCGCAATCAAGGATGGCGCTCAGAAGGCCATTGAGAAGGCGTTAAAGGATGAAGACGACAACCTGCGGGCCCTCGCCCTCCGCATCGCCCGGCGCCATGGTATGACCATCGAGCCTTTGGTGCGTCGGTTGGTCCGCGACGAGTCCGCCTTGGTGCGCCGCGAATGCGCCGTGTCCTTGCATCGGGTGGTCACTCCGGATGCCGCCGAGCTATGGGCTGAGCTCGCCCTCCAGCACGATGGCAAGGATCGCTGGTACTTGGAAGCCCTAGGCATAGGCGAAAAAGGAAACGAACCGGCCTGCTTCAATGCATGGCTTAAGAAAGTCGGCGATGCCTGGAAGGCTCCGGCGGGACGTGACCTCGTGTGGCGCTCCCGTGCTCCCAAAGCCGCCGGCTTGCTTGCCAAACTGGTTATGGATTCCGAGGTGCCGGAGTCTGAGCATCCACGGCTCATGCGGGCCCTCGATTTTCATTCCGGCAAAGCCAAAGAAGATGCCCTCGCCACCCTCTTGCTAAACCTGGACGCGCCGGCTAAAAAGAAAAAGAGCCAATGAGAAAACGGATCTCCATTGCCTTCGTCCTGCTTCCTCTAGTCGCGGCGGCGGCGGAGATTGATTTCAATCTCGAGATCCGTCCGATCCTCTCGAACAAGTGCTTTCATTGTCACGGATTCGACGGCAAGAAACGCAAGGCAAAGCTTCGACTGGATACCTTCGAGGGGGCCACGCGGGACTTGGGAGGGCATGCTGCCATCGTGCCGGGAAAACCGGAGCAAAGCGAATTGATGGAGCGGGTCGAGCATCACGACCCGGACGAGCGCATGCCGCCGCAGAAGAGCGGGCGAACCGTGCAGTCGGCCGAGATTGCGAAACTACGTCAATGGATTAGCGAGGGCGCCGTTTACCTAAAGCACTGGGCTTGGGTTGCCCCGACGCGTCAGCCCGTACCTGCGGGCCATGAGAAAAACCCAATCGATGGCTTTGTTCTTCAGCGCTTGAAGGCAGTTGGCCTGAAGCCTTCCCCTCCGACGACGCGAGAGACCCTGATCCGACGGGCAACGTTGGATCTCACCGGTCTTCCCCCGACGCCCAAGGAAGCCGATGCATTCTTGGCTGACTCGCGCCCGGACGACCAAGCCTTCGAGACCGTCGTCGACCGCCTCCTGGCCTCTCCCCGCTACGGCGAGCACATGGCCTACCGTTGGCTCGATGCGGCACGCTATGCCGACAGCGACGGGTACGAGAGCGATCCGCTTCGGACGATGTGGCCTTGGCGCGATTGGGTGATCGCCGCCTTCAACGACAACATGCCCTACGATCAATTCATCACCGAGCAATTGGCCGGCGACCTTTTGCCCAATGCCTCGCTGAGACAGCGCATCGCAAGCGGGTATAATCGCAACAACCGGCTCAACAACGAGGGCGGCATCCTCGCTGAGGAGTGGTTGATTGAAAACGTCGCGGACCGGGCGGAAACCGTCGCCACTACTTTCATGGGATTGACCTGGGGTTGCGCTCGCTGTCATGACCATAAGTACGACCCCATTTCGCAACGAGATTACTACCAGCTGTTCTCCTACTTCTACAACTGTGAGGAAAGTGGCATCGGCCGGGGAGCATCAGGTGCCGGTGGCATGTTGGCAGTTCCTCCCTTCAAGAATCTCGAGGAATTCGAGACCATTGATGCCGAGTTGCAATCGATCACCCAAAAGATCAAGGCCTATGAAACCCATCCCGGCACCAAGGCGCGACTCAAGGTCTGGATGGCTAAGATAGCGGATGCAAAACAGTCAAACCTCCCGGCGGCATTGAAAAAGAAAGACTTTAAGAAATGGAGTGCCGCGGACAAGGCACTGGCCCGGAGCCATTTCCTGACCAAGGTCGATTCGAAAGGTGTCGCCCCGTCGAAACGGGCCGCCACCATCAAGAAGCGCCACGCCGCCCTGCTCAAGGCAGGAGCAAAGATCATGGTGATGAAGGAATTGCCCAAACCGCGCCAGGCCCACCTGTTGCATCGCGGCGCTTTCGATAAACCAGGCGAAAAAGTGGATGCCGGTGTACCCGGCTGGATACATCCGGGAAATGCCGAGTTGCCCAAAAACCGAATCGGGTTGGCCGCGTGGCTGACCGACCCCAAGCATCCACTGACTGCACGGGTGGCGGTGAATGGTTTCTGGGAACGGTACTTCGGGACGGGCTTGGTCAAGACGATGGAAGACTTCGGTTCTCAGGGCGAAGCGCCGTCGCATCCCGAATTGCTGGATTATCTCGCCCTGGCCTTAATCGATTCGGGATGGGACGTGAAACGGTTTCAGAAACAGATCGTCATGAGCGGAACCTATCGCCAGTCGGCGGCGACCAATGAACATCTTGTCCGTCGCGATCCCGAAAACCGGCTGCTCGCCCGCGGTCCACGGTTTCGTCTGCCTGCGCAGGTCATTCGCGACCAGGCATTGGCGGCTTCGGGTTTGCTGGTCGAAACGATCGGCGGTCGTCCGGTCAAGCCGTACCAGCCGCCGGGATTGTGGAAGGAAGTCATCAAGGGCGGTCCGACCTACAAGGCCGATACCGGCGACCGGCTGTATCGGCGCAGTCTTTACACGTTGTGGCGGCGCGCCGTGAAGCCCCCGCTCATGGTCATGTTCGACGCCAATGAACGCGACACCTGCAAGGTCGGTCAGCGCCGGACCAATACCCCGATGCAAGCATTGTCGCTCCTCAACAGCACGACCTTCGTGGAAGCTGCCCGGCACCTCGGGGAACGAATGATCACGCAAGGCGGAGCCGATCCGGGCGACCGAATCAGCCATGGCGTGAAGCTTTTGTTCGGGCGCCCCGCAACGGCTGTGGAACTCGACCTGCTCGGGCAGGAACTAAGCTACTTCAAGAAGGTCTACGCCGACGATCCGAAAGCCGCCGCCGCCTTGCTGACAATCGGCGGTTCCAAGCCCAACCCCAAGTTGAAGCCGCCCGAATTGGCCGCCTACACGCTGGTTGCCCGCGTACTGCTCAACCTGGATGAAACCGTAACCAAGGAATAGTCATGGACAACGCCGCCGAACGGATCATCAGCCAGACACGTCGCCAATTCATGCGCTCCAGTAGCTTGAGCGTGGGCGCCGCCGCCTTTAGCGGCTTGCTACATGCCGGTCCAAATCGAGACAAGTTGGGTCGACTTTCGGATGCGCTCTCGTTCGCACCCCGGGCCAAACGCGTTATTTACCTTTTCCAGTCGGGCGGCCCGTCTCAGGTGGACCTGTTTGATCACAAGCCGCACCTCAAGGAATTCGCCGGGCAGAATCTCCCTGCCAGTGTTCGCATGGGCCAGCGCCTCACTGGGTTCACCAACAAGCAGAAGACCTTGCCGATCACACCCACGCGATTTAAATTCCAGCGCCATGGACAAGGCGGGTCCTGGGTGACCGAGTTGCTACCAAACCTCGCATCCGTGGCCGACGATATCTGCTTCATGCCTTCGATCTATTCGGAGGCCATCAACCATGACCCGGCCCGTACCTTAATGCAGACCGGTCACCAACTGGCGGGACGACCAAGCATCGGTGCGTGGCTAAGCTATGGCTTGGGCAGCGAGAATCAAAATCTACCCGCCTTCATGGTCCTCACCTCGATCGGTAGCTGCAAACGCACGCCACAACCCGTCTCCGGCCGACTTTGGGAAAGCGGGTTCCTCCCATCCCAATACCAAGGCGTGAAACTCCAGTCGGTTGGTGATCCCATACTCTACGTGTCCAACCCGAAGGGCGTCAATGCCACCGCCCAAGGCCGAAGCATCGAGGCGATCACACGCCTCAACGGACTCAAGAGCGAGACCATGAAGGATCCCGAGATTCAAGCCCGGATGCGACAATACGAAATGGCTTTTCGTATGCAGACGACTGTGCCCGAGCTGACCGACCTCTCGACCGAGCCGGATACTACTTTCAAGCTCTACGGCGAAAAGGCGCGTGTGCGTGGCACCTACGCCGCCAATTGCCTGCTCGCCCGTCGGATGGCCGAACGCGGCGTCCCGTTCATTCAGCTCTATCACGTCGGTTGGGATCATCACAAAGATATTCCCCGTGACCTGCCGTTGATGTGCAACGACGTCGACCAGCCAACCGCTGGCTTGCTCAAGGACCTCAAGCAGCGCGGCCTTCTCGACGACACCCTGGTCATCTGGGGCAGCGAGTTCGGACGGACGGTATTTTCTCAAGGCGCGAGTACCCCGAAAGCCTACGGTAGAGATCATCATTCGCGTTGCTTTACCATGTGGATGGCAGGTGGCGGCATCAAGCCGGGCATTACCTATGGAGCATCGGATGACTTTAGTTATAGCCCGGCCGAAAACCCCGTACACGTCCACGACATGCAGGCCACGATCCTGCACCAACTGGGCATCGACCACGAGCGTCTGACCTATCGCTTCCAGGGCAGGGACTACCGCCTTACGGACGTTCACGGGCGCGTTGTCAAAGGAGTGATTGGATAACCATGATACAAATTACGAATGGAATGACTTGGGCCGCTGCGGCTGCTTTGTTGGTGGGACTAACCACCATGGGCGGAACCGCGTCGGGCAAAGAAACGGATCGCGACAAGCCCAATGTCGTGGTTTTGTTCATCGACGATCTCGGTTGGAAAGATCTCGGTGTGTACGGATCGAAGTTTTTCGAGACGCCTCGCATCGACCGATTGGCCAAGCAGGGCGCCATCTTCACCCGGGCCTACAGTTCATGCAACGTTTGCTCGCCGACACGGGCCTCCCTTTTGACGGGCAAGTATCCCCAGCGCATTGGTTTCACCAGCTGGCTCAATCCGCGCAAACCGAACGGCCCCAACAGCACCGCCACTTATATTCCGGCGGCCGAGACAACCATCGGCGAAGCCTTCCGGAAAGCAGGCTATCGAACCGGATATATTGGCAAATGGCACGTCGGTTCCGAAAAGATTGGCATGCCCAAACAGCATGGGTTCGATTGGCAGATGGCCACCGCAAGGCACGGCTTGCCCGGATCTTATTTCCATCCCTATAAGAAGAAAGGGCTGCCCAGCGCCGACGTGCCGGACATGGAGGATGGCAAGTCTGGCGATTACTTGACCGACGTCCTGACGGACAAGGGCATCGGGTTCATCCGTGAGACTGCGAAGGAGGGCAAGAAGCCGTTCTTTCTCATCGTCGGTCACTATGCCGTCCACACGCCGATTCAGGCACCGCAGAAACTGGTCGATAAGTATCAGGCGAAGAAGCAGCGCATGTACGGCAGCACCCCCCTGGAAATGATACCCGAAAAGTTTAATCGCAAGGTTCCGGCCAGGCAGCAAAACCCCGTTTATGCGGGCATGATGGAAAACCTCGACAGGAACGTCGGCAAGATGATCGATGCCTTGGACGAGCTCGGGTTGACCAAGGACACCATCATCGTTTTCACGTCTGACAACGGCGGGTCCTGCATGCCGGGCACACCGGAAAAAAGGCCAACCAGTAATTTTCCGCTCCGGGCTAGCAAGGGCTGGAACTACGAGGGCGGAATACGCATACCCACATTCATCACCTGGCCCGGCAAAATTCCCGCCATGAAAACGGACGAGCCCGTGATCACGATGGACCTTTATCCCACGATTCTTGAGTTGACCGGGTGCAAGCAGTTGCCGAAACAGACCATCGACGGCCACTCCCTGGTTTCACTGATTCATGGCAAGACGAAGACGCTGGACCGGCCCTTCTTGGCTTGGAGGCATCCCCACTCTGGGCATGGAGCTCAGCCCTGCCAGGCTATCCTAAAAGACGGCTGGAAGCTCGTTCACTGGATGAACCAGGACGAGACGGAGCTTTACCATTTGGATGAGGACGAGGGAGAAAGGAACGACCTCGCCAAAAAGGAACCCAAGAAAGCGGGTGAGTTGCTCCAAACACTCAACAAATGGGTCAAGGAAACGGGTCGAAATTAAAAAGTAAGCTAATCATGAAAATACGAATTCCCATTGCCCTCAGCCTGTTTGCCACTTTTCTCAACTTGGCCGCTGCGACCGAATCGAAAAAGGACGCCAAGCCCAATGTGATTTTGATCATTACTGATGACTTGGGCAACACGGGTTTATCAGGTTGGGGTTCGTCATTTTACGAGACCCCGCATATTGATGCATTGGCAAAGAGCGGGGTCCTCTTCAAAAACTTCTACAGTGCTTCTTGCCTGTGTTCCCCTGCAAGGGCTTCTTT
>Ga0302117_10001051_pt1 | contig 12974 bp, 13 predicted proteins | sample AG5_322_MG_FD_203112 | JGI IMG/M metagenome (GOLD analysis project Ga0302117, IMG submission 203112) | Marine microbial communities from Western Arctic Ocean, Canada - AG5_32.2 | ecosystem: Environmental > Aquatic > Marine > Oceanic | place: Canada: Western Arctic Ocean | collected 2017-10-01 | reverse complement strand
AGGCGGACTCCCTGCAGCTTCGCCCACACCTACACCGACTCGCAGCAGCGCCAATTGACCGAAGGTTCGCGCGAAGCCACACCAGACCGTCATGGCACTCCAGACCGCGATTCCCAGGGCAATGATCGAGCGGCGATTACCCCGGTCCGCCCAGCGTGCGATCGGGATTCCGGCAATGGTGTAGAAGAGCGCAAACGCGAAGCCCACAAGCAGACCCATGACCGTGTCCGAGACCCCGAACTCCTTTTTGATAGGGCCTATGAAGACGGAGAGAATCTGCCGATCAAGAAAGTTGATGACGTAGACGACGAAGAGAACAGCCAAGACGTAGTTGGAATACGCCGAAGTAATTTCGACCTTCTCGCTCTCGTCGGGTTGGTGGTCGGTCATGGAAGCATTCCCCTCCAAAGTTGAACTCTTCAAATCATCGAGTGAAACCATAGGATAGAAGTCGCTTTTTAAGGTCGAGCGCTCGATTCGTGCGGGCCCCTCTTTACCATGCGTCCAGAAAGATGTTCGGCTAGCCTTCCGCAATGTGCGGAATCGCCGGCATCGTCGGGCATGGAGGAGGAGCGCCGGTCGAGGAAGACACCCTTGTTCGCCTGCGTGATGCCCAAGCACACCGGGGACCGGACGATGCCGGAATTTGGATCGACAAACGAAAACGGGTCGGGCTAGCCCATCGCCGGCTGAGCATCATCGACCTGACACCCTCGGGCCACCAGCCCATGTCCACCGCCGACGGGCAGCTCCATCTCGTCTTCAACGGCGAAATCTACAATCACCTGGAGTTGAGGGAGACCCTCGAAAACCGCGGGCACCGCTTTCGCTCCAGCAGTGACAGTGAGGTCCTTCTTCACGGGTACCGCGAGTGGGGAGAGGCACTGCTTCCTCGATTGCGAGGCATGTTCGCCTTCGCACTCTTTGACCAGAGCGCCGATGCGGTGCTCGTCGCGCGAGACCCCCTGGGCATAAAACCACTGCACATCGCCCAGTTCGACAACTTTGTCGTTTTTTCCTCAGAAGTCCAGCCCATCCGGCGAGTTTTTGGCAGCGGCGGCACCGACCTCGAAGCGGTCATCTCCTACCTCCACTGGGGATCGATTGCGGCCCCGCGAACCCTCTACAAGAAAATTCGCGCCCTGCCCGCTGGGCATCGGGCGTGGATCCGATCGGGGAAATTGGGCGAGGCCTCGGCCTATTACTCACTGGGGGACGAGATTCACGACAACCCGCAGAACATGAGCGAAGGCGAGGCCGACGAGCGAATCCGTGCGGCACTGCTTGACTCCGTTCGGTGCCATATGGTGGCCGACGTGGAGGTGGGATCATTCCTTTCCGGCGGCGTCGACTCCATTTCCCTGGTCTCGCTCATGTCTGAAGTTTTGCCTCGGCCCGTCTCCACCATCAACCTATCCTTCGATGTGGAAGCCATGGACGAGGGCGAGCTCGCCCAGCGTGCGGCCAGGGAATTAGGCACCCATCATCAGCGGGTAGACCTCAGTGTTAACGATGCCCGGGACAGCATCGCCAAGGCGATGGCCTCCCTGGATCAGCCCAGCGCCGACGGAATCAACGTCGGCTTGGTTTCCCGGGCAGCAGTACAAGCGGGCCTAAAAGTTGCCGTCAACGGCGTGGGGGGAGACGAACTTTTCGGGGGCTATGGGACTTTTCCCGAGCTGGAAAGAGTCAGGCGTATTCATGGGCGCCTGTCCCGCCTGCCCGCTTCCAAAAGCCTTCGCCGGCTCGCCCTCTTGGGAATGGATCGTTTTCCACACAGTCAAAGTCGGGCCGGTATTCGCCGAGCGCTGCAACACGGCGATACCTTGAGCGGTGCTTACTTCGCAGTTCGCGGACTCTTTGCACCCGAACAGGCCGCGGGGCTACTGGCACCCGAAGCCCGATCGGCGGTCGAGCATGTCGACCCGGTGGCCGAACTGGATGCTCGGGCTCGGCCGGGCGAAGTTCCCGCCCAACAACAGATGGCCTACCTGGAAGTTCAGCAATACCTCCAGATGCAACTTCTTCGCGACGCCGACATCATGAGCATGAAACACTCCCTGGAAATTCGAACCCCGCTTGTGGACCACGTTCTCTACCGGGAACTCTTCAAGATCCCCGCCGCCCTGCGCCAAGCGGGCCCCGCGAAGCGGAGACTTCGCGAGGCCACCCGACCGCCCTTGGCCGAGCGTTATTGGAAGCGAAAAAAGATGGGCTTTAGCCTGCCCTGGGATGACTGGATGCGCAGCGAAGAGTTCGCATGGGCCCTCCCCGAGCACGGGATCTTCGACGCCGCCGCGCTCAAAGAACTCGAAACAAGTTTCCTCCAGGGGCGTACCTCAAGCTCCAGAATCTGGCCCCTCGTGACCCTGGCTCCCTTCCTCGACTGACCAGCCCCGAGCCGGTTCCTCGGACTCGCGGGCACTGGGCCCCTGTCCTCCCCTCCGCTGGGGCGATCACTGGGCTTCCCTGAACCTCTTCCTGACGAATTCGATCGCCCGGGGACGTTCATCCCCTGTGGCGTAATGACACATAGGCTGCCAATATATTCCCATGCCGACTCAATCGACTCTCGAAACACCCCTGATCATGATGGGCGCACCGGGCTCCCCCTATACCCGCAAGATGCGCGCCCTGATGCGCTACCGGCACATTCCGTACCGCATGGTGCTCCAGAATTCGCCCGAGCAGGCCCACCTGCCGGCGGCCAAGGTTCCGCTCCTGCCCACCTTCTACCTGCCCAACGCCGAGGGCGAGAGAGTGGCCACCACCGACTCCACCCCTCTGATCCGCCGCTTTGAGCAGGCCTTCCCGGGACGCGGGGTGATTCCTTCGGATCCAGTGATCGCCTTCCTTGACGAATTGCTCGAAGACTACGCGGACGAGTGGCTCACCAAATGCATGTTCCACTATCGCTGGTGGTTCGAGGCCGACATCGCCAAGGCTTCCCGGGTCCTTCCCAACTGGGCGGCGGGCCAATCCAGCGACGAAGCCATCGCTCCTCTTCAAAAGATGATTGGCGAACGCCAGGTCTCCCGTCTGGGTGTCGTGGGCTCTAATGAGAAGACCGCACCGGTCATCGAACAAAGCTACCGACGTTTTCTCCGCGCCTTCGACCGGCACCTCCAGCAACACCGTTTCCTTCTCGGAGGACAGCCCGGCTCCGCGGATTTTGCCACCCACGGACAGTTGACCTGCCTGGCCCTGTTTGATCCGACTCCATCGGCGATCACCTTGGAAGAATCTCCCCGCGTCTACGCTTGGGTGGAGATCACCGAGGACCTTTCAGGCCTGGGCGACCCCAGGGAGGAGAAATGGTTTTCGAGGGATGCCATTCCCGAGACCCTCCGCGACCTCTTGATCGAAGTTGGACGAGTGCACGTCCCTTCCCTACTCGCCAACGCAGACGCTCTTGAACGCGGGGCCGAAAGAATGGAGACCACCATCGACGGCCAGCGATGGATCCAGAAACCCTTCCCCTACCAAGGGAAATGTCTGCGCTGGTTGCGCGAATCCCATGCCGCCCTGTCCGAGACGGATCGGAGGGCCCTGGGCGATATCCTGGCGGACACCGGATGCGAAAGCCTCTTCGGATGACGGACGAGTTCGAACTCGTCGGTCTCGAGGATTCGGGCAACTCGGTCAAGGTGCGCTCTGCACTGCGTTACAAGAAAATCCCCTTTCGCTGGACCAATCGCTCTCTCAAGAACAATGCGTTCTTCAAAAAAAACGCCCAAGTCCCCCTACTGCCTCTGATTCTGCTCCCGGACCGCTCGACCATGCAGGACTCCACGCCCATCCTGGAATACCTGGAAGCCCAGTATCAAGAACCTTCGATTCACCCGGACGAGCCGGCCAGTCGCTTCGTTTCCATCCTCCTCGAATGGCTTTCGCCGGGGCCAACCCGAACAACAAGTCCATTCTCGAAGAGTCCAACATTCGCTTGATCTCACTCCTCGATGCCCATCTCACCCAGCGGGCCTACATCTTCGGTGGCCGGCCGGCCTTCGGCGATTTCGGTCTCTGGGGCCAGCTCTACCAGGCCTGGCGAGACCCCACCTGCCACGCCCACATGACCGCCTACGCGCCCCATCTCGTCGAATGGATCCAACGCATGCTCGACCCCAGCCCCGCAGAAGCCCGTCTATTCCGGGTGCTTCCGCGCTTGCCCGGCCTCTCATACACCCGTACTCTCTGGCGCTATGTCATTGCCTCGAGGACCCCTCTCCTTCCTGCTCGTGCCCCTCCTGATCGGCCTTCTCACCGCAACAGCCTGTGGGCCCCCTTCCAGCGACGGTGCACCCAAAGCCGGCGAAGCTCCGGAAAGCGCTGGGCGACAGGTAGCCCTGGGCGATCAGGAAGGCTCTCCCGAAGCGTCCGCCTCCTCTAAGCCAAGCTCCTCTAAGCCAAGCTCCAAAAAGCCAAGCTCCAAGGCCGTCCAACTCGTCGCCGCGAGTGAGCGAAAGGTCAAGAAGAGCGCACCGCGCGCGCCCGGAGAGCGCCCGTTGCCCGGCTTCTCGGGCCGTACCCTCGCGGGTACTCGCCTCAGCATGTCGTCGCTGATTGGCCAGCGAATCGTGCTGTTCTTCTTCAATCCCGAGACCCAGGATGCCGGCATCGTCGCGGACGCTGTCGCCCATGTCGCCACCGCGCAAAATCGCCACAACTTCAAAATCGTGGGCGTTGGCATGGGGAGTTCCACCTCGACCGTACGCGCATTTGCCCAGAAACACGGCTTTGACTTTCCCGTCATCGACGACTCCAGCGCAAAGATAAGTTCATTGCTCCGAATTCCCGGCCCCCTGGTGATCCTGGGCGCCGATCCCGAGGGCTATTTGAGCTTTGCCCACCCCGGATTCGACACCCGGCAGGATGACGCGGCCAACACCATCGCCAGGCGCCTTCGCGCATCCCTCCGGCTCCCGGAGCAGTCCGTGGCTGCGGGTCCCCTGCTCGAGTATCCCAAAGCCCCGAGCTTCAAGGCCCTCTCCATCGGGGGCGAAGCCTTTGATTTAAGCGCGTTGTCGGGAAAGCCCATCGTCCTGATGTTCTTCCTCCACACCTGCTCCCACTGCCATCACGCACTGGAATTCTTTCGTGATCAACTCGCCAAGATCCCCGAAGCCAAGCGGCCCGAACTCGTTGCCGTGTCCCTTCAGAACCGACCCAGTGCAATCCGCAGTTCATTGAAACAAGCTGGCATCGACTTCTTCGACCCGCTGACGGATCCAGGACAAGAAATCTCCCAGCTTTACGGTATGGCCGGGGGAGTTCCCGATATCAGCATGATCAACGCCGAGGGAGAAATCGTCTACCGAAGCCAAGGCTGGCGGGATGACCGGGATCCGCCCCTTCTACGCATGTACCTGGCGCGGATCGCCGGGGAACGCATCCCCATGCTGCTCAGCAAGAAGGGCTACGCGGGCAACGACGTTTGCGCGGTTTGCCACGCGAGCCAAAACGCATCGTGGCAACTCACCCGACATGCAACGGCCTACAACACCCTGGTCACCCATGGTGAGGAACGAGATGGCGAATGTGTCTCCTGCCATGTGGTGGGCTTCGATGAGCCCGGGGGCTTCTCCCTTGAATCTCCAAAGCCGTACCTCGAGAACGTGGGCTGCGAGAACTGCCATGGTCGAGGCGGACCTCATCTTTCCCCGGACTTCCTCGCCGACGGCGGGTATCCCAATGCTTGCGCCCAGTGCCATGACAACAAGCACTCCCTGGGCTTTGACTTCGCCACCTTCCTACCCAATGTCTCCCACGCCTCCATCGCGGCCCTCTCTCCGGAAGCCCGGGCTGAACGCTTCGCCGAAAACGGCTTCAAGAGAAACCTCCTGCCGACAACAGCAGACTACGTGGGGTCGGAGGCCTGCCAGAGTTGCCACTCGGCTGAATACGCAACCTGGGGTTCAAGCCCGCACGCGCACTCACTCGCCTCTTTGGCGACAAAGAACAAAACCGGCGACCGCGAATGCCTGGCGTGCCACACCACCGGATACGGGCGCCCGGGAGGCTTTCCCGAGGACGGCGATGCAGACCATCAGGTCGACCTTGCCCGGGTGGGCTGTGAGTCTTGTCACGGTCCGGGCAGCGATCACGTCGCCGAGGGCAGCACGAAATTGGGCAGCATCCTCAGCCTCGGAGACAAATGTGATTCCTGCGTGATCCTCCAGATCTGTGGCTCCTGCCACGACGAAGCCAACGATCCGGACTTCACCTTCGCGGTGCAAGAGCACATTGACCGCCAGCGTCACGGCACCACCGAAGCGGGCACGGGGAAGCCTCTGGGTCCCTCCGCCGGCCTGCACCTGGACCCGCATTCTGCAAGGGATCTGGCCTGGGTGGAGAACGCCCTGCAGATGCTGGGAGAAAAACCCTGAGTGGCCACCTCGCGTGAGCGCTAGCCGCTCCTCTGAGCTTTCGGATCTAGTGGCCAGTGCCCGACTCGTACTCGCAGAACTCCTGGAAGAGGGCGTCGAGCGTTTTGAGCCCGTGGAGCTGCCCGAAGTCACCGGGGCAGATCCCGAGCCGGCAAGGGCTTCGTCACCCCGGAGCCCTGTTGCACCCGAACACCCTCTCGAGCTCCCTCGCAAGCCCTCTGTAAAGCTCCCTGTAAAGCCCCCTGTCGATCCCCCTCGCCCACCCGCCCGAGCTCTCCCGCCAGAACCCGCCACCCCGGTCCACCCCGAGCCCGCCCAGGCGCCCCCGGTTGCCCAGGCGACGGCGGACCGAATCGCGGTAAGGGAAACGCCCACGTCGTGGGGGGACACGACAACTCTCGAAGAAGTGCGCGGGGTGCTCGGGGATTGCCAGCGCTGTGGGCTCTGCGAACGCCGGACTCAAATTGTTTTTGGTGATGGAAACCCCGACGCCGACCTGCTCTTTGTGGGGGAAGGGCCCGGCGAGCAGGAGGATCTGCAAGGGTTGCCCTTCGTGGGCAAAGCCGGCGAGTTGCTGACCCAGATGATCGAGAAGGGCTTGGGCATCCCGCGCCCCGAGGTCTACATCTGCAACATCGTCAAATGCAGGCCCCCCCGAAATCGTGATCCCCAGCCCGACGAGGTGGAAGCCTGCCGCGCTTTCCTCGACGGCCAGATCGCTGCGGTCAAGCCCAAGGTCATCGTGAGCCTGGGCAAACCCGCGGCCAGCCTGTTGCTGGGACGCAAGGTGGCCATCACCCGAGAACGAGGAAATTGGCAGACGTATCAGGGCATTCCCCTGATGCCGACCCTGCACCCCGCCTATCTGCTCCGCCAGTACACCGCGGAAAATCGTCGGGCAGTCTGGGATGACCTGAAAGCCGCCCACAGTCGAACCCTCCAGGATGAATCGCCTGAAGATTCGTAGTCCGGGCCGACCTCTAGAAGGGCGTCTCGGGGACGGCGGCGGTCTGGGCCGCTCTATACTCCTCCAGGGCCTTGGCCACTGAAACATCCGATCCGGCCAGGATCGCTCCTGCGAAAAGTCCAGCGTTCTTGGCCCCCGCCTTGCCAATCCCAAACGTCGCCACGGGAATGCCCCCGGGCATCTGCACCGTAGCCAGAAGGGCGTCGATGCCGTCCAACGCGGAACTGTCCAGAGGCACCCCGAGCACGGGCAAGGGCGTGAGCGCTGCCGTCACCCCTGCCAGGTGGGCGGCAAAACCCGCTCCGCAGATAAAGATCTCGATTCCCGCATCAGCGGCGCCCACGACATAGTCGTGATGGCGTGCAGGCGTTCGATGCGCCGAGATCACGCGAACATCGCTGGCCACGCCCAAGGCCTCCAGGGCATCGGCAGCGGGTTTCATCAAGTCCCAATCGTTCGGGCTACCCATTAGAATTGCAACTCGCGCAACGGCTGTGTCTGTCATGGCCTGAGATTAGCATGCGAAAAAGCGATTCCGCCGATGTCTGGCCCCCCCCGCACGAATGGGATAGATATCCGACGGTATCCGGAAGCCGGAGCCGGCGAGGAGACTCCAATGAGCGTAAATACAATGGTCTGCGGAATCGTTCTCCACCCGGCGGGGCACACTCGCTCTCCCGCCATGCACAACGCCGCCTTCCGGGCCTGCGGGATCGACGCCACCTACCAGGCTTTCGACGTGCCCCCGGACCGCCTTGGCGACGCCATAGCGGGCATGCGCGGCCTGGGCCTGCGCCAACTTGCCGTCTCCATTCCCCACAAAACAACGGTCATGGCACACCTGGACCGGGTGGATGAGCGAGCTGCAGCCATTGGGGCGGTCAATACCGTCACCCTCCGCGGAAATAAACTCGAGGGAGCCAACACCGACTGGATCGGGGCCCTTCGGGCCCTGGAGCGCGAGATCGATCCCAAGGGGCGCCACGCGGTCGTGCTCGGGGCGGGCGGCGCCGCTCGGGCCGTGGTGTACGGACTCGGGCAGGCTGGCGCGCAGGTCTCGATTCTCAATCGTACCGAGTCCCGGGCCCGAGAACTCGCAACCGAGTTGGGCGCGAAAGAGTCTGGCCCACTCGAGGCCCTCGCCGACCTGTCCCCGGACATCATCATCAACACCACCAGCGTAGGACTGGGTTCAGATGTTTCACCCGCAGCGCCGGAGTGGCTCCCGGCCCATGCAGTCGTAATGGATGCCGTGTACCAGCCCGAAAATACCCGCTTGCTGCGGGACGCTGCCCAACGCGGGGCGCGCGCATTGCCCGGCAAATGGATGCTGGTCCATCAGGCCGCCGAGCAGTTCCGACTCTGGACCAATACCGATCCACCCTTGGATGTCATGGCCCAGGCATTCGATGCCGCGGGCAGAGACTCGTCTAGTTGAGCAGGCCTTAGTTGATCAGGTCTTAGTTGATCAGGCCTTCGTTGATCAGGTCTTCGCTAAGCAGGCCTTAGCCAGGCGGACCCTAGGGTTAGCAGGCCTTACTCAGGCAGACCCTAGACGGGCAAGTACTCGTCAGGGAAGCCCGGGAGGGGAGGAAGGTCGGCAGAAACCGTGCGCCGACCAGACCGACTCGGGTTCACCCTTTCGCGCTCGGCGGGCAAATCATTTGCGGTCAAAGCATTCGCAGTCAAAATATTGACCGTCAAAACGTTCGCCGTCAAACCACTGGCAACCGGATCCAGGCGAGGCCATTGATCAATGGTTCGGGGAACCTCGGGTGCTTACCCGGCAAAGCCCCACTTGGCCTTGTTGGCCTCGACATCGGCCGGGGTAGGCGTATCGATGTCCGCCCGTTCGGGAACTTCAAAATCGTCCCGGCACTCGACAATCGCAGCATTCTTAGCGATGTCGGCCTCGAAGACCTCGGGCACTTGCTCGTCCTCGTAGATCGCCTCCCACGGACACTCGGGCTCGCAAACTCCGCAGCTGATGCATTCTTCGGGATCAATATAGAGCTGTGCCGGCCAGGCGGGGTCGGGGTCGGTCCGCTTGACAATACAATCAACTGGGCAGACCTCGACGCAGGCCATATCCTCTTTTTCTTGACAGAGACTCGTGATCACCCAAGTCATGGACTCTCCTTCTTCGTCTTGCTTTGACCTATTGCCGACTCATTGTCCGAGAACTCGATTCCCGAATTCCGAACTCACCATTATCCAACGCCATCAACCACCATCAACCAACGCCATCAACCACCATCAACCACGGGGTTCCTCACCCGCCCTTGCCCCCTTGCCCGCGTAGCGGAAATAAAAGAGGGGCAGGCTCCAGGTGAGGTGCTGGCTGGTTCCGGCTACTTCAGCTTCGTCTCTTTGTAGACGACATGCTTGCGCACCACCGGATCGTACTTCTTGAACTCAAGCTTGTTCGGCGTATTCGTCCGGTTCTTCGAAGTCGTGTAGTAGTGACCGGTGCCTGCCGTTGATTCGAGCTTGATTTTTTCTCGTTTTCCCTTGGCCATGTAATCTCAACGCTCCGCTCAAAAGCCGTTCTGTATAATCTCACGTGACCGTGATCGGCTGAATTTAAATCCTTAGAATCAATTCCCTACGGGGTCTGGAACGACGTCTCCGCCCCGGGCAAAAATCCTGATTCGCTCCCCATCCCGCTCTTCCACACGAACCCGGCTGGGCTTGTTGTCCGAGGGGTTGACGAGCATTACGTTCGAGAGGGCGACATAGCCCTCGTCTTCAACGATACCACCCTCCTGCGCGCCCGCGCGACCGGGCTTCAGGTGACGCTTCTGAACACGCACTTTTTCCACGCGAACGCGACTGCTTGCCAGATCCAGCGCCAAGACGCGGCCTTGCTTGCCACGATCCACGCCTGCGACTACCTCGACAAGGTCTCCCCTGCGAATTTTCTGCATCTTATCCTCCGACCCGATTAGCGGTGCCAAGGTATCGAACACCCCGCGCACCAAGTCAAGTCCCCCACAGGGAAATTCCCCTTCCCGATCAGATTTCGCCACATTCCGTGGCATTCCGCCGGTGGGGCTGACCCCAAGTCCGAGTGGAAGCTAGCCTAGCGGTTTTGGGAGAATCTCAATGTGGCGCGTCCCACTGGTCTTGGCCGGAGTCCTGGTGGGACTCTTCGGTGCCTGCAGCCTGCTCCTTCCCGAACGGTTCGCGGTCAACGCGCCATTGCGACAGATGCTTTGGGGGGGCGGCGTCGATGCTCCCGGGCCCGAGATGGTGGATCGACGAATGAAGGCCGCCCCGGGCTTCGAGGTTTCCCTCTGGGCCGAGAATGTCCGCGGGGCCAGAGTGCTTCGATTCACCCCGGCCGGTGACCTCCTGGTCGGCTCACCGGTCCAGAATAGTATTCTGCTCCTCGAAGCCGATGCCGACGGAGACGGCCTTTCGGACGGGCAGCGGGTGCTCCTCGAAAATTTGAATCACCCCTCGGGAGTCGAACTGCACGAGGGATGGCTCTACGTAGGCGAGACAGGCGGTATCTCTCGGGCCCCTTTCGATCCCGGCGTGGCCCCCTCCACCGGAGCGCCCAGCGGAGCGCGCCTCACGGGAGAGCTCGAGCAAATCGTCTCCAATCTACCGCCGGGGGGGAACCACTGGGGCCGTAACTTACGGTTCGGTCCCGATGGCTGGCTCTACGTCCACGTGGGATCCAGTTGCAATGTCTGCCTGGAGGAAGACCCCAACCGCCGCGCCGCTCTACTTCGCTTTCGCCCCGATGGAAGTCAGGAGCAAACCTTTGCAACGGGTTTGCGCAACTCGGTGGGATTCGCGTGGCAGCCGTCCACTGGCAACCTCTACGCCACCGAGAATGGCCGCGATCTGCTCGGGGATGACTTCCCTCCGTGCGAACTCAACGAACTCGTAAAGGGCGGGTTCTATGGCTTTCCCTTCGCCAACGGCGACCGGGTTCCCGACCCGGATTTCGGCGAAGGCCAGGATCGGCGCATCGCCTCGTCGATTCCCCCCGCCCACTCCTTCGGTGCCCACAACGCGCCCCTGGGCATAAACTTTGTCGGCGGGAAGCAATTGCCCGACACCCTCCAGGGAGCCGCTCTTGTGGCCCTGCACGGCTCCTGGAATCGCACCCAGAAGGACGGCTACAAGGTGGTCTCACTTCACTGGGACGACGATGGAAATATTCTCGAAAGAGATTTCTTGACCGGATTCCTCGAGGACGAAGACGTGTCGGGCAGACCCGCGGACGTAATCCAGGGACCCGACGGAGCGATCTATGTCTCCGACGACTATGCGGGTGTCATCTGGAAGATTCGATATACGGGCAACCTCTGACAAGCGGTCAGGGCCCGTGAACTCTGAATTCCAAGACGAGCGCATCAGGAATTTTATGGACGTCGGCATTTGCCTACCCTACATGGAACGCGACTATGGTCGGGACGAGATTCTCGCGTGGTGCGCCGCTGCCGATCAGGGGCCGTTCTCGAGCCTCTCCTGCGGCGAGCGCATCACCGGCTACACCCTGGAGATGCGAACCCTCCTGGCAGCAGCAGCTGCCCTCACCGAACGCGTACGCATCATGCCCAGTCTCTACGTGCTCCCCATGCACTCCCCCGTCTGGGCCGCCAAGGAGGTGGCCACCTTGGACGTTCTATCGGGCGGCCGTGTCACTCTCGGCGTAGGCGTGGGTGGACGTCAGGTGGACTACCAGGCAGTGGGTTCGTCCTTCGCCCGCCGTCACCAGCGAATGGACGAGGCCGTCGCCCAGATGAGGGAAGTCTGGCAGGGAAAGCCCTCGCTGGACGGAGCCGATGCAGTCGGACCCCTCCCGATCCAGCCCGGCGGACCGCCCATCATCGCCGGGGTCATGGGCCCCAAGGCAATGGCTCGCGCCGCGGCCTGGGCCGACGGAGTCTATGTATTCTCCATGAGCGGAAAGGCGAGTGAGATTCAGCAGATGTTCAGCCTGGCCGACAGGGCTTGGGCAGACGCCGGACGGGAGACCCCGCCGCGCAGGATTGCCGGGTTCTGGTACTCCTTGGCCGACAACGGCGCCGCCAAGCTACGCGCCTACGTGCACCAATACCTCGCGGTCTTCGGGGACGCTCCGGCACGCGCCATCGCCGAAACCATGACATGCCACGAAGCCGGGGCCGTGCGGGAAGCGGTCGACCAAATTGATGCGCTGGGTTGCGACGAACTCATTCTCTCGCCGGCCAGTGCGGGCCTGGAGGAAATCGAACGGCTCGCTGATCTCGTCGGCGAGCGAGTGCCGGCGAGCGGAGACCTCAAGGCCAAGAAGAACAAAGTCGAATAAAGTGCCTGAAACAATCGAGTGCTGAAGAACCAGTACTACAAAAAGAGCCGCAAAAGAAAAAGCGGCACCGGGTTCTCACCCGATGCCGCGCAATCAAGTCCCACCGTCGTGCTACTCTCCCACGAAAGAAATCCGCAGTACCATCGCCGATGTGGGGCTTAACTTCCGTGTTCGGAATGGGAACGGGTGTGGCCCCCACTCCAAGGACGGTGGGAAAAATTTGATTTATTGCTCTTAATCTTTCTTCAAGGTTCTAATTGCTCGAACGATCAGACGTTCCGCCGATCGTTTTCTCGATTGTTATTCCAATCAA
>Ga0302117_10001046_pt1 | contig 13013 bp, 6 predicted proteins | sample AG5_322_MG_FD_203112 | JGI IMG/M metagenome (GOLD analysis project Ga0302117, IMG submission 203112) | Marine microbial communities from Western Arctic Ocean, Canada - AG5_32.2 | ecosystem: Environmental > Aquatic > Marine > Oceanic | place: Canada: Western Arctic Ocean | collected 2017-10-01 | reverse complement strand
GAACGTCTTTTTAAGGTTGGCTATAGAAAGCATCGGCGAATTCGGCATAAGTTAAAAACAATAAGCTATTTGTTAACTGTAGCACATCGATACGAATGCCGTCCGTACAAAGTTCAATATGAGACGGCTAAGAATCCACGTATTTTTTCGGAACAATCGCATTTATGCCGAGTTATATTCGGCCATATCACGAGCATGATAACTGCTACGGACAAAGGGTCCACTTGCGACTTGGCTAAAACCCATTGTTTTCGCTGCACGTCCCAAAAACTCAAACTCTGCGGGGGGCAGATAGCGTGTTACGCTCAGATATTTTTCACCTGGCTGCAAATACTGACCGAGAGTCAAAAAATCAACGCCTGCATCACGTAAGTCTGCCAACACGTCAAACAACTCTTCATGAGTTTCCCCTAGTCCCAACATCAATCCACTCTTAGTCTGCAATGCCGGATTTTTATCTTTCACGCGTTGTAATAAACCCAACGTCCAGCGATAGTTCGATTTGGGACCACGGACAGTGCGGTACAAGCGAGGGACGGTCTCCGTATTGTGATTAAACACTTCGGGAGCCGCTGCAATCACTCGGTCCAGCGCCGGATAGTTGTTTACAAAATCCGGCGTCAACACTTCCACGCGAGCACCCGTTCGTTCGCGCACCGCAGTCACGCATTGGTAATAATGCTCAGCGCCACCATCTGGTAAATCATCACGAGTCACCGAGGTTATCACGACGTGTTTTAAACCCAAACGTTGGGATGCTTCAGCGACGCGTTGCGGCTCATCGGCTAACAACTCATCAGGGTGGCCTCGATCAACCGCACAAAATCCACAAGGGCGAGTGCAAACATTTCCCAGAATCATAAATGTGGCTGTCTTTTGAGAATAGCATTCCATTCGATTGGGACATTTCGCGGAATCACAGACGGTCTCTAATCCCAACTCTTCCATCAGCCCAGCGGTAAAGTGATTTGCATTGCCTTGAGGAATCTCCCGCCTCAACCAAGGTGGCAGACGGCGTTGCCGCACTACGGCACTCCCAGCGAGATCTGGTTCCCCTTGAATGATGGGCAATTCAAAACTAGTCGTCGATTCAGACACCAAGTGTGTTCCTTAATTTTCCTGCCGAAGTTTCAATACGCTCTGCGGTAATAACTGCGGATGGCCTGTATGAATATCATAATCGCTGCAATTAAATACTTTTGCAAATGATTCTACCACTGCACTACGTAAATTTGCCATTCTAGCAGCTTTGCGATTTTCTGCCATTAAACTGCTCATCGTTCGTCGCGATTGATCCGCCGGTAATTGCCAGGCTGTATCGACGTAACCAAACAAGCCCATATCGGGACTGACATTAATATAGCTTCCAAAACAACTCACATTTTGTTGTACCGATATCCCCGTAGCAGCTAACATTCCTGTTCGCCCCCATACGCTGTGCAAACCATCATAACACAAGGTCTGAATTCCGACGTGGCTCAGCGCCAGCGACACGGCGTCTCGAACCATCGTCAACACTCGACCGGGACTCCAGCCGTACCATTGCAAGGGAATAAGCGGGTAAACAGCTAACTGCCCCGGAGAATGTAAAATAGCGCCGCCACCACGAGGTAGCCAATGGGCCTGCAAGTTTTTATTATCTCTTTCCGTTTTGGGGATCCTAATATGTGTATGCGATCCTTTACGACCAACAGTCAATTCCATGGCGTGCTCACAAATTAAAACCTTGATGCAATCACCACCGGCGGCCAATTCAGCGACTACCGACTGTTGCAAACGCATATAATCTTCGAAAGTGACCACACTCAGCAGATGAAATGCCAGTTTCGGTGTGACATTGTTAGTGATTATCGAATTCGTCATCGATGACGCCAATCAACTAGTCGTTTTTAATGAATCGGGATATGCTGTACTATTGTACAAATGTAACAGGCTGTATTAAATACATTATAAACTGTGTAGCGACCAATCTAATCGCGTGAATTATTATTCTCAAGGGCGAGAGACACTGATGGCTAAGAAAAGTAAGAAAAAGAAAAAGCCCGCAGAGAAAGGCAACTCCACTCGAATTTCGGAAAACCGTAAAGCCCGCCATAAATATGCTGTGATCGATACGCTCGAGTGTGGGATCGTATTACAGGGAAGTGAAGTCAAAAGCTTGCGTGCTGGGAATGTCTCGATTGACGAAGCCTACGGCCGAGTTATGAACAACGAATTGTTTTTGGTCGGTTGTGACATTTCCGAATACACCGAAGCTTCGTCGCTGAATCATAAACGCCGGCGTGACCGCAAACTCTTAATTCACAAACAAGAGCTGCGTAAACTTACACAAAAAGCACTTACGTCCGGGCATACGTTAATTCCACTCAAAATGTATTTCAACCATCGCGGTATTGCCAAGATGCTGATGGGGATTTGCAAAGGTAAGAAGGATCACGACAAGCGTGAAGCGTTAAAGCAACGCGACACACAACGGGGCCTCGACCGAGCAATGCAAAGCCGGCGATAACTAATTCCATCTTAGCGTTCGCACGCGGAGCAAATTTCACCCACCACATCACCAACTTCTAGTACCGCATCTAATTCCAGTCGAGCGCGATGAAATACACCAGAGCAGGGTGCCACTGCTTCAACACTAATATCGCCAGCTGATATTTCACAAAGGCTATCACCAGCGCCAACTTCGCTGCCAGTCGCCATCAACCACGCACACAGTGTCCAGGGAACATGGGGTAATTCAAATTCAGGAACTTGCACCAATTGCGGCATTACTTCTGCAACTCCAAGGTTCCCCACAAACTGGGATCTTCGCGTATCGGGTATTCTGGGCCGAGTGAAAAAGTTTGCCATCCCAATTCCCGATCTATCACTGCATAGTTAAAGCCTAGTCGTGAATGATCAGTCACATCAAAACCAGTCAAACAATCTGCCGCAATAAATGCCGACAGTCGATAGCCATCGGCATCCACACGTGAAACGACAGATAACTGTTCTGAGCTAACCGCAACAGGATTCTCACGCGCTCGATTAATCTCAACCATCTTTGCCAATGGTTGTTCCAAACCTCGCCCGCCACCCTGCGGCAAAAACATAAATTGATGACAAAATCGGCTGGCGCGATGTATTGTATGCGTGTCACGCGTATCAATCCACAACAGCACACCATCACTATCTTCGATCCGATTTTCACGACACCACAACGGTTCCTTTTTCCCGCGGACATCTACATCCACAAACAACCCTGAATCGCTATAAGCAATTCGGAAATTCGCATAGGACAACCGACCACCTAGCTCGCCAAACGCGGGTACCTGAAATTTCGGCGGCAACTTCACGCCGTCCGGCGCCCACTTACGTGGAGACTTAAAGCAAGGCACCGAAAATCGGAACAGCATGACTGGATCAACTAACGGTTCTTTTTGTTTCGACATTTATCTCTCCCTGCTATTTCACTTTTCCCAGCTAAGCTTGTTCGCGAATGCCCGCCAAGTGCTCTCGTAAAAACCCTTCCAAATCACCGCGGTACAAATCCTCAACTTCATTGAAGGACAGGATGACCGAATCTCGATCTGGACGACTCAATTCCATTTCTCGAGCGTTCCCTAATTCCGCAATTCGACCAGCAGTCGTTTGCCCTTTGAAGCCCGTCACGACTAACATTAATTTTTCGGCTTTCTTTGTTTTGATTGTTAGCCATGGATAACGTCCGCCCGGCAAATACATGTGGACATAAATCTTGTTGTTCCAAAGAAAATTTCCTTCTGGCAAAATCTCTTGCAGCATTTGATACAACTCTTCCCAAACCTCCATCTTCCATTTAACTTTATGCCCTGAATGAAAGCCTTTGCTAGAAAAGTGCCACTTCTCACCTTGCTTTTTCCACGGCGACAATTTGTCAGGATTCTCCTTGGTAGCCGCTGTCATCTTTTCGAAACCTCGTACCGCCGTTTCAATAAAATCCCAAAACTCCGGTGTATCAATCTCGTCATAACTGTAGGCCCGAATTTCAACTTCTTGCCACTGCGATCTCTTTTTAACTTTGACTCGCGGTTCATTGCCATACACGGGCAAATCATCCATTTGATTCAGCGTTTTCAAATTCAATTGAGAGACCAGTTCATCTCGCTTGAAGGTCCCTGGAGCCACGCGAAACTTCATCTTCACCAACCATTTTTCAGCCGTGATTGCATGAAAAAACCAGCCATGCGTTTTCGTCGGTGCAGCAATTTCGACAACTGTCCGTGCCCCAAAGTCCGTCTCGCTAAAATCTCCTAGCTCTTGGACTCGATCTAGGGTATCCGCCAGAATCTGGCCTTCCCATTGTATGGAAGACCCATCACGTGCCACTCGGTCTTGTGTATGCCAGCGCCGACCGTTGGTCTTCCAAGGCATCGGGTTATCTTTGCCCACTTCAACAAAATCCAACTCGTCCGACTGCACGTCAACCACTTCGGGTACATACGATTTACGTTCAACATAAGGGCCAGCGGCAAGTACCGGACCCAAAGCTTCTCCGGTGTAACTTCGTAATGTTGCTTTGCGGCCGCCTGTCTTTTTACTGCCTGTTTTAGTTGGCACATGTTTTGCTGCGATCTTTGCGACATCTTCAGGAGTGCCCGCCGCAACAATTTGTCCACCGGCAAATCCCGCTTCGGGGCCAATATCAATCATCCAATCAGCCGTCTTAATTAGATCCAAGTTATGTTCTATTACAACGACCGTATTTCCGAGATCCACTAAGCGGTGTAAAACCTCGAGCAACTTTTCGATATCTACAAAATGTAAACCAGTGGTCGGTTCGTCGAGTAAATACAACGTCCGCCCTGTATCTGGTCGAGCCAATTCCGCCGCTAGTTTCACACGCTGGGCTTCCCCACCGGATAACGTTGGAGCAGGTTGGCCTAAGGACACATACTCCAGACCGACATCACATAACATCTGCAAAATGCGTCGGATCTTGGGAATGTTGTCAAACAGTCGAACCCCTTCGGCGCAAGTCAGTTCCAGCACATCGGCAATATTCTGTCCACGGAATTTAACTTCCAACGTATCCGGATTGTATCGCTTACCTTCGCACGTCTGACATTGGATCCAAACATCGGGCAAGAAATGCATTTCAATTCGTTTATTGCCATAGCCATCACAATCGTCACAGCGACCACCAGGTACATTGAAACTAAAGCGACGCGCCGTGAATCCTCTCAGTTTGGCATCGGGTAACTGAGAAAATAAAGTGCGGATCAAGTCAAACACGCCGGTGTATGTAGCAGGGTTAGAACTCGGTGAATTTCCCAAAGCATTTTGATCGACTCGGATAACCTTATTGATAAACTCCAAGCCTTCGATGTGGTCGTATGACCCCGGGCTCGTCGATGCACGATGTAACTTCTTAGCTAATGCTGCATATAACACTCCGTCAATCAATGAACTTTTGCCACTACCACTAGGGCCAGTAACCACGGTCAAAGTTTCGATCGGCAGTACTAAATCCACATCCTTAAGATTGTGATGCCGCACGCCACGGACGGCTAACACTTGGCTTTGCGTCTTACCCTGTAAAAACACCGGTCGACGATTTGATGGAATTGGAATCGTCTTCTTCCCTGACAAATAGGGACCCGTCACTGATTTTTTCTGCTTCGCGAGTTTAGCCGGAGTTCCGTGAGCGACAACATTACCACCATGCTGACCCGAACCTGGACCAAAGTCACAAAGATAATCTGCGCCACGGATAATTTCACTATCGTGCTCGACTACCAATAAAGTATTACCCAGATCACGCAGCTTATTCAATGCTTGTAACAATCGTGAATTATCCCGCGGGTGCAATCCAATCGTCGGCTCATCCAACACATACAGCACACCACATAAGCCACTTCCGAGTTGAGATGCTAGGCGAATTCGTTGTGCCTCGCCGTTGGAAAGTGACGTCGACGGCCGATCGAGTGTTAAATAATGCAGACCAATTTCGTTGAGAAATTCCAAGCGGCTCTGGATTTCGCGGAGTAATTCCCCAACCACCGTCTCGACACGTTTCGGCAATTTCCAATTTGTCACAAGTCCCAACAAATCTTCCAACGACAATCGGCACAGCTGTTCAATTGTCTGATCTTGAAACCGGTAAGCGGTTGCAAAATCCCGCAAGCGACTGCCGCCACAGGTAGAACATTCAACTTCATCCACAAGATGCTCTAAGCGGGTTCGCAGCGCTGGTGACACGCGTGATGCTTGCTCCAGGGCAGGGTATAATCCTTTGAATTGAAACTTAAAGGACTGCTTTGTTTTCCCAGTATTGTAATCCACTGCAAACCAGCGACGGCCTGTACCATACATGATGCTGCGGCGTTGTGCCGTCGTCAGTTGATCAAACGACGTGCTATCATCGATTTCAAGATCTCCCATTAGTGACCGCATCATTTCTACGGCAAGAGTTTGCTCTAGATCAGGCCATAACGCAACGGCACCACCAAGTAACGTTGACTGAGTGTTGCCCAACAACGCGGCCGGATTCGCTCCCCGTTCTGTACCCAATCCCTCGCATGACTCACACCAACCAAGATGACTATTGAACGAAAAGTTATGCGGAGATAATCGCTGAAATGACCGGCCACAATCTTCACAAGACAAGTGTTGGCTATGCTGGATCACCTGCCACTGGGGTTCGTCTTTCTTCGCACTGACATAAGCAACATGTAAAACGCCACGTCCAATCTGTAGTGCTGCTTCGACGCTTTCAGCAATCCTCGCTCGATCTTTATCACGGACCGTAATACGGTCCACGACAACTTCGATGGCATGTTGACTACGACGGTCTAATTCCGGTAATTCATCTAAACTATGTGTCTGTTTATCAATTCGAACTCGAATAAAACCACTCTGCCGCACCTCATCCCACAACGTCGAATAGTCTTGGTTTGATTCCAAATCCAACGGCGCCATTAAGTACAGTCGCGTCTGTTCGTCCTCAGACAATATTTTATCGACAATCTGATCAGTTGTTTGCGTTCCAACGGGGATCTGACAGTCTGGACAGTAAGGTATTCCGATCCGCGCCATTAATATACGCAGATAGTCATAGATCTCGGTGACTGTTCCAACGGTTGAGCGCGGAGTATGTCCTAAATTTTTCTGCTCGATAGCAATCGCTGGTGACAAGCCGTCAATATGGTCTAACCGTGGTTTCTGCGTCTGACTGATGAATTGCCGAGCATACGAACTCAAACTTTCAACGTATCGCCGTTGGCCTTCCGCATAAATCGTATCCATCGCCAATGATGTTTTGCCACTGCCACTAGGCCCTGAAAACACTGTCATTTTGTCGCGGGCAATATCAACATCCACCAGCTTCAAGTTATGCTGCTGAGCGCCGCGCACACGAATATTTTTTAGTTGTTCCGCTGGGGAGCGCTCCGATGGATCGTTGTTCACTATATTCTGTTCGGCCTCCGGGCTAAACAACCGAGCCAACGCGATGCCAGTGTACGATTCCTTACATGCAGCCACATCCTCCGGGGTTCCGGCAACAAGTAATTCGCCTCCACCTGCACCACCTTCTGGGCCAAGATCAATTACCCAATCAGCAGTCTTTATCACATCTAAATTGTGCTCGACTACCAACACCGTATTGCCACTGCAGACAAATCCATGTAACACTTTCAGTAGCAACTGAATATCCGCAAAGTGCAATCCTGTTGTCGGTTCATCTAGCAAATACAGAGTGCTACCGGTGCTCTTCTTTACAAGTTCTCGCGCAAGTTTGATGCGTTGGGCTTCGCCGCCGGAAAGAGTTGTTGAGGGTTGTCCCAGCTTAAGATAGTCCAAGCCGACGTCTTGTAATGTTTTGAGTTTGTGATGAATGTTGGGGATATTTTCAAACAACTCCAAAGCAGCAGCAACATCCATCTCTAGAATATCAGATATAGAATACCCTTTGAATTTGACGTGTAACGTTTCTCGACTAAACCGTTTTCCCTCGCACACTGGGCAAGTCACCCATACATCTGCCAAGAAGTCCATTTCTAGTTTATTCGTACCGTTACCTTCACAAGCCTCGCAACGACCACCTTTGACATTAAAACTAAAACGGCCTGGCTTGTATCCTCGACGTTTCGAGTCGGGAAGTTGTGTGAACAGTTTTCGAATATCATCAAACACTTTGATATACGTTGATGGGTTCGATCTTGGAGTCCGACCGATCGCTGATTGATCAATGGAAATCATTTTATCAAGGTGTTCACTGCCTAATAAATCGAGGTGCGCACCCGGGACTCCATCGCCTCCGTTAAGATCTCGCCGTAGTGCTTCAGACAAGATGTCGTTTACGAGAGAACTTTTACCTGAGCCGGAAACGCCCGTGACACAAACAAAATTTTCCAGCGGAATACTAACATCGACTGACTTTAGATTGTTGTGTTGAGCACCTAATATCTGAATCTGTTTTTCGTTTTGTCCGCGACGCTCTTGAGGAATTTCAATTTCACGGGTGCCTGCCAAAAACTGTCCGGTCACGCTACGCGTGTTACTGCGGATGTCTTCGATGTTACCGCGAGCGACGATTTCACCACCCTGTACGCCAGCACCTGGACCAAAATCAACGACATAGTCCGAGGCACGCATCGTTTCTTCATCATGTTCGACAACCACCACTGTATTGCCAATATCACGCAAGTGTAACAGTGTCTGCAGTAGCCGATCATTATCGCGAGAATGCAGGCCGATCGACGGTTCGTCAAGGATATAAGTGATACCAACCAAGCCAGAGCCAATTTGAGCAGCTAGCCGAATCCGCTGTGCTTCGCCACCCGACAATGTGGGAGCTGTGCGATCGAGCGTTAAATACCCTAAGCCAACGTTTACCAAGAAGCCCAGACGATTGCGAATCTCCTTGAGGGGTTCTTCGGCTATTATCGCCGAGTTAGAGTCAAATTCCATTTCCGAGAAGAACTCTACGGCGCCATTGACACTCAATTTACAAACCGCCGGAAGTGACTGTTCGGGCGATTCGTTAAATTTCGGATGAGCGGATTGCAGCAACATATGTCGAGCTTGGGCGACAAGACGATCGCCGTGGCACTCGGGGCACAGAATCGTACTCATGTATCGTTCAAGTCGCCGCAGCTGTATACGACTTTTGCTAGAACCGTATTTCGACTTCAGCTCGGGGATCAGGCCTTCATATTTTCCCCCATATTTCATCGGTGAATTACCGCCGCGCCACGTGTACGTAATGTGTGACTCACCGGTACCCCACAACAATACATCTTTTGCTTCTTGGCTCAAATCTTGCCAAGGTGTTGCGAGTAAATACTCATCCGCCCATTCGCGCTCACGACTAACGGTATCCGCGACGCCTTGATAAATATGCCGCTTCCAGCGACCTAATTTTTTCCAGTTACCCAGCAACTCAAAACATCCATCCTTGAATGACTTCGCGGGGTTAGGCACCATCAACTCGGAATCAAACGAAAACATTTGTCCCAATCCACCGCAGCCGTCACACATCCCTTGTGGGCTATTAAAACTAAACAACTGTGGGGTTGGCGCAGGAAAGCTAAGGTTGCAATGCGTGCAGGCATAGTCACTGGAGTAGATTTTGTCTTCTGTTGGATTTTCTACATCAGTCGGTGCGTCAGTCGGTACATCAGTCGGTACATCAGTCGGTACATCAGTCGGTACATCAGTCGGTACATCAGTCGGTGCGTCAGATTTAGCATCTGCAGTGACGATGGCAATAATTAAGTCACCGCTACCTAGTCGCAATGCTTGGTCTACAGCATCGGATAATCTACCGCGGCCACTTGCCGATGCAGTCAAACGGTCAATGACAACTTCGATGTGATGGCGGAATCTTCGATCAAGTGACGGTGGATCCATTAGATCGTAAACGTCACCATCCACTCGAGCACGAATATACCCCTGTTTTAACAGGTCTTCAAATAGATCACGATGTTGACCTTTTTGGCCACGAATGATCGGTGCCAAAATTGAAAAAGCCGTGCCCTCAGCTAACTGCATAATGTGCGAAATGATTTGCTCTCGGGTTTGAGCGGTAATCGGTTCTTGGCATTGCGGGCAGTTGCCAACGCCAACACGGGCATAGAGCACCCGCAAAAAGTCGTAGATCTCCGTAATCGTCCCGACGGTACTTCGAGGATTACGACCCGCAGTCTTTTGCGAAATCGATATACAAGGGGTGAGCCCAGCAATAACGTCAACATCAGGTTTAGGCATTTGCCCGATGAAATGTCGCGCGAAGCTTGAGAGGCTTTCCAGATATCGCCGCTGGCCCTCTGCAAACAAAGTGTCGAATGCTAATGAGCTTTTTCCACTACCGCTAACACCTGTCAAGCAAATCAATTGATTGCGCGGCAATACTACATCTACAGATTGCAGATTGTGCTCTCTTGCTCCTTGTATTGTCGTATCTGATGTTTGCATATTTTTTTGCGACTAAGTCCATTTAGTTGATAACTACGTAGTCTAGTTATTTTTCATGCTGACTGCGAGTAGTCTCACGAAGCAAGTTTAGAATGAATGCGTATAATAAAAAAACGGGGTGACTTGACGCCGAAATCGTATACTTTCCAACCACATCTATCTGAATCATTAGGGGTCCTTGAGCGGACTAAGGGAACACGAAGGGAATCCTTAATCTCACGTCCACTCTGAACCGTCAAGGGAATTCAACTCTTGATGACGTGCCGGCATCGTCCGCACCGGCGACCGCCGCTATGTCCGTTGGCCAATATCTTATCCAACGATTGCATGACTATGGCAACATTACCAGGATAATTGGTGGCGGTGTATCATAGCACCTGCACACCGAGGGTGATTTTGATCGATCGTTAAAATCGGCTCTCGCCGACGAACATCAAATGCATTTACTGCATCTTCATCTAGACCATCGCGACGTCAGCCAAACTTTATTAAGAATGGCCGATCGCATGAGTCAACACAGCTAGTTCAATGCGTTAGGCGTGGCCAACAATAGCCTTTCAACCTCATGCCTTTAGCCATTGCTGTAACTGTTCTGGCTATTCTGAGCTTTAGGTGGCTGAGTGATCATTTTGATATTCCCAGCACCCAAAAGATCGTCCAAGCGACCACGCAATTCCTGATTGATCTCTATCCGCTGCTTCATCAATTTCAATGTCACTTGCGTCCCATCGTTCAGTTGCAGCAGACATTTAAGAACAGCACGACCGGGATAAGCCCGCGTAACTTCCCGCAACTTGCTGATCATTTTCATCCCATGCAAATTCTCATCCAATCGGACAATCATGCCTGTTGTGTACCGATCGGTCACCTCATTAATCGGAATGATTTCATTAACGATAATATTGCACTCGTCACCACCACCTCGACGATCTACTCGGCCTCGCACAATGACAATCTCGTCCGCTTGTACCACATGCCCTACTTCCGCAAATTGAGTTGGCCACAAAATACAACGAACGGACCCGTTTACATCTTCGATATCAAAATTGGCGTACTTCGAAGGCTTGCCTGGTTTCGGGTTTTTCGTATGAGAAAATTTAATCGATGACAACAACCCTCCTAAAATAACCTCGCCACGATCCGAAATACCACTTAGTTTTTCTGTGGTATGAGAACAGAATTCGTTCAAACGATCAGTGTACTCTGCTAATGGATGGGAGGTTAAATAGTAGCCGAGGACTTCTTTTTCCATCGTCAATTTAGCACGCTCTGCAAACTCTTCGACATTAGGCATATCTGCAGTAGCATCCAATTCGGCATCGCCTTCGGATTCCTCAAACGCTCCAAATAAATTTTGTTGCCCCGATCGATTATCCGCCTGTCTCGCTTGCCCCGCTCCAATCGCTCGCTCTACCGTTTCTATTAGCTGACGCCGGTTCGCACCAAAACAATCCATCGCTCCCGCTTTGATTAGTTGTTCCATCGCAGCACGATTGCAAGAAGACGTTTCCACGCGTTCCGCGAAATCAAAGATGTCTTTAAAGTCATCAGCTGCTTCGCGCGCTCGAACAATCGCCTCGGCCGCTGAACCACCACATCCTTTGACCGCAGATAAGCCGAAAAATATTTGATTTCCTGCCACTGCGAATTCAACGAAGGAAGTGTTCACACTCGGTGCGACAACTTCGATCTCCATCCGATCACAATCTTCCAGATGCTCGACCAATGAATCCTTGCGGACAAAATTACGCCCAGGTATATCTCCCGTTAACAAAGCGGCCATGAATTCAACACCATAATGTGCTTTGAGATAAGCCGTTTGGTATGCGATCAAGGCATAAGCAGTCGAGTGACTTTTGTTAAAGCCATATCCGGCAAACTTGGTGATCATATTCCACAGTGAGGCAGCGTCTGATTCTCTCAATCCTCGCTCAACCGCACCAGAAATAAACTGTTCATGATTTGAACCGATGAGCTCTTCATTCTTCTTACTGATCGCTTTAATACAGGTATATGCTTTGGCGAGTTCAATCCCTCCGAGCTGATTCAAGATCCGCATCACCTGTTCCTGATAAACCATGACACCATGGGTTTCTTCAAGGATATCTTTCAAGACCGGATGTAAATACTGAGCTTGTTTACGGCCAAGTTTCACATCGACGTATTCGTCCACCATGCCGCCTTCAAGTGGCCCTGGGCGATACAACGCAGCGGTGGCAATGATGTCACGAAAATGATTTGGTTTCATCCGTTTTAATAAATCGCGGATCCCGCCACTTTCAAGCTGGAACACACCTTTAGTTTCACCTCGAGATAGCAACGCAAATGTTGCTTGGTCATCGAGTGGTATTTTGTGTAAATCTAAAACCTTGCCAGTGGTCTGTTTAATAATATCTTCGGTGATCCGTAAAATGGTCAAGTTCCTCAAACCGAGGAAGTCCATTTTCAGTAGCCCCGCATTTTCGACATCATTCATCGACCACTGGGTAATAATGTCTTCTTTGCCGGAAACACGACACAACGGCACATATTCGGTCAGCGGTTTATCACCAATAACAACTGCGGCTGCGTGAGTG
>Ga0302117_10001032_pt1 | contig 13070 bp, 9 predicted proteins | sample AG5_322_MG_FD_203112 | JGI IMG/M metagenome (GOLD analysis project Ga0302117, IMG submission 203112) | Marine microbial communities from Western Arctic Ocean, Canada - AG5_32.2 | ecosystem: Environmental > Aquatic > Marine > Oceanic | place: Canada: Western Arctic Ocean | collected 2017-10-01 | reverse complement strand
CCCGCCTGCAACACATCCGCTTCACACCGGACAGCCAGCGCATCCTGACTGGCAGCACCGACAACACGAAGAACGGACCCGCTAGCCGCCTTCGGGCACGAATGGCAACGTCGGCGGCCGCTGCACAGCGTCATCACCAAAAATATCGATGAAGAACCAGCCCAACGTGAAGTCGACGAACTCGGCCACGTTGAAGCCGATGTGCGCCTGCCAGAAAAGCGGCGCAATCCCAACCTCAATGCCACACAGGTCGACGGCTCGCTGCGCCGGCGTCAACGCGAACGGCCCCTGATCGTCGAGGTCGAACACATCAGACAAAAACAACCACGAGGTCACGTCGTCGAAGCCCTTCGGATCAGCGACATGGTTGCCGGTCGTTCCCGTGGCGAACAGACGCGAAAAATCCTGGCCGTAGCCAAGCGGACCGAGGGTCGTAAACGGGATGCCGGTGCCGTGATTGGTCAGCACGTTGCCCGGCGTCTGCCACCAGGTGTCCTTGCCGTAGCCGTATTCTGAATACCAGCCACCGACGACCCCCCCAACCGGCCCAATCTTAACGTCGGCACCAACGCCAAATGCGTCGTGCTGCCAGCGATAGATAAAGCAGTCTCCGAGATCCGTCATGCGCGCGTCGACGTAGCGACACGCACCGAAGGGCAACAGCAGCACAACAAGAGCGAGCGCACGCATTGGGACTGTTCTACTGGACGACGGGTGCTCGCTGCTACCATTCACACAATGAGCCATGTCCTCGATCAACTGCGCGACCGCAGCAAGCAACGCAACGCGCGGATCGTGCTGCCCGAGACCGGCGACCCGCGCACCCACGCAGCGCGGCAACAAATAGAGCGCGATGGCCTTGGCCAAGTCATCTGGATCGATGATCCGTCCACCGACCCCCGCTTCGACGAAGTGGCGGCACACGTGCTGGCGCGCCGTCAGCACAAGGGCGTCACAGCCGAGCAAGCCCGCGACCTCGCAGCACTGCCACTGGTCTTCGGCGCTGGCCTAGTCGCAACCGGCCACGCCGACTGCGGTGTTAGCGGCGCCGCCCATTCAACCGCCGATGTGATTCGCGCCGGACTGATCTGCCTCGGCACAGAGCCCTCGATTCCGTTGGTGTCCTCGATGTTCCTGCTCGTGCGCGGCGACGAAGTGCTGTCGTTCGCAGATTGCGGCGTGATACCTGACCCGGACACCGAGCAACTGGTGCACATCGCCAACGCCACCGCCAGCAACCACCGGCTGTTTACCGGCACCGAACCTCGCGTCGCGTTTTTGTCGTTCAGCACGCACGGCAGCGCCTCGCACCCAAAGGTCGACAAGATGCGAACCGCCTGCGATAAGTTTCGCGCGGCGCACCCCAATGTCGTCGCCGACGGCGAACTGCAGTTTGACGCAGCCTACGTCGCCGCGGTCGCACAGCGAAAATGCCCCGACAGCCCGCTCGGCGGCAGCGCCAACGTACTGGTGTTCCCCAATCTGGACGCAGGCAACATCGCCTACAAACTGGCCGAGCGCCTCGCAGGCTTCGAAGCATACGGACCTCTGCTCCAGGGGCTGAGCAAGCCATGGCTCGACCTGTCGCGCGGCTGTTCGGCGGAAGATATCGCCGGCGTCGCGACCATCGCCAGCGCCATGCTGGGCTAGCTCCCCGGAGCAGCGCGAAACCACTGCGAAACGCGGCCGAGCCAGCCAACGACTCGTGGCCTAGTAGCCACGCTCCGTTACGAGGTAGACCGCAAAGCTGCCAAGCCAATGGCCGCCTTCGTAGTGTTCACCAGTGACCGCCGCGAGGCCTGCCGTGCGATGCGCAGCCGCAACTGCAAGCACCGCTGGTCGACGGACGTCGTATGAGCCAAGCCCCTGCGCGATGCCTTCGAGCATCCAGGCGCGCGCCAGGTTCAGGCCATCTAGGTGTGCCAACTTGCCATCCGACTTGTCCGTCACAACAGCGGGCGTCAACGCGAACTGCTCGGTGATGCCTGGCAGGAACCCGCCAAGCCAGTCACCAAACTCGGTCTCGGTCAGCACGCGCCGCATCAAGTCTGCTTCAGCTAGGCCTGGCGACAGGAAGTCCTGGCCACTCGGTTCGAAGGCGAAGTTCCAGTTGCGATCGCCCAAGTAGAAGGCCTTGGCGCGCGCGACAATCAACTCTTCGAACTCTCGGTCCTCGACGGTGCGCGCCCAATCCAGCATCAAGCCCATCGCGAAGGCTGTCTGGCTATGCTCGCCCGTGCGAATTGGGTGACTGAGTTTAGGCAACCACGCGACCAAGCGGTCGCGCACAGCCATGGCCAACGGTGCGAGGATGGCCGCCCACTGCACAGCAACCAGATCATCCCAGTCACGCAACTCCGCATCGAGTTGCAGCAACCAGGCCAATCCGTACGGTCGCTCCCACGAGGCTCGGCCCTTGACGTTGAAGTGCGCGACCTCGTCCGTGATGTTCGCGACGGTCAACGAACGATCGAGCGCTGCGCGTGCAGCATCCGCAAACTTCGCGTTCGGAAACTGCCGTGCGAGGCGCGCCAGCAGCCAATGCCCGTGCACCGACGAGTGCCAATCGAAGCAACCGTAGAACGCCGGAGTCAACGCGCGCGGCGGCTGCACGTCGCCATCGGACTGCATCACGTGACTGATCTTGTTCGGATACTCGCGATGCACGCAAGTCAGCGCCAACTGCGCAAAGCGGCCGGCATGCTCCGCCGTGAACACCCGTTTTTGCGGCGCCTGACGCACAATAGACGGCGCGATCGGCGCACACGCAACGGCAAGTAACGCGAGCAATCCGAACACAGGAGTTGTCTGACGCATAATGATTCTCAAGCGCGATCGCGAAGCCGCAACTGGCCGCACGCAGCTTGCGCATCGGGGCCCGATGAGTCGCGGATCTTGGCGAGGATGCCGCGCGCCTTGACCGCCTTCACCATCGCGACGATGCGATCGCGGCTGGGCGCTTCGAACGACAAGCCGTCGACCGGATTGTAGACGATGAAGTTGACGTAGCCGCGAACGCCTTGCAGCAGGTCGCACAGCTTCTCGATGTCTTCTTCGCTGTCGTTGATGCCATGCAACAACGTCCACTCGATCTGGATCGGCGTGCCAACGTCGCGGCCGTAGGCATCGGCGGCGGCGACGATGTCGCACAACGGATCCTTATGCGCGCGCGGCAACAACTCACCGCGCTTCGCTTCATCGGCAGTGTGCAAAGACAAAGCGAGGCACGGGCGCACCTCAGCGGCTCGCATCTTCTCAAGTGGTTTGACACCTCCGACCGTCGACAGCGTCTGCCGACGCGGCGAGATCATCAGTTCGTCCTGGATCCGCGCAACGGCCGCCAAGACGTTGTCGAGATTGTGCGACGGCTCACCCATGCCCATGTAGACGACGCGGTCGATCGGCATCTGCCGGCGCGCATGCACAACCTGCTCGACAATTTCGTCGACAGACAGATGCCGCTCGACCCCAAACAGACCAGACGCGCAAAACTTGCAGCCAACCGCGCAGCCAACCTGGCTCGACACGCAACACGCGCCGACCGGCATCGCGACAGTTTCGACCTTCTTACCGTCTTCGAGTTGCAGCAGCAGCTTGACCGTGCCATCAATCGAACGGGTTTCTTCGCAGACCTGCGTGTGCAGCCCCTTGGCGAGCCACTGCTTGAGCAGATCTAGCTCGGCGGCCGACAGCGTCAGCCCCATGCGATCAAACGCATTGGCCACAGGCTCGGCCGCGAACTCACCGCAACCAATGCGCGCCTGCGCCAACAACCGCCGCGCCAACAAGGCCTTCGGCCGTGGCAACACCGCAGTGATCGCCGACAAACCCTTGAGCTGCGCTACCGGTGACTCGTCTACCATGCCTGCTGCTCGCGAAACGTCGTGATGTGCGCAACGTGATGCGCACCGTGCCACGCGTACATCGTGACGATGTCATCGAGAGTCAGCTGGACCCTCAGCCTGACTTGTCCGATCGGGGAACGAGAATCTGCCACAGCTCTATGTCTCTTTACGATTCGGCAGGAACAACGATCACAAGCTCCGCACCTTGATCGACAGTCGCGCCATTCTCGGTCGCAACCGATTGCACCGTGCCGGCGACTCCAGCGGACAACTTGTGCTCCATCTTCATGGCCGACACGACGACCAACGTCTGGTCTGCTTCGACCATGTCGCCCGGCTTGCACATGATCTCGAGAACCGTGCCGGTCATCGGCGCGCGAACTGTGCCATCCGACACACCGCCGCCGCCGCCGCGTCGAGACGCCGGCGCTTCGAGCGTGTGCGTTTTGCCATCGACGCGCAGCATGTAGCTCTGCTGCGAACCGGCACCGTAGGCGACCGATCCCTTGCTATCGTCACCGAGCTTCTGAATGCGCACGCCGCCATCGGCGAGAGCGCGCGCGTCGTATTCGTAGCTATTATCACCAACGCGAACGCGGAAGCGGTTGCCGTCGATGCTCTCGACCTGCACGGCGACAGTCTCGCCATCGCGAACGAACTCACGAGAAAGCTTCATCGCGTCACCTCAAAGAGCCGGAAGCCATTCAGGTTCTGCCACACAGCGGTGGAGCCTTGGGTTGAGCCACTTGAGGTTGCGCCGCCACCACCACCTGACTGACGCGCCAGCGCCTGGCACAACACCGCGGCCGCAAGCACATGATCATCCGGCGCACCAGGGTTGCCAGTAGCACTGTCACCGGCAGCCAACTCGGGCCGTTGCGACAACATATCGGTGCTGATCGCTGCCGTGCGGAACGCTTCGTCGTCGACAATCCGGCGCAGAAAGTCAACGTTGGTCGGAATACCAAGATACGCAGTGTCGCCAAGAGCTTGGCTCAAGCGTTCGCATGCCATGGCCCGATTCGGTGCCCAAACAATCAGTTTGGCGAGCATCGAGTCGTAGAACGGCGGCACCTCCCAGCCAGTGTAGACGCCGCTATCGACGCGAATGCCGGGGCCGTGTGCTTCGCGCACCAACTCAAGCAATCCCGCCGCGGGGATGTAGCCCTGTTCCGGCGACTCGGCACAGATGCGCGCTTCGATCGAGTGACCGCGCGGCGTCAAGTCGTGTCCGGCCAGCAGTTCTTCGAGCTTGCCACCAGCGGCAACCTGCAACTGCAAGTGCACGAGATCGACCCCAGTCACGAGTTCGGTCACCGGATGTTCTACCTGCAACCGCGTGTTGACCTCGAGGAAGTAGAACTCGTCGTTGGCGTCGAGCAAGAACTCACAGGTGCCGGCGTTGTCATAGCCAACGCGCTTCGCCAGCGCGATCGCGGCGGCGCCCATCTGCTGACGCAACTCTTCGCTGATCACCGCCGACGGCGCTTCTTCGAGCACCTTTTGATGACGGCGTTGCACCGAACACTCGCGTTCGTGCAGCGACACCACGTGACCGTGCGAATCGGCGATGAATTGGATCTCGATGTGCCGAGCCGGGAACACCGCGCGCTCGACAATCATGCGGTCATCGCCAAACGAATCGCGCGCTTCGCGACGACCGGCAGCCAGCGCTTCGGCCAGATCTTCTTCGCGCTCGACGCGACGCATGCCGCGGCCACCGCCGCCAGCACTCGCCTTGAGCATCACCGGCATGCCAATCTTCTTGGCTACCTCGATCAACTTCTCGTCGCCGGCGTCCTGCTCGGTGCCAGGGATCACCGACACGCCAGCAGCCACGGCTTCTTCGCGCGCGGCCTTCTTGCCACCGAGGCGATCCATCGCATCCGCATTGGGACCGATGAATACCAAGCCCGCTTCGTGCACCGCGCGAACGAACGCACTGTTCTCGCTCAGGAAGCCATAGCCGGGGTGAATCGCTTGGGCACCAGCCGACTTTGCAGCCGCCAGCACCTTGTCGATGTCGAGGTAGCTCTCGGCCGCTGTATTCCCGCCGAGTGCGACAACATGATCGGCGGCGAGCACATGTGCGCACTTTTCGTCGGCATCGCTGTGCACCGCGACGGACTCAATGCCGAGCTCGCGCAAGCCCCGCATGACGCGCACCGCGATCTCGCCGCGATTGGCGACGAGCACGCGTTGGAAGGGAGGTTGTTCTGCCATCTGAGCCGGAGACGATAGCGGGCGAGGCGCTCGCTTTCCTTCCCGACGCTGGTAATCGTCTGACACGGTCGACCGCTCGCTTAAGATGCCCCCATAGATATGAAGTGCAGCGAACCGAGCAGGTTCGCGTTACCGGCTTTTTCTGAGCAGGCCCTCGCCTACGGTTTGTGCAATGACCGACGAGCCGATGCCCACCTCACCGAGAGAACCGGAGATTGAGTTGTTAGGCCGGGTTGCGCACGAAGCGCTGCGGCTGATGCGCGGTGCGCTTTGGGTCGGGGGCGTCACGGCGCTGGTTTACGGCTACGAGCAGTACGCGGCACCCTCCCAGAATCCGCCAATGCTCGGCGTGAGCAATCCGGTGATGCCATCCGCCCTTGGCACCATCTGGATCACGCTTGGATTGCCACTGGTGCTGCCGACTTGTTGGCTGCTGAAGAAGCGCTGGGCGTGTATCAGCATGGCTATTCTCTATTCGTTGATGTGGTTCGTACCGATGAACCTGCCCGATGACAGCCCGTATGGCTTCATCTTGCGCTTCTTCACGACGACCGTCGCGCTCTCGACGCTTCTCGTCTGGCGCACACTCTGGCAATTGACCAATCCCAACCCACGGCCGACGGCCTGATACGGCGCGTCGCAGGGCCGATCCGCGCACGACGATAATTGTAGGCCGAATCAACGCGAATCGGCCACGGGGTTGCCCACGGCCGCCATTGGCGAGACGATGGTCGCTACCCACTGCGAATGCCATACATGCTGACTCCCTTCCGGTCCGCCGCGACCGCCGCTCTAGCTTTTGTAGGAGTGTTGTCGGCGCAGGTCCCGCCCGGCGCACCGATGCCACGAGATGTGGCGCTCGAAACCACCCTGCCCGCGACTGGCCCCGCCCAGCAACGCATGCAGGCTGGCCTCACCGCGCTAACGAACGGCAACTTCGAAGAGGCCCGTAAGCACTTGTTTGCGGCACTCGAGTTCCACCCGTCGTCGCCGGATCTGCTGTTGGAGTTGGTCTGCGCCTCGAGTAACAACCTCGACGCGATGTCGCAATGGACCGAACGCTATGTGCGCGCGGCAACCAACGAGAAAGGCCGCTTCAAAATGGGTGGCCCGACGCGCAAGCGCCTGCAGCCAATCAAACCAGCGGCGCAACGCATCAAGAACGCGCAAGCGCTCAGTGCCAAGCGGGTAGCTGCGATCACCGAACTGTCGCGCTTCATCATCAAGCAGAAGGTTAAGGGCAAGCAAACGGCAGCGCGCGCGCTGCTCGTGCGATGGGCGAGCGAGGTGCTGCTAAAGGTTGCTAAGGGCTGCCCGCAAGCACTCGCGAAAGTCAGCTTGGCTATCGACAACCACCAGGCGTCGTTCGCACCCGACTACGACATCATCTATCGCGCGCTGACGAAGATCATGAACCAGCCGGTGCCGGAGGAAGGCGAAGACTCCGATGCGCCAACGACAGGCCAAAGCAGCGATGCGCGCGTCATCAATGACCAACGCATTCGTGCCGCACGCATTTTGGTTGGATTGGCACGTCAGGTTGCGTTCAAGGACTTGAAGGGACCACGGCCAGCAGGCCCAGGTTCGCATGCCGCAGACGCGCGCAAGATCCTCGCCGACGAACGTAAGCGTGATGTTGAGGCAGGCAAGATCTGGACAATCGCCGAACTTGAGGACATGTCCGAGGAAGACATCGTCCGCTTCACCGAGGAACACAGCGATTGGCACCACGTCGGCCTCGCGTTAAGCACCAACGGCTTCTACCGCATCGAAACGACTTGCGGCCACGAGACCTTGCTGCAAACGGCCAAGACGATTGAGCTGCACCACGTACGTTTAATCAGCCACTTCGGCAAGGACCCGTTTATAGACCGCCAGGGCATTGCCCGCATCGTCCCCGAGAACAGCGACATGGAAACGGAAGGTGCGCCGTTCTGGTGGGCCGGTGGCTTCCAAGGTGGCGACCGTACGACAGTGCGGTTCGCTTGGAGCAACATCGCGTCGCTAGGCAAAACGCTGACGCACGAACTGACGCACCGCTTCGATGGCGTGCTGAGACCGTTCATGCCGTCATGGTATGGCGAAGGCCATGCCGACTGGACAAGCGGTCACTACGGCCAGATGAAGGAGAAGACGTTCACCAAGAACTACCTCCGCATCGGTACCGCAGCGCGCACCTACTACCTAGGCTACGAGCGTAAGAAGAAGTTCTTGCAGCTGCTAAAGGGTGAGATCGAGGACTACCGCGACAACTACCCCGCCGGCTACTCGCTCTACGCGTTCCTGACTAGCTACCCGCCGACCAAGCCGCGCTACCGCGACGTGATGGCGAAATTCGAACGCAACGCACGCGCAGGCCAACGTGATCCAGTCGGTTACTTCACGTCGACGTTCTGTGATGGCAAGGACGGTCGCCCGGTAGACTTCGACGAACTGCACGAGGACTGGGGCACGTTCTTGCGTGGTTGCTATGACTGGCAAGACAACAAACGCGAGAACAACCAGTGGATCAGGGACTACGGCCGTCCACCAAAGGCAGGCGGTTCGCGACCGGTCTTGGACGTGCCGACCCGGTCTTGGGCACGCAACCACGCCGAGCCGTTCTATGGCCAGGAGCACGCGGCTGCGGCGACGCTGCTGTTTGACGAGACAGCCGACATCAACGCAGCGATCGCTGCGGGCGTCTGGTCACTGACAGCTGATGGTTGGCGACCAGAAGTTGCCCGCGCGTTGGCGAAGGCATTGGCCGCAAGTCGGGAGCAAGATGCCGCGGTGACGTTCGCAGCGATGGCACACAACCACTTCCCCGAAGTTGCCGCGGTGGATGGCAGCAAGGTCCTGGAGCAATTACCGAAGACGCAGGCATTGCTGACGGCAATGGCTACGCGCATCGATGCGCTGCTGACCGAGAACGCCACCAACGCCGCCGCCGCGACCGCACGAGACCATGCTTCGATCACCAACAGCTTCGGTATCGCACCAACCAAGCACGCCAAGCCGGACGCCATTGCGCGCCTGCCGCGCCACCTTGGCAGCAATGGTTTCACCGAGAGTGAACTGACCGGGTTTGAAGACCGCCGTCGCAAGGGTCTTTGGTATGTGACGTCCGAGGGAGACCTGCACGTCGGCCGCAACAAGCCGCGCGAAGGAACCGGCGTGATCGATCGCCGCGCCCACCAGCGCCATGCCTACGCCCACTCGGTCACGTGGCTGACTCCCGGCCACTACGTCATTCGTGGCCGCGTGCACTGGACTACGTCATACGTTTCTGGCGCGATCGTGCTCGGCCACACGCGCCGCGACCGCAGCATCCGCATCGGCTTCTCAGCCGGCGACTTCAACTATGCGCGCGGCAAGAGCGAGTCGAATGACCGCGAAGGGCGCGTGAGTTTGAACTTGCGCGGTCTGTGGGAACGCGACGGCAAGCTGCCTAGAACGCAATTCAACACATCGGTAGAGATCCCCGAAAAGCAGAACTGGTTCGCTTACGAACTGCACGTTCGTGGCCCGCGCGTCGAAATCGTGATCAACGACGAAGCGCTGTGGGAATACGCGGTACACGATGGCACACCTATCGAAGGACACCTCGGATTCGCAACCAGCACCGGTGCCATCCGCGTGCAACAACCGACGGTGCAACGACTCGACAACGAAGTCACGTCACCCGTTCTCGGATTAGATCTGCAACGGCAGCCGACGCGCTCGCTAAAGCAATTGATGCAGTTGCAAACACGCGGCATCCCAACGCATCCCGATGGCACGCTGGTGTTGTGGCTTCCGACTGTCGACGAAGGATCGCCATCGAACCGCCTCGGCAGAGCGATCAGACAACTGAGCAAGATCATGCAGGACAAGCTGCAACACCCTCAGCAGTGGGTCCTGGCAGTGCCAATCAATATGGGTATGCTGGACCGCAAGACAACGGTCGCCGACCTGCAAGACTTGCGCCCCGGGCCATTCCCCATTCTCGAACACCAGATTGGGGATCCGTTTGATGGCCCGTATCCGTGGGTGCTCTTCCTTGATGCGCAAGGAGTTCTACGAGCGGCAGCCAACAGCCGTGATACTGGCATCCATACGAAGGTCGCTAAGTGGTCACAGATCTATCGCGGACGGTAACGCCGCGGGGCCAATGGCTCCTAAAGTCACAATTCGAACTGCGACTATGACTCTGTCGCAAGTTCCTGATTCATAGTTCGCGACGCGTAATCGAGACAATGCTGCACAATCACCTCAGCCAAACCGCAGGCAATCTGCTGACCGCGACCGCGGGTTTTACTGGGGAGCAATTCTTTGCGGCAATGGCCAAGGCGCTAGCAGACAACCTTGGCATGCGCTGGGCATTGATCGGCGAGATCAAGGGGGACCGCATCTCCGTAATCGCGGGTCATGGCAATGGTGCCCCCATTGATGTGTTTGACTATGAACTCCGGGGCTCACCGTGCGAGCAGGTGCTAACGCAAGCTACGTGCACCTACCGCGCAGATGTCACGAACACATTCCCCAAAGGCAAGCTGCTCAGTGACATGGGCGTCGAAAGCTACTTTGGCATCACCGTCCACGGCGCGTCGGGGCTCCCCATCGGCATCATCAATGCGATGAACGACAAGCCCATCGTCGAAGCACCGGAGTGTCTTGGGCTGCTGCAACTGTTTGCATTGCGAGTCGGTGCGGAAATTGAGCGACGAAGTCTTGAGCAGCAACTGAGCCACTCGCAAAAGCTGAAGAGCCTGAGCGTGCTGACCGGCGGCATTGCAGACAAGTTCGACAATCTCCTAGCCGGCATCCTCGGCAACATCGAGACCGCCCTATCAGCACGGCCAGCCAGCGACCAGGGCGTGACACAACCGCTCAATGACGCCAAAGTCGCCGCGCGCGCCGCCGGACAGCTAACTAGACAACTGCAGGCCTACGCGGACTCCTCCGACAGCAATCGCCAACAAGTCACAATCGCTAAGCATGTCGAGGAGACGGCTTCGATGATGCGCCGCATGCTTCAAAGCGGGACGCAACTGCAGATCAACATTCCCGACAACGCACCAAGCATCATTGCGGACCCCAGCCAATTGCGGCAAGTCCTATTGAACTTGATCGTTAACGCCAACGAATCGCTCGAGGGCGCCGCTGGCACAATCACGATTACGCTTGAGGTATCGCCCCCAAACTCGCCTGAGTTCGGACACATCCACCACTCGTCCAACGACTTCAACCGCAACACCGAACACGTCGCCATCAGCATTCGCGACACTGGGGTTGGCCTCAGTCGCACTGCCACAGCGCAGATCTTCGACCCATTCTTCTCATCAAAGGGACTCAGCCGTGGTCTCGGCCTTTCGGCCGTTCTTGGGATTCTCGACAACCACGATGGTGCAATCGCCATCGACACATCCCCGGGGCAGGGCAGCACCTTCACCGTCTACTTCCCAACGACAACAGAAGTGGCTCCCGCAGTAACCGACCTCCAGCCCACAAGCCCCAAAAAGCGCCTGCGCGTACTAGTCGTTGACGACAACGACATCGTGCGTAAGACCCTGGCCCGAATGCTGGAACGGCTTGGCTACATCGCCATCGAAGCCGAAACCGGCGACGCTGCTCTCAAGGTCATAGAAGCCGAAGACTTGAGTTTCGACTGCATGGTGATCGACCGCATCATGCCAGGTCTGTCTGGCCCACAACTGATCAACAGCATCCGCTCAATCGATGCCGATGTGCCGATCGTGCTAACCACCGGCTTCGGCGACGCCAACGACATGCCACCGGGAACCATCAGCGGCCTGCTATCGAAGCCGTGGACCGCCAATGACGTCGTCGTCGCCATGCGCGGCGCACTGGGCCAACCAGCCGAATAAGCCGAGAATCGGGCGTGGTTAGCTCGGCCCACCGCCGGGCGGGATCAGCTTGCTCATTGCGGTATCGCGCTGCTTCATCAAGAACGCCAAGCGTCGGCGCTCACTAACCAACGGGAACTGCGGCTCAGGCTTCGGTCCAGATTGCGCCGCCGAATAGATCTCAAGCAACGCGGTGACATGCTCGTCGAGGCTGGGCGACGGCGCAGGAATGTTGGTTCGCAACTGCTGCCACAACTGTGGTTCATCGAGGAAACGCAGCATGGCCGCGGCAAGGTCGTCGACGTCACCTGATCGCGATGTGACACCAGCACCGCCAGCGCGCTCCGGTAACGCGCCCAGATCACTGGTGATGCACGGCAAACCAAGTTCGAAGCATTCGTCGAGAACCAAACCGAAAGTCTCGATGCACGTGCTCGGAAAGACGCCAACATGCGGATTCGCGGCGTGCAACTTCGCAGCATCAAACGGACCGTGGAACGTGACCTGCAAGCCATCCGCGAGAGCGCGCAATTCGGTTTCGAACGCAGCGCTTTCGAAGCCGCCCAACACGTGTAATTCCGAACGGCCTGGTCGCAGTTCGCACACTTTGCGATGAGCTTGCAACAGCACGTCGACACCTTTGTGACGCCCAATACCACCCCAGAATGTAAAGCGCAGGGGGTCGCCCTCTTGAGGCATCGACAACGCAGGCATGCTATTGAAACGATGATTGTAGCCCAGCGGCAGCGTCTGGTAACGCTCGCGGGAAACTCCGGTCGTCGCCGACAACAGATCAGCCGTGCTACCAACTGTAACCAACACGGCACGCGCTAACGACAGTTCGGCGCGGTAGTGATCCGCGTAGAGGTTGATGCCGTCCGCAATCTCGTGTGGTGGCTCGTAGCCGTAGAGAGGGACACACTTGCCACAGCTCTCGAAGGAGAGTTCGCGACGACACGCTTCATCTCCCTTGCGGCGACGGAATGCGCGCGGACAACTCGTGTAGTAGTCATGCAGCGTGACGACGGCCGGCACGCCGACGCGTTCGCACACCTCGATCAAGTTGCACGTCAAGCGAACCCAGTGGTGCACATGCACGAGCTTGGGTTGACGCTCTCGCAAGAACTGCTCGAAGCGCGCCTCGACTTCAGGATGCCACATCTTCACGTGGTGA
>Ga0302117_10001027_pt1 | contig 13093 bp, 9 predicted proteins | sample AG5_322_MG_FD_203112 | JGI IMG/M metagenome (GOLD analysis project Ga0302117, IMG submission 203112) | Marine microbial communities from Western Arctic Ocean, Canada - AG5_32.2 | ecosystem: Environmental > Aquatic > Marine > Oceanic | place: Canada: Western Arctic Ocean | collected 2017-10-01 | reverse complement strand
CACGATGCTGCCATATTACATGTAACTGGGTCAGCACAGTATACAGACGATATTCCAACGCCAGAAAACACTCTACATCTAGCATTTGGTTTATCAGAGGTAGCAAATGGTGAAATTACCTCAATAGATTTAAAAAATGTGCTATCTGCTGAGGGAGTGAGTAATATAATCACAGCTGCTGATATTTCTGGTAAAAATGATATATCTCCTGCGCCTTTTCCAGAGCCCCTTTTGAGTGAAGGTAAAGTTAATTACGTTGGTCAACCTATTTTTATTTGCGCAGCTGCAAGCCATCTATTGGCACGCAAAGCAATCAAGTTATCAAATATAAATATCAGAGAAAAAAAAGCCATCCTCAGTATAGAAGATGCATTGCAGGCAAAAACGTTTCTTGAGCAGCCGATAACTTTTAAAAAAGGCAATGCCAAAACTGCAATAGATAACGCTAGATACACTTTAGAAGGGTCAATTAATATTGGAGGTCAAGAACATTTCTATCTAGAAGGCCAAGCTGCTTTGGCCATTCCTCACGATGATGGCGATATAACAATACATTGCTCAACGCAGCATCCTAGCGAAATCCAACATAAGGTGGCAGATGCTCTAAAAAAACCAATGAATGCAATAAGAGTGCAAGTTAGGCGTATGGGGGGTGCCTTTGGTGGCAAAGAAAGTCAAGCAAATGCATTAGCGGTAGCATGTGCACTAATGGCCGAAAAAAGCGGCAAGCCTTGCAAAATGCGATATGATCGAGATGATGATATGATCATAACTGGAAAGCGCCATGACTTTCATATAAAGTATCATGTTGGTTTTAATGATAATGGGAAAATAACTGGAATTGAATTTAAACACTACGTGCGCTGTGGATGGAGCGCAGATTTAAGCATACCTGTAGCGGATAGAGCTATGCTTCATAGTGACAATGCCTACTTCCTTTCTGATGTGAAAATAACATCTTATAGGTTGCTCACAAACACTCAATCGGCAACTGCCTTTCGAGGATTCGGAGGTCCTCAAGGAATGGTTGGTATTGAACAAGTAATAAACCATATTGCGCAATACCTCAAAAAAGATGCCTTAAAGGTAAGAGAATTAAACTTTTATAAGAACTCTTCGAAAGATCTAAAAAACTTACAAACCACGCCCTACCATATGCCCATCTCTGATAGTATTATCAGACCTTTGGTAAAGAAATTAAAATTAACCTCTAATTATGAAATACGTAGGCAAGAAGTGCAAAACTGGAATACAGAAAATAAAATACTGAAAAAGGGATTAGCCCTAACACCTGTAAAATTTGGAATTTCATTCACCTTAACTCATCTAAATCAAGCTGGGGCACTCGTGCATATCTACCAAGATGGTTCTATCAGAATTAACCATGGTGGAACAGAAATGGGCCAGGGCTTATTTCAAAAGGTCGCACAAATAGCTGCTGAAGAGTTTTCTCAACCGGTGGAAGTTGTGAAAATAACGGCGACAGACACAGGAAAAGTACCTAATACATCTGCTACTGCTGCAAGTTCAGGAACAGATTTAAACGGTATGGCAGTCCAAGCAGCATGTAACAAAATTAAAGTGAGATTAAAATCATATTTGAGTATAATACATAAGGTAAAAATTTCTGAAATTAATTTTACTGAAGGTCAAATTATCATTGGAAAGAAGAGGGAAACTTTTAAAAATGTCATTAAAGCGGCTTATAAAAATAGGATCAGTCTAAGTGCAACAGGTTTCTACGCCACTCCAGAGATAAAATGGGATAGACTTAAGGGTAAAGGTCACCCTTTTTATTATTTTTCTTATGGTGCTGCCTTAACCGAGGTAATAATTGATACCTTGACCGGAGAAAACCGTATTTTGAGGGTTGATATCTTACATGATGTTGGAAATTCCATTAATTCGGCAATAGATATTGGACAAATTCAAGGTGGCTATGTCCAAGGCGCAGGTTGGTTAACTACCGAAGAACTAGTTTGGGATAAAAAAGGTAATCTTAAAACCCATGCACCGTCAACTTATAAGATACCTGCTTGCTCTGATAGACCCAAAGTTTTCAATACAAATTTATACAAATATGAAGGTAACAAAAAAAGAACTATATATAGGTCTAAAGCCGTGGGTGAACCACCTTTCATGTTAGGAATTTCAGCTTTGATGGCTTTAAATGACGCAATAGCTTCCATAGGCACCGGAGAGATCCCAGCATTATTAGACACTCCGGCCACTCCAGAAAGAATTCTATTTGCGGTTCAAAAGCAGTTGGGCGTGCAATCATAATGAGTTTTGATTTCCAAAAAACGAATGAATGTATTAAGAGCCACGGTAAAATTGCCCGAGTCTTAATTTTGAAAACTTTTGGTTCTGCCCCACGTGATGAAGGAACCACAATGCTTATTTGGGGCTCAGGACAATTTGGAACCATTGGCGGTGGTGAGCTAGAATATCAGGTAACACGATTGGCCAAAAAAATCATTGTTGATAATAAAGGATCAAAAATTAAAAAATTCAGTTTAGGTCCAGATATGGGTCAATGCTGTGGGGGCGCTGTTGAATTGTTAATAGAAATTTTAGATGAAACTAAAGTAAAATTTCTTTCAGTAAATGATGGTTTTTTTGCTCGCCCAGTTTTTAATGACGAAAAATCACTTAATGTTCTGGCCTTAATCAAGAGCTATCGAAACAAATCAGTTCCAATAAAAACGTTATTTAAAGATGGCTGGTTATTTGAGCCAGTAACAAAGGAAAAAGAACTTATTTGGATATATGGTGCTGGGCATGTAGGCACGGCTATAGCAAATATATTAAGCCAGCTAAGTCAATTTTCAGTAACCTGCATCGATACTTCTCAAAATCGTTACCCAGATGACTTTCCAAAAACTGTCGAGAAGTTAATTACAAAAAATCCAGCTAAAATAGTCAAATATGCCTCACCAAAAACACATCACCTAATATTAACATATTCTCATGCCTTGGATTTGGAAATTTGCCACCAATTATTGCAACAAAATTTCGCATCAGCCGGACTAATTGGTTCAAAAACAAAATGGGCAAGATTTAAAAAAAGATTGAATGGATTAGGCTATACATTTGAACAAATTAATAGGATTATATGTCCAATAGGAGATCCTTCTTTCGGAAAATCTCCATACGAAATAGCTATTGGGGTCGCAAGTCTGCTCCTCGATAAGAAGAAAACAATCACATTAACAAAAGAAGCTTAGTTTTAAATAAACTACTTGAAATTAACGATATAAGCAAAAGCTATCCCAGTTTCATAGCAACAAAATCTACAAATATTGATCAAGTTATTAAGATTTTTGATAATATACCTATAAATTAGTTACTCTCCATTCAACCTTTTGGGCGAAAAGGCTTTGCTAAAGAAACTGGAAAATCGAGGATCATTGCCTGGCGATTTTGTGAGATCAGTACCAACACGAAGATCGTCGCAAGATAGGGCAAAGCGGATAGGAGTTCGGTTGGAACTTTTAAGCCAATTGCTTGGCCTTGAAGTTGCAAGATCGTCATTCCACCAAAAAGCCACGCACCAAGGATTACACGACGTGGTCGCCAAGCAGCAAAAACAACAAGGGCCAAGGCGATCCAGCCGCGACCAGCGGTCATGTTCTCAACCCACAAAGGTGTGTAAACCAATGATAAATATGCGCCTCCCAGGCCTGCCATTGCACCACCAAACATCACAGCAACATAGCGTGTGCGGATCACTTGGAGCCCAATCGCATGCCCCGCATCAGGGCTCTCACCAATCGCGCGTAATGCCAGGCCAGCCTTCGTTTTGTACAAGAACCAACTAACTAATCCAAGCATGACAAATGAGAAATAAACAAGTGGATCGAACTGAAACACCATTTCACCAAGGACTGGAATATCAGAAAGCCCAGGTATATGGATTGGTTGGATTGCTTGTACCGGCGTACTGCCAAAGCCACGCCCAACAAAAGCTGAAACGCCCGCACCAAAGATCGCCAAAGCTAGCCCTGCTGCGTATTGATTGGTCATGAATGTGAGCGCCAACACACCAAAAATAAGTGATGTAAGAACGCCGGCAATAACAGCAATACCTAACGCGAAAATCATCGGAATTCCAGAAAAATGTGCCCACACGCCAAACGCAGCACCGACAAGCATCATGCCTTCAATGCCAAGATTTATAACACCTGACTTTTCAACAACCAGTTCGCCAAGAGCAGCAAATATCAGAGGTGTTCCAGCAATTATGGTTGCCACGAAAATAGAGATCAACAGTTCCATTAGTGCACCTTTACTTCGATTTTTCGGATGTGAAAGTTGATAAAGAAATTGCTAGCTAGAAGAAAAAAGAGCAGCATTCCTTGAAAAATTAAAGCAATCGAGGAGGGTAGTCCCAATTTTAGTTGAACCGTTTCACCACCAAGATAAAGTAAGGACAGAAGTAACCCGCCCAACACGATCCCAAATGCGTTCAACCGTCCTATAAATGCGACAATAATCGCCGCAAATCCATATCCGGGAGAGATTTGGGACGAAAGTTGCCCCAATGGTCCCGCCAGTTCTGTCATGCCAGCTAACCCAGCTGTTGCGCCTGAAATTAGCAACCCAACCCAAATCGAAGCTGATGCGCTAAAACCAGCGTATTTGGAGGCGGCTGGACTTATACCGCCAACTGACATTTTGTAACCTAGAAAGCTACGCTCCATAAATACCCATGCCAAAACGACAACCACAGCAGTGAAGAATATCGATGTATTAAGTCTATAAGAATAGTCAAACAGCTCAAACGTTGCAGCATATGGCAAAAGCGCCGTTTGTGGAAAATTAAATCCATTTGGATCACGCCAGGGGCCGTGTACAAGATAGGATAGCAGCAAAGAGGCCACATAGGTCAGCATGAGTGTCACGAGGATCTCATTCGTGTTCATGCGATCCTTTAAGAACGCTGCAATCGCTGCCCACAATGCTCCACCGAGCATTCCCCCAATCACCATCATGGGAAGCAACAAAACACTATCCTGCCATGGAAAAAATAGACCAATACCCGAGGCTGCAATCGCTCCTATGATTAACTGACCCTCCGCGCCAATGTTCCAAACATTGGCGCGGAATCCGATAGCCAAGCCACAGGCAATCAAAATCAAAGGAGAGGCTTTTAGCAGCCATTCCGAAACACCGTTCATTGATGTTAGTGGATGTATAAAAAAGGTGTAGAGTGTGAGGAAGGGATCTAACCCCAAAATCAAAAAGAACACCGTAGAAACAATTAATGTCGCGCCCGTCGCAACCAGAGGTGCGGCGATGGCCATGCGTCGTGACGGCTCCGCCCGCAATTCAATCTTATACGGCATCTCGAGGACCTTCAGTTTTGTGCACGCCAGTCATTAAGAGGCCAACTTCTTCAACCGACGTTTCTGCGCGGTTCAGCGATTGTGACAATTCTCCCTCAGCCATCACGTATATTCGGTCACAAATTTCGAATAGTTCGTCAAGTTCTTCAGAGATGATTATGACAGCTTTGCCTGACCGGCTAAGGTCAATCAGTGTTTGCCAAATATAATTTGCAGCGCCAACATCCACACCCCAAGTGGGTTGTGAAACAAGCAAAACTTTCGGAGACAGCTCAATCTCCCGACCCATAATGAACTTTTGCAGGTTTCCCCCAGATAGACTGTGCGCCAATGCATCTGGACCATTTGCCTTAACGCTGAATCTTGTAATGACCTTCTTTGCAAATTCCCTAGCTTTGTAGCGTTTGAGCATGCCTCGTTTAACCATGCCTTGGGGATGGGCCGTCAAAATAGCATTCTCTGACAACTCGTAAGGAGGTATAGCACCGCGTCCAAGACGTTCTTCTGGAACAAACCCTAAGCCTAGTTTTCGACGAGCACCCGCATTAAGTTTGCCTACAGCCTCGCCATCAATTATAATTTCCGCAGCGTTATTGGCTACCCGTTCGCCACTTACCGCTGCGCCAAGTTCTTTTTGACCGTTGCCAGAAACCCCAGCGATACCAACAATTTCTCCACCGAATGCTTCAAGATTGATATTCTTCAGTGCTGTACCAACGATATCTTCAGGGTCGAGGTTTAAGCTATCCAACTTAATCATTGGCACCGCAGTTTTTTCTGATGGTGTCACAGTCATTTTTGGCAAATCGTTACCTACCATCATGCGCGCAAGCTCAATAGAGGTAGATTGCCGCGGGTCAGCTTTTCCGGTCACACGTCCGCCCCGCAATACCGTGGCAGAATGGCAGAGGTCACGCACTTCATCAAGCTTATGACTGATGTACAGAATGCTACACCCGTCTTTAGCCAGTTTTCGTAGAGTTTTAAATAGTATTTGAACAGCCTGTGGTGTAAGAACCGACGTAGGTTCATCCAGGATCAAAAGCTTAGGATTGCGAAGTAAGCAACGGACGATTTCAACACGTTGTCGCTCGCCAACCGAAAGCGATATAACCAGCCTGGTGGGATCAATTGGTAGTCCATATTTCTCAGACACCCCAAGGACCTTTTTACCTAGGTCATCTAGTTCAAATTTTCCAGGCATCGATAAAGCGATATTTTCAACGACCGTAATTGATTCAAACAGCGCGAAATGTTGGTAAACCATTTCAATACCGAGTTGCCGCGAAACTGCTGGGCCGTGCTCCCCCACAACTTTTCCATCACAAATAATCTCACCTTGATCTGCGGGAGATGCACCATATATGATTTTCATCAGGGTACTTTTACCTGCACCATTCTCGCCAAGAACCGCATGGATTTCGCCCGGAAGAACGGAAAGAGAGATGTTCTCATTTGCAATCACACCTGGGTACGATTTATAAATACCACGCAGCTCAAGCCGTGGAGTCATTTTTATATCCTTAAAATCTGGGTTGCCCATCGACTGATCGGCAACCCAATTCTGTTTAATTGATCTGTACAGTTAAGCTTAGCCCAAATTTCCAATCATGCCTTCTACGAACCAGTTAAAGCCACGAATGTCACCATTAGGCAGCACGCTACCCGCTTCTACACGAACATTGCCATCTTGGTCTTTCAGCACACCTGCATAGGGATGAAGCGTCCCAGCCGTGATATCCATACGTGCTTTTTCAGCATCTGCAATGGCCTCAGTAGAAAGATTGGCATTATAAGGAGACATTTGAACTATACCATCTGCAAGACCATTCCAGCGTTCGTTAGTGGCCCATGTGCCTGCCGAAACATCTTTTGCTGCCTGCACATAAATTGGAGCCCAGTTAAGCGTGAAAGCGGTCAGGTGTTTGCCATTGCCAAACTGGGACATATCGCTGGCATAACCAATTGACCATACATCATTTTCACCAGCAACCTGAACGCCAGTCGCCGTATCTGTCATCGAGCAAATAACATCACAACCCTGAGCAATCAGCGCTTTTGCAGCTTCTTTTTCTTTGCCTGGATCAAACCAGGAATTCAAAAAAATCACATTGCATGTGGTGTCTGGATTGACGCTTTGAGCGCCGCGCAAAAGCGCATTGGCAGGTCCAACAATGTCTGGAATTGGGAAGCCACCTATAAATCCGATCTTGGCGGACTTTGAAACGTGAGCTGCAGTAACACCAGCCACATATGTGCCTTCGTAATACTTGGCTTCAAACGTACCTAAGTTGTCCAGGTGTTTGATGCCAGAGCAGTGCTCAAATGCTACGTCTGGGAACCGTGGGGCAACTTTTTGCATTGGTGTCCCATGTGAGAAGCTTGTTCCAAAAACGAGATGGTGACCCGAGGCTGCAAGTTCGCGAAAAACCCGCTCTGCGTCTTGAGGCATGTAAATATTTTCAATCACCGTGGTTTCAACATTATCGCCAAATTCTGCTTTAATTGCTTCAATACCAAGACTATGTTGTTTGGTCCAGCCAATCTCCGAAACAGGTGAAACATAAACTGCCCCAACTTTCAATTTTCCAGCAGCGCTGGCAAACGTTGGTAAGCTCGCGATCCCAGAGGCAAGGCCTGCCGCTGCACCGTATTTCAGAATATCTCTACGTGTTGAGTTTGTCATTTTTCACTCCCTAATGTTACTTTTCATTATTGGCAAACTGTTTCAGGGTCTTTTGGTGCCCCAAATACAAGTTTAGATTTATGTACTGTTAACTTGCAAGTTTTTTTAACCCACTGCTCCTTCTAATCGGTAGGGTTCAAGCGCCTCCTTAATATGTGGTCAGTTTCGAATCCTCATATACATTATAGCTATCTAATTTTAGATCTATAGTATAGCAATATGTTGCAAACGTCGAAGAAATTCGTCAATTTCAACAAACTATATTTGGTCAAGATAAACCGATTTTAGAAAATCAATATCCAAAACGATTACCACTTGATTCTAGGATTGAAACACCAATTCGCGCAGATAAGTCAGCAATTGCATATCGAAGGTGGTTGTCAAGTAAGGGTTTGAAATATGGCGTAATAGCTGGTTCAGTTTAGTTTGCAAAATATATTTAAATTCTTTATAATATTTTAATAGTAATATTAATTATAGATAATAAACTTTTATATTAAGATATTCCTATGTATTCTTATTTTTGTAATGATATTAATGCATAATTAAAGAAAAAAGGCCTTATAATGGCATGTTTTGATAAATTGTTATTAGATGATTGGCACGTCGTCGCAAGTTTAGAAATCCTTTCACAGGAAATACCGTTTAAAACGATACTATTTGAACAATCAATTTTAGTCAGTTTAAGTGCCTACGGGAAACCAATCGTTAATAGCACTTTGGATGGTAGAGAAATGCTCAGCAAAATTCAGTATGGGTTTGTATGGACGTGCTGTGGGACTCCAAAGCGAGATATTGTATCCATTTCTGAAACCCTAGAAGAAGATCGTATTATTGTAAGCGGTGGGTCATTTGGTGTACATGTCTCTGGCTTACGTGTTGTCGAAAATTTTCTTGATATGGGGCATTTTCCTTTTATCCATAATGGATGGTTAGGTGAAGAACCCCATACTGAAGTACAACCGTATAAGGTTCACATCACTGAGGCCGATGAAGTATATGCAACTGAATGTGTATTTTATCAGCCCGTAGCATCCCCAACAGCTGAGGGCGGCATGATGGCTGATTACGAATACAAGGTTTTGCGCCCTTATATCGTGTGTCTCTACAAATCGAACCCGATTCATCCAAAACGTATGGACTATATTGCACTCTTCATTCAACCAGTCAGCCCAGAGAGATGTATCGCCCATACCTATCTTTGCTACATAAAAGATGGCATGACAACCGAAACCCTGAGGTGGTTCATGCAACTGATTTTCTCCCAAGACAAACCAATTCTTGAAAACCAGCTCCCAAAACGATTGCCGTTGGACCCGCGCGCCGAAACACCAATCAGAGCGGACAAAGTGGCAATTGCTTACCGGCGTTGGCTCCAAGACCACCAGGTTACATATGGCGCGATTCCTGCAGCCTAAAGGCGATTTGAAGGAAAACAATTTGTCAGATTACTCATGTAAAGACCCGGTGGCACGTAACTTGTGGCACGTTATTGTTGCTGTTGAAGATATCGGTACGGATCAAATTGGACGCACCAAACTACTAGGTGACACGCTGGCTTATACTAAAAAAGCTTCTAGTGAGGTTATTGTTTGGAAGATTGACCCAACCTATGAGCTGCAAATTCCCAGTGACCCAACCAAGCATTTACCTGTGAAAACCAGGTTTAATTATATTTGGACAACGCTTGGTCAGCCTGACCACGATGTTTTCCCAATCACCGAGTTTGAAGAACCTGATAGGCGCAACATTCATGCTGGAACTATTGGAGTAAAAGTCTCAGCCCCACGCGCTATCGAGAACTTTCTTGACATGGGTCATTTTCCCTATGTTCACACTGATATTTTAGGAGCAGAACCACACACAGAAGTAAAAGAGTATTTTGTTGAAGTTTCTGAAGAACGTGACGAAATTCTTGCCACTAATTGCCGGTTCTGGCAGCCAATGGCATCGACAACTTCGACAGGTGGCGCAGATGTCGACTATGTTTATCGCGTACCTCACCCTTTTTGTTCCGTACTTTATAAATCAAGCCCGCTGGATAAAAATCGGATGGATGCAATAGCTTTATTTGTACAACCCTTGGATGAGGAGAGTATTCGTGCGCATATGTTCCTCTGCGTACTTGATGACTTCAACGAAGACCATCTCATTCGCTCATTCCAACAAACAATATTTGCGCAAGACAAGCCAATTCTGGAAAACCAATACCCAAAAAGGTTACCGCTTGATCCCCGTATGGAAACTCCAATCAGGGCTGACAAATCCGCAATTACCTATCGCAGGTGGTTGTCGGCAAAAGGGTTAAACTATGGCGTGATCCCAGCAGCAACACAAACAACCTAAAAGGCTTTGATATGACAACAAACATTCACTCATTCTGGTTTCCAATAGCTTCAAGTTCGGATTTACCAACCCGCCATGTATATCAAGCGCAATTGCTGGGGCGGGAATTTGCAGTTTGGCGTGCTGATGATGGCTTTGTAAATGTTTGGGAAAACCGCTGCTTGCACCGTGGCGTACGCCTTTCCATAGGTATAAATGATGGCCGCGAATTGCGCTGCCAATACCACGGCTGGCGGTATGCCAACCGAACGGCTGGGTGCACCTATATTCCAGCGCACCCAGCAGATGCACCTGCGCAAACAATCTGCAACAATACCTATCCAACCCGAGAAGAATATGGTTTGATTTGGGCTGGTGAAGAAGCACAAGGCAATGTTCCAACTCTAGACGGATTCGAAGCATATACAGTGTTACGCCCTATCCCGTTAAATGCTCCACGCGACTTGGTCGTTGAGGCCCTTGGTAAATACTCTTTCGCCAACGACTGCACAACTCAAACCAACAGCGATGGCTCCATTACTATAACCGCTGTTGGCGGACTTGCTGCTCGCTTTTTCGCCCAACCAAGTGACAGTAATAAGACCATTATTCGAGGACTTCTTAATCGTAAAACAGTAGGAGCAGAGCGCGTCGATTTGATGAAGCATCACAACTACTTACTCCAAGAATTGCGTGAAAAAGTTGAGAAAGTCGCCGCCAAGTTAGAAACCCCTGAGCCGATGGTGGTGGAATTCTCTAAGGTTTCTGAGGAGCTTTCTAAGATCCCGACAGCCAGTGCGGACGGACGGACCGCAGACCTGCGTGTGCAAATCACCAATAAGGCCATGACAGCCCAAGGAATTGTCAGCCTACGCCTTGAACCATTAAAAGGACAATTGCCAACGTTCCAACCGGGCGCCCATATTGATGTGCATCTTCAAAACGGTTTGATCCGGCAATATTCGTTGACCAATGGCCCTGGCGAGACGGACCACTTTACCATCGGCGTCAAACGCGAACCTGACAGCCGGGGCGGCTCTACCACGATCCATGATGATTTACATGAAGGTGATGTTCTTGCAATCTCTGCACCACATAACAACTTTCCGTTGCGCCGGGATGCGTTGCATACAATCTTTATCGCTGGTGGCATCGGCGTGACACCACTGCTGTCCATGGCGCGTGTTTTGAACGCGCAGGGCCTAAGCTTTGAATTCCATTACTTTGTGCAGTCTGCGGAACATGCCGCGTTCAGCGTCGAAATGGGTGAATTTGATCAAGCGTTAAATATCCACAAAGGCATGACGCCGAATAAAACCGGCAATAAACTTCGTGCTGTTCTGGCAAAACCTGGTCACGCACACCATGCCTATATTTGTGGTCCAAAACCCATGTTGGAAGCCGCCCTTGGCATTTGCCAAGATCAGGAATGGCCTGATAAAGCGGTGCATTTTGAATATTTCAAAAATACTACAAAGATTGACGATAGCAACAGCTTTGAGATTGATCTTGCCCGTTCAGCCATGACCCTATCCGTACCTGCCGGTAAAACCATTCTGGAGGTGCTGCGTGAAAACGGCATCAACATGAGTAGCTCTTGCGAGCAAGGAGCCTGTGGCACCTGTCACTGTGGCGTCATTAAGGGTGCGATCAACCATCAAGATGTTTACCTGAGCCAAGCTGAAAAAAAAGCTGGAACTTCAATGATGACCTGTGTGTCACGCGCTGCCGGTGATCGGCTTATTCTAGATATTTAAGGTTAAGATAATGATCAAACTTTATGACTACGAACTTAGTGGAAATTGTTACAAAATCCGCCTCATGATGTCTTTCTTGGGGCTGGAACACACACCCGAAATGATAGATTTCTATCCAGGGAAACAGCATAAATCTGAAGATTTTCGGAAAATTAATCCACTTGGACAGTTGCCTGTTATTGATGATGATGGGTTGATTTTGCGGGATGCACAAGCAATTCTTGTGTACTTAGCATGTAAATACGACACAACTGATAAATGGTACCCAGGTGATGACACATCCATGTTAGGTCAGATTACACAATGGTTGGCATTTGCCGATGAAATCACGGCAACCTCATCTGCGGCCCGCCTACATGATGCGTTGTTCTACACACAGATCGATGGAGATGTGGCGCGTGCAGGTGCTCATAAACTTTTCCGTATCCTCGACGAGCATCTTTTCTTCGCAGAAGAAGCAGGTCAAGACTGGCTCTGTCCCCGAGATCACCCAACCATCGCAGATGTGGCATGTTTTCCTTACGTGATGCTATCTGAAGAGGGCGATATATCACGAATAGATTACCCAGCCATCCGACGCTGGTGTGATAGATTAAAAAGAATACCAGGCTTTACGGTCATGTCGGGAATTTTTCCTGCAGGTCCTTCTACCGGAAGCCGTTAAAATGGTTCAGATTTTCTCTCTGTTGAATGCGTCATGTTTGGCAACTCAGATGTTTGGTTGTGTTATGATTCATTATTTATTGGTGGCGATAAGAAACGCATTTTGGCAAAATGCCTGATACTATGGATTGGTACGTAGAAGGAATAACTGCTAACTATCCAGTTTAATAATAATCTTAAGCAAGGGAAATTACTCATCCCCCTTGTCACTTCGGTTTAAAAATAAAATAATACAAAGAATTATCAGAACAAAACTAATTATAAATGGGGATCCAGGAAAATATAAATAATTTCCAACCCCAGTAAAGAATCCA
>Ga0302117_10001025_pt1 | contig 13095 bp, 13 predicted proteins | sample AG5_322_MG_FD_203112 | JGI IMG/M metagenome (GOLD analysis project Ga0302117, IMG submission 203112) | Marine microbial communities from Western Arctic Ocean, Canada - AG5_32.2 | ecosystem: Environmental > Aquatic > Marine > Oceanic | place: Canada: Western Arctic Ocean | collected 2017-10-01 | reverse complement strand
AATACGAACGGACTTTTGATTCGATAGCCCGCCGCGCTTTATAAGTGCGGCGACGTTCTCGGCTTCCGCTTCGATTACCTGACCCCAAGTTGGCAAGGATTTACGCAGTGTGTCGTACGCACGTTCGGCGTTGAGGTCGGAGGTGTTTTGAGTGAGGACGGTGAAAATAAGCTCGTCGATGGCGATCATTCGAGGTCGCCACTCGATTTGCCCGTAGACGGATTCGAGTCGTATTTTTACGAGTTCGGACGTGAGCGTGGGTTTGCGTTTTGCGGACCGTTTGGGAGACCGAGAAGGCATAGGTGCCTTAGTAGTTACGTGTCTGAACGTATTCGGCGAGCGAGAGCAGTGAGTCAAGCGACTCTGAAGCTGGAATACCTTCGAGCGAACGGACAGCTGAATCGATGTAGTCGCTGGCTACTTTGTGAGTCTGTTCAAGCGCACCTGAGCTTTTTATCGCTTCGACTGCTGCAGGCAGTAGATCGATCCGGGCTTCTTCTGGTGCGTTAAAGAGATCAAAAATTTCTTTGGAAGCGCCATTTTTAGCTGCAATGATCGCAGGGAGGGTGAGAATTCCTTCTCCGAGATCGTGACCAGCAGGTTTACCTAGTTCTTCACTGGTAGAACTGTAGTCGAGAAGATCGTCGTAGACTTGGTATGCCATGCCGATGCTGTAGCCGTAGTCACGGACGTTTTTGACAGATTTTTCGCCACCGCCACCGAGAACTGCCCCGCTTTCGGCGGCTGTACAGAACAGAGAAGCGGTCTTGTCGTAGATACGCTGCTTGTAGTCGTTGATTGGAACGCCGGAATGCCAAGCCGTGTAGATTTCGTTTAACTCACCGCGGGCAAGTTCGGTGATGGTTTCTGCGAACCGCCTGACGAGTCGAACGTTGTTGGTGTCGCAGACATACATTGCTGATGTGGCGAAAACGAAGTCGCCGATTAGCACAGCGACGTTTCGACCCCAGAGCTTGCTGGCTGTTTGGTGTCCACGTCTGGTGTCGGCATGATCAACAGTGTCATCGTGCACGAGCGTTGCGATGTGGAGCAGTTCGACAGCGGTTGCCATATTGATTGGCATTTCGCCTTTGCCTTGTCCGAAAAGTCGAGAGGCAAGAAGCGTTAATGCAGGTCGAACTCGTTTACCGGGAGTAGCGAGGACGTGTCCAAGCTGTGCATCAAGATCGACGGCCTGTTCCGGTGCGTTTTCTGGTGCACGATCGGCGATGGTCGCAATTTCGGCAATTACGGATTGTAAGTCGTCGGCGACTGGCTCGTAGATGCTTTCTTGTGTAATTGCTTCAACCATAGATGTTTAAAAGATCATTCCTGAATGAGCTGGGACTATGCGCCGGCGAGGCGGTTATTTTCTTCTTCGATTATCGAAACATCGAGCTTACGGAACAGCGGTTCTGGCTTCGCTATCTGTGTGCCCGGAACGATTTCTCTTCGTTTCCATCCATCCGCTAGAGTGTTTGAACCTTCAGCTGTTTCAGCACCAGCATTGAACAGCATACTGTGAATCTTGTCGGCAGAAGTTGGCAAGTACGGGTAGAACACTGTTCGTAGAGTAGAAATTATGTTCAATCCGACCCATAGCGTAGTGCCGGCTGCTTCTTTGTCGATTTTGACGACTTTCCACGGTTCTTTTGAATCGACGTATTGGTTGCCATGACGTGCCAGGCGCATTGCAGCGCGTAGACCGTCTCGGAAGCGTCGGCCATCAATGGCTTCTGAAACTTCCTTCAGGGCAAGGTCACATGCTTCGAGTACGGCTTTATCGTCGTCGTCCAGTTCGAAAGGAGTCGGTACAGCGTTGCCGAAGTTTCGAGTAGTGATCGTAATGATTCGGTGTACGAAGTTTCCGAACGTGGCGACAAGTTCATTGTTGTTCGCAGCGTGGAATCCTTCCCATGTGAATTCAGAGTCGGAGGTTTCCGGCATGATCGAAGCAAGGTAGTAACGCAGAGGGTCGGCTTCGTATCGTGACAGGAAGTCTGTGACCCAGATTGCGTTTCCGGTGCTCTTTGAGAATTCGAGTCCACCGATATTTAGATATTCGTTTGCGACGACATCGGTAGGAAGGTTGAGTCCGCCTTTTCCGAGCAGGATCGATGGCAGCATGATCGTGTGGAACGAGACGTTATCTTTGCCTTGGAAGTAGTACGACTCTCCGTCTGGATGGACCCAGAATTTCTTCCATTCGTCTGGCTTGCCTTGCTGTTCGCCCCAAGCTCGGGCTGCAGAAAGGTATCCCAGTACAGCTTCGAACCAAACGTAAATCCGCTTAGATTCCCAGCCTTCGAGGGGAACTTCTACGCCCCATTCTATGTCTCGAGTAATTGCTCGGTCGTGAAGACCTTCACGGAGCATTCCGAGCGTTTGGTTACGAACGTTGGGTCGCCACTCGTCTTTTCCAGTTACCCATTCTTCGAGCTGTTTCTGGAAATCACCCAGCTTGAGCATCTGGTGAGTTGTATCTTTGAACACGGGTGTTGAGCCATCGCGCTTGCTGCGGATGTTAATCAGATCAATCGGGTCGAGGGTTCGATTGCAGTTGTCACACTGGTCGCCTCGTGCGGATTCGTGTCCGCAGTGGGGGCAAGTGCCTTCAACGAATCGGTCTGAAAGGAATCGTTGCTCTGTCTCAGAGAACGGCATCGACTGAGTCGCCTCAACCAGATGGCCTTTTTCTCGGAGCGTGATAAATAGTTCCTGAACCACTTCGCTGTGCCGATCGGTATGCGTGTGCGTGTACAGATCGTAGGCGAACGACATGTCGGATAGCGCTTTGCTCCAAATCTCGTGATAGCGCATTGCTACTACTTCTGGAGCTACGCCTTCTTCGGCAGCTTTTAGGGCTGTCGGCGTGCCGTGCATGTCAGAACCAGAAACCATTGCGACTTCATTGCCGATGATTCGGTGGAATCGGGCGAAGATGTCGGCGGGAACTACCATGCCTGCGATGTGGCCGAGATGAGGTTCGCCGTTTACATACGGCCAAGCGACGGCGACAAGAATTTTGCGGGGCAAGTGAGATTTCCGGTTTACTGCTAGTGGAGTCGCGACGGTAACTTTTTTTTCAGTGCCGTAGAAGATTTCATACTGGAATTCATTATAGCTATGGTCGACTTGTAATCAGCGTTGATTTGTGATGATTACTTTGGGAGCAAGATTAGTCATATGTGCCGGAACTATTCTTTGCCGAGGGATAGCCGATAAACTCGTTTTTTCGGTGCCCCGGTGAGTTCGACTGTCTGGTCGACGAGTGTTCGCCCGGTTAGGCCTTCTGATTTTAGATTAGCTAGGGCTTCTGATATTTCACCGTCAGACATTTCGGCTGGCGCTGTGTCGCCTGCACCTTCGATTACGATGACGAATTCACCACGAAATTCTTTGAAATGATTGATTGATTCGCTGGCGGTGCCGCGGAATGTTTCTTCGTATAGCTTTGTAAGTTCACGGCAGATAACAAGTTTGCGGTCAGGAAAAACTTCGTTGATATTTCCTAGTGTCGCCTTGATTCGGTGTGGTGATTCGTACGCGACTATCGGACCGGGTTCGGTGTATATGCCTTTGAGGGTGTTTACTTGTTCGGGCTTTTTTCGCGGGAGGAATCCCAAGAATAGGAATCGATCAAACGACCAGCCTGTAATTGATAGAGCTGCGACTGTTGCCGATGGCCCAGGAAGTGGGATGACATTGTGACCGGCATCTATTGCTGCTTTTACAAGTGCTGAACCGGGATCGCTTATTCCGGGCGTGCCAGCATCGCTTACTACTGCCATGTCAGCAGATTCGAGTTTCGAAACGAGCGCATAGAGTCGTTCAGGCGAGGTGTGTTCGTGGAGACTTTCGAGTTGTGGTGAGATACCCAGATGACTCATGAGTTTTCGCGTAACTCGGGTATCTTCAGCGGCGACCACTGGTACGGAGGATAGTTTTTCGATAGCGCGTGATGTTAGATCGGAAAGGTTTCCAATCGGCGTTGCCACGACGTAGAGGGTGGACACTGTTTAGCTTTTGGCGTTGGCGGAATCTAATATTTTGTCGATTGCCGCATCGTGCTGATCGTCGGCATGGTAAGAACTGCGAACGAGTGGCCCTGAGGCGACGTGCTTGAAGCCCATTTCAAGTCCTGCCTGTTCGAGTTCCTTGAACTCTTCTGGGCGGTAAAAACGGATGATCGGGTGATGTCGCTTCGATGGGCGCAAGTACTGGCCAATTGTAAGGAGATCGGTTCCGACGTCTCGAAGATCCTGCATTGTTTCGAGAAGTTCGGGCTTGGTTTCACCGAGTCCGACCATCATGCCTGACTTAGATGGCATGAACCGGTTGATCTCTTTTACGCGCTTAAGAAGTTCGAGCGAGAGATCATAGTTTCCTCTCGGGCGAACCTTTTTGAATACACGTCGAGTCGTTTCGATGTTGTGGTTCAGGACGTGAGGTCCTGCGTTTACAACACGTTCGAGAGATTCGAGTTCGCCTTCAAAGTCAGGAATAAGCACTTCGATTTTGCAATCGGGCGTAGTTCGTCGAACTTGAGTGATCGTATCGGCGAACACGCCTGATCCGTAGTCAGGCAAATCGTCACGATCAACCGAGGTGATCACGGCGTAGCTTAGCTCCATCTGTTTGACGGTTGATGCGACACGGATCGGCTCAGCCAGATCAACGGTTCCGGGCCATCCGGTTTTTACGTTGCAGTAAGAGCAGGCTCGTGTGCAGGTGTCGCCGAGGATCATGAACGTAGCAGTACCGCGATCCCAGCATTCGCCGATGTTCGGGCAGGCTGCTTCTTCGCAGACTGTGTTCAGACTGGCGCCTTTGATTTTCTTTCGAATTTCAAGGAAGTTTTCGCCGCCTGGGGCTTTCACTTTGAACCAATCGGGCAGTCGTCGCTCGACGGTTGGAGATCCTGTATTTTCTGACTTAGAAACCAAAGATTTATATTCGTTTTGAATCGTATGCATGGAGCATATGGTCGATACCATCTCCCCAACTGAGCCTTAACAAGTTCAGAATAACAGATAGGGTAATTTTTTCGGCGACGGATTTTTTCGTTATATGCCCTTTGAAAGACGATAAAGGCACTAATTTCTGAATGGTAAAGCGCAAGCGACGACAACGCTACTACGGTCCGGATCTGACAGAACACATCGATTTGAACCCTGGCGATAAATTCGAGATTACCCTCGGCGAGATCAACGATGCTGGCGATACTGTCAGCGAGATCCATGGCGCCCCCGTAGTTGTTTCGGGCGGCCTTCCCGGTGAAGTCGTTATCGCTGAAGTACAGAAGAAATTTCCTGAACGTATCGCAGCGATAGTTGCTCAAGTACTAGAACCACATGCCGAGCGAGTTGAGGTTGAGTGCAAATATTTTCTCGCTTGCAGCGGTTGTCAGTGGCAGCACGTTTCGTACGGTCATCAGCTACATCTGAAGCGAGAACGAGTTCAACGCGAGATTGATAAGTACGAAGCGCTTTTTGGATTAGAAGTTGATTTGACTGTCGAGAGCGAGAAGCGACTTCGCTACCGGAATCACGGTCGATTCACAATTGGTAAGTACGAAGATGCCGGGCAAGTGGGCTACAAAAACGCTGTAACGCGCCAGTTCGTGCGCATCGAAGAGTGCTTGCTGATGGATCAGAAGGTCAACGATACGATTGCGCTCGTTCAGGATAAGATGGACGGTCAATCTCAGATGTCGATTAGAGTCGGTGTGAATACTGATTCAATGCTCGTTCAGCCAAAGATGGAAATTCCTGGTCTCGAACTAACCACTGGTGTTCAACACTATAAAGAAGAGGTCAGAGGATCTTGCTTCACCGTCGCTGCTTCATCGTTCTTCCAAGTGAATACTGGGCAACTTTCGCGAGCTGTCGACGAAGTGCGTGAGCTGCTTGATTTACAAGGCAGTGAAGTTATGGTCGATGCTTACTGTGGTGTCGGCGTGTTCGCTGTTTTGATGTCTCCTTATGTAAAGCGCGTGATCGGTATAGAAGAGTCTGCATCGGCGATCGAAGATGCTGGTAAGAACATGAACGGCGTTACGAACGTGGATTTCATCGAAGGTAAGACAGAGCACGTAATGGCAGATTGGCCATTGGATGACGATGTCGATGTGCTTTTGCTGGACCCACCACGAGTCGGTTGTCACCCTGACGTTTTGGAATCCGTGAAGAAACTCAAGCCAAAAAAAGTGTTGATGGTTTCTTGTGAACCGGCGGCTATGGCTCGTGATTTGGATCTGCTTTGTCAGAGCGGAATGTACAAGCTCGAAACCCTTAGACCTGTGGATATGTTCCCGCAGACACGTCACGTCGAAACGATCAGCATGCTCACATTGCAGGAATCGTAGGACTAAATCTTTGATTAGCTCGTCAAACACAAAGCTAGTGCTCGCCAGCGGTTCGCCGAGACGGGCGCAGATACTTGGCGAAGCTGGGGTGTCACTAGAAATCGTTCCGGCTGACATCGTTGAAGATACCGTGTTTGCAGCGGCGCTCGACGGCGAACTGAGCAGCGCTGTTCAGGCACTTGCATTGGCTAAGGCGAAATATATTGCTGAAAAACGAGCTAGTGAATATGTTTTAGGTGCCGATACGATAGTGGTTCTGGATGGCGAAGTTCTCGGTAAGCCGGGATCGTATGATGAGGCTGTTTTTATGCTTCGCAGACTGAATGATCGTTCACACGAGGTGATTACTGGTGTTGCGATCGTAAATTCTGCCGGAGAAACTCACACTAAACATATGAGCACTGCGGTGAAGTTTCGTAGGCTAGATGAAGACGAAATTGCGGAGTACGTTTCCTCAGAATCTCCGTTTGATAAGGCGGGTGGCTACGGGATACAGGACGAGTCGTTCGCTCCGGTTGCGAGTTACGATGAGTGTTATTTGAACGTTGTTGGACTACCTATGTGTGTAACGCGTCAACTACTTGTGTGTTCAGGATATGAATTTTCAGGTGCATTTAGCTGCGCTGGACACAACACGCCCAGTTCTATTGAACATCGAGAATCGGGGCTACAGTAATGAGCTTTTTTGGTCTCGGTGGTTTAGAGATAGTTCTTATTGGCGCAATTGCGTTATTCGTGCTTGGTCCCAAGCGATTGCTTGAAGGCATTCGTGATGGACGGAAGGTGTATGCCGACCTGAAGAGACAGCGAGATACGTTGCAGTCGTTGATCACTGAGGCGATTGATATTGAAGATCTCAAAGAGAAGATCGACGCTGACGGAATCAATGACGCTGTGAAGTCACTTGAAGACGATCTTAAGATTGATAAAGTTGCGGATGACATGCCCAGATCGAACTCTGTTGTCGATAAGTCGGTACCACGAGATTGGAAAATTAGTGTGCCACCGATTCAGGTCGATTCTGAATTATGGGACGCAATTCCTGATTTGAACATTTCTGGTAGTGACGTCGATGCTACTGATGACGGAGCAACTGATCTGGGGAAGAAGTCTGGCTCATCAGAGGCGTTTGATACTGAGGAGAGTGCGGGGCAGACCTCAGAAGACAGGAATAATCAGGTGAAGTCGTGAGTGACAATGCCATGTCGGTTTTGGCTCATATTAATGAGCTGAAACGTAGGCTTTTCAGGGTCGCCATCGTTGCTGTCATTTTTATTGCCGTAGCTATCGTTAATTTCCGATGGATTTTCAACGAATTTACGGCTAAGGCGCGTGAACTGATTGAATCTGCCGGTGGTGACATTATTCAGCTAACGCTCACCGAGGCGTGGGTCGCGGCCGCGAAATTGGCGATTATGGCGGGAATGACCGCAGCGTTGCCGTACTTGTTATGGGAAATGTCGAGATTCTTTCAACCGGGGCTGAAATCGAACGAGCGGAAGTACATTTACCTTTTAATACCAGGTGCGCTGATTTCGTTCGCCATTGGTGCGACGTTCGCTTATTTGGTTTTGATTCCGAGATTGTTCGAGTTCATGCTGGGGTTTCAGGGAACTCTTGCAGTACCTACGATCACGGCTGCATCGATCGTTTCGATGACAGTTGGGATAGTTTTCTGGCTAGGAACAATTTTTGAGCTACCGGTTGTGATGTTCCTATTGGCGAAAATCGGCATTGTGAAATCAAAATGGCTGATTGGAAAGATTCGCTGGATGATTCTAGTGGCGTTTGTGTTCGGAGCTGCCGTAACTCCAACTGATCCATTGTCTCAAGTGATCGTAGCTGTCCCTGTTATGGGGTTATTCGGCATCGGCATCGGTCTAGTGAAGTTGGCCGAACGCGGACGCGGCAACTAAACACAGCTATCAGTGGGCTGCTGTGGCTTTCCCCCAGTGCGAATCGTTTGCTCTCCAGCGATGACCCGATTATATGGACTTGGTGTCGTCGTTATCGTCTGAGTCTGCATCGGACTTTTTGTCCTTTGAGTCGATGGCAGACTTGAATTCGTTGATTGCCTGACCCATGCCTTTGCCGACCTGTGGTAGTTTGCCAACTCCGAAAAGGAGTAGGACAATCACGAGGATGATGACGACTTGGAGAGGACCGAATTGCGAAAACAAGGATAGAGCTCCGGGTTGTCCGAAAAAAATGTTGAGCCTGTTGATCTGGACCTAAGTCCTATTCGAAGTATACGCCGAGAGGCTCCACGCGACGAATGACCGCGCGGGTTTTATTCAGCGTTATGCTCCATATTCGCCAAACGCAGTAGAACCTGAAACGAGACTAACCGAGGTAGCGCCAGACGGCGACTACTCGGCTTAATACTTCGATATCACTGGATGCGAACATCATTGCTTCCATTTGAGAGTTTGCTGGCTCTAGCCGAGTTCGTGCACCTTCAGAGTAGAAGTGTTTGAGCGTGGTCGTGTTGTCGGACTTGATTCGGACTGCCGCCATTTGACCGTTTCGAACAGAAGATGCCTGTTCCATGATGACGAGATCGCCATCGGAAATCAGGGCGTCGATCATCGACTCGCCACGTACTTTGAGAGCGTAAACGCCATCGCCAGTGCCGGTAATTGCCTGAGGAAGATCGATGAGTTCAGATCCGGAGAGATCGGACCATGTGTCGTTCTCTGGCATTGGGAACGGTGAGCCAGCTGCGATAGTTCCGAGTAACGGAACGGCGACAGTGTCGATGGACATTGGCTGAGATGCGGATTCGCGTTGACTTGAAAGACTTAGCCCGCGGGAGACTTCCGAGTGACGATTTAGTAAGCCACTCTCTTTAAGTCGGTCGAGGTTGTAAGAAACGACCGAGGTTGAGCTGATGTCGCAACCCGCCTGAATGTCGCGAATGGTTGGCGGGTAGTCATTCTCGTCGATGAATTCCTCAATGAAGGACAGTATTAGTTCCTGCTTTGGGGAGAGTTTTTTCATCTGATTGGTTCCTGAATTGATGGGGCTTACCGGAGACACATTAGTGCGTGTCGTTCCGCACTAATGTTCTGGAAATTACCAGTCCACACTCTTCCGTGTCAATTGAACGTGTCACCAATTGCGATCATAAGTTCGTAAACCAGAGATATTTTTCTTTTGGTGAGTGGGATTGGTTGGGAAATTGTGGACGTTGATTGCCACGTCGCCGACGGGCAGGCTGCTCACAATGACATGCTGCTGGTTGGTCTTAGCTCAGGGGTAGCGTTGAACCGGGTATTGGATCGCTAACAGACCGCGTAACTGTTTCGATAACAACAATCGGCGTGGCAGTAACCATTGCGATTGCGTACGTGATGTATGGAGTCAAGGTCGCTCTCGGTGTGGTTTCGGCTAACGGCAACGTAATCACGTCATTGGTTTCTGAAGCCGCGCGCGAGAAATATAAGCGATCTAGAGTGCTTTAGTGCTTGTGGCCTGAGTGGTCATGCCCGCTATGGTCGTGATCGTCATGGCTGTGATCTGGTGCCGAATGATCGTGCCCAACGTGAGCATCGAATCCCGGTGGAGGTGTAGGCGGAGTTGCTTGCTCGTGACTGTGCGAGTCATCGATGTAAGCGTTCGGATGAGTCGGGTGGTCATCGCCGAACGAGACACCTTCAAGATTGCCTGGAGGGCCAGCAATAGCATCTGCTTGACCGAACGCAACGTAGTGCGGTGGCTTGCCTTCAAAGACAAGATATGCAGATTTGGTGGACGAAAGTGACTCATGACCGCCGAACCATATAACTAGAGGGCCATTCACCATCTGTATAGGACCGTCTTTTGCGGGACGTTTTACGTCTTCGTCTATTTCGCCAGTGCCAGCAGGCCCAACGCCCCAACGAGTGGGACCTTCGAAATCGCCAGGAACGACGAATCGCCATCGAGGAAGTAGGCCCTTCCATGGACCTACTTCGACCGCTACTCGATCCTCCACGCCTTCAAAAGGATGATGGATTCGCCAGTTGAACTGGGTGTCGTCGGATTCCGACGATGGACCGGGTCTGTGGGTATCGACCGCATGGTCATGGGAGTTATCAGGACCCTGAGTCAAAGGTCTATCCCGTATTAGCTAGAAAGCTTGTTGTACTGCTTGGTGAGTCGAGACTTCTTGCGAGCAGCAGTGTTTCGGTGGAGGACACCTTTTGTTACTGCTTTGTCGAGCGCTGAGATTGCGCCCTTCAGTGCTGAGTCTGACTCATCTGTCTTTGAACCATCGGATATTATTTCGGCGATGGTGCGTACTCGGCTTCGAGTAAATGATCGTGTCGATCGATTTCGATCGGCTTTGCGATTCTGTGCGCGCAAAGTTTTAGCGGCGGGCATTTAGTTTCCTTGATGACTTTTCGAAATGCTATGAAGTCGATGATGTGCGAATTGTTGAGTTTGCATTGCTACACCCCCTTCGCTTCGCTGACCCGTAAGACAGTGTCCACACCTGGAATCGCTTCCACGCGGGAGAAGAGCCGACTTAACTGCTCAACTCCTGTAGTGTACACCGTAAGTGACACGGTACATGCATTTGTTTTGTCGTCTTCGTCAGATGTGAGAGAGTGAATATTGACGTTCTCAGATGAAACGACGTTTGTGATGTCGCGAATTAGGCCGACGCGGTCGAATGCTTTAATCTGCAATCTTGATACGTAAGTGGTCTCGTAATGACCCCAAGCGACGGGTGTGTGGCGTTCACTATCTTTGGTGTCACGTAGGATAGGGCAGTTGTGGCGATGGACCGTAACGCCGCTACCTCGAGTGAGATAGCCTGTGATTTCGTCACCATAAACCGGGCTGCAGCAGCGAGCAATTCTCGTGAGCAATCCGGGTTCACCCATAACGATGAGACCTTTGGTTTGGTCAGTTGGCAACTTACCTGTTTCGAGTTCACGCGTGAATACTTCGCTTGGTGCAGGGCTGAGAGTATCTGCGACACGTGCGACTGAAATTTGACCAACTCCGAGGGCCTCAGTGAGATCGTCGAAGCTGTCGTAGTCCAGGCTAGCAACAATTTCTTTTTCGTTATAGCGAATGCCGAGTCGGCGTAATTCTTTCTTAAGAAGATCTTTACCGCGGCGTACATTGCTTTGTCGTTCCTGTTTTCGAAACCACTGCTTGACCTTTGTTTGGGCGCTACCCGTGATGATGTAGCCTAGGTCGGAGTTTAGCCAATCAAGGCTTGGACCTCGCGGGATTCGCGCCTTTCGGATTTCAACTACGTCACCGTTATTGAGTGGCGTGTTGAGTGCCTTTAGCTTGCCGTTTACGACTGCACCGACAGTGTTGTGACCGAGATCGGTGTGAATGCGGTAAGCGAAGTCAATCGGAGTGGCGCCGGCTGGTAGGTCTTTCACATCGCCTTGCGGTGTGTATACGAAGACCTGGTCTTGTAAGATATCGGTACGAACGGTTGCCAAATACTCCTCGTCACCTGACAACTCACGCTGCCAGTCGAGAAGTTGCCGCAGCCATGACATTTTTGTTTCGAAGTTATCGATTTTTGGTGCGCCGTCTTCGCCTTCTTTGTACATCCAATGAGATGCGACGCCCTCTTCGGCAGTCTCGTGCATTTCCTGAGTGCGAATCTGTACTTCGATCGGATAGTTTCCGGGGCCACGCACTGATGTATGCAGCGACTGGTACATATTTTCTTTTGGACTAGCGATGTAGTCGTCGAATTGACCGGGCACAGGACGCCATTTCGAATGGACCACGCCGAGCGCTGCGTAGCAATCGGCTAGATCGTCAGTGACTACTCGAATGGCGATGAGATCGTATATTTCGTCGAACTTACGCCCCATACGTTCGTAGCGTTGCAACTTGATGTAGGTGCTGTAGAGGTGCTTTACTCGACCATCTACGTTGCACTTAATTCCGGCTTTATCGAGAGGACCCTTAATCGCTTTAGTAGCGGCTTCGGTGTAAATCTCTCGCTCTGCCCGCTTTCGGCTTACGAGTCGTGAAATTGACTTGTACTGACGAGGCATTAAGTAACGGAAAGCCTGATCTTCAAGCTGCCATTTGATGTCGTACATTCCAAGACGGTGAGCCAGTGGTGAGTATATATCGAGTGTTTCTCGCGAAATCCTCTGCTGCTTTGGTACAGGCAAGTGCTCTAGCGTTTGCATATTGTGCAAACGGTCTGAGAGCTTAATTAGCACTACTCGGACGTCTTCAGCCATCGCCACTAGCATCTTGCGTAGCGATGCTGCTCGGGTAGCCTCAGGGGTAGCGATCTGCTTCACCATTGCGCTGTTTTCGGAGATCATATCGAGACGCTTGAGCTTGGTTACGCCATCCACAAGTTTTGCTACATCAGTTCCGAACTCTGATTCGAGTTCATCAAATGAGATACTGCAGTCTTCGATTACATCGTGTAGCAGTGCCGCTTGAATAGTTGTGCTATCTAGTCGCATATCAGCGAGTCGAATAGCGGTTGCAATGGGGTGAACTACGAATGGTTCTCCTGAATCGCGTTCTTGGCCGGAATGAGCATTAATTGCGTACTTCAGCGAATCTTCAACTAAAGACGCCCGGCCTGCCGGGAGATACTTGCGTACCGAGTGCATTAGATCCTTAGCGGATCCGATCTCTTGAATATTAGTCATAGATCATCGGGTGACTGATTTGTCATCTAGTTATGTGATTTAGTAGAACACATGAGCGTCTTGGTTGTTCCATTCTAATTGTTTGAT
>Ga0302117_10001019_pt1 | contig 13130 bp, 9 predicted proteins | sample AG5_322_MG_FD_203112 | JGI IMG/M metagenome (GOLD analysis project Ga0302117, IMG submission 203112) | Marine microbial communities from Western Arctic Ocean, Canada - AG5_32.2 | ecosystem: Environmental > Aquatic > Marine > Oceanic | place: Canada: Western Arctic Ocean | collected 2017-10-01 | reverse complement strand
TGGCTGAACGGCGGTTACCTGAATGGCGTAAACTCCTGGCTTGAGACCACTAGGAAGTTCAATCGCCCAGAGGTGGTGAGCTGGGATGGGTTGAGACATTTTAGACCACGTTGCCTGCTTGCCTAAGGTTGTTCGAAATTGATCTTCCGCCTCTGCCAGAGCAACTAAATCTGGGTCTCGCTGATCGGGTGCGTATTCTACCTTGAGGGTTTTAAGTGTTCTTTTGCTGTTACGTAAAACCGCTGTCAGCTTGGTCTTTGTTGAGCCCGCAAAAACATTCGCATATACCTTTGTTGGTTCCGCTGTGGATGCTAGTTCTACTGGGGCCGAAATATGCATTTGATAGCTAGCCGGTTTACCCGCAGCTTTATATTGAAAGGCATACTGATTGCCATCAAACGTAACGATCGAATATCCGTTTGGTGTACCATCCCGACTATAGGCATGAGGCGCACCACCGTAACGCTTCATCCCACTCCACCAACTGCCGCCAGCCGTGACATTAATAACATGGTGGTGGGGGGTTTTCCCCTGCCAATCGTCTTCTTTGTCTAGGTATAAATGTCGCTGGTAGTGCTGGTGTCCTGAAACCGACAGCGTAAAAGGTCGCTGTTCAATCAAACGAAATATCTTCGATTTCTCGCGTGTACTAGGCAGTGGAATGTGCATCAGCAGTACAACCAGTTTTTCAGCAGGTACGTCAGCCAGATCGTTCGTCAAAAAGGCCATCTGTCGCTTGCCCAGGCCGCCTCGATAACTCATTTTTTTACCTGCCTCATCGTGATACCATTCAACGTTATCAAGCACTACAAAATGTGCCTGACCGTAATCAAAGGAATAGTACGCGGGACCATAAATCCGCTCAAATGTTTCATCGCTTAGTTCGTCACTTGGCGCTTCTGCGTTGTTATCATGGTTACCTATCACGTTATACCAAGGGATACCAATCAGCGCAATTCCCTGATTTTGAGGCCCAAACAGGTCCAGGTTATTAAACATAATGTCACCTAGCGTCACACCAAAAGTAGCATCGGTCCCTATTATTTCCTCGACCACATCTCGAATCACATAATCTACTTGTTGTTGGTTTGTCGGTTGCGGATCCGCAAATATAATCGCTTTGAAGTTATCCGGCTCATCTTGTGGGTACAGCGGGAAATCAACCGACTTAGGCAACGGACCCGTTGGTGACACGCCCTTGAACCGATATCCAATCGGCGAACCAGCAGGCTTGTGGATGTAATAAAACTGCGGAATTTGGTCCTCATTGACCGGTGTTCGCCAGCCTTGGGGCTTAATGACAAATAGTATGGTGTCGTCAGAAACTTCTAATTTATAGGCCCCAGTGCTATCCGTGGTAACGATCGATTCTCCGTTTGAAACCCGAATCCCTGACAACAAAGGCTCTCCTTTGTCGTATTGCTGGTTAAAGTTTTTATCGTGGTAGACCCGGCCAACCGCTTGTTGATCAACTTGCGCTATAACACTAGAAGTCAACGAGAAAATCACGATTGCTAATACAAGCTTGTTGGGGGAGTTGTTAAATGGTTGATTGATCGACATCTCTGATGGTCCTTGATGTTGGCTGGCTTTGTCTAGTAAAGGTTCTAGTTGAGTCTGTAACTAATGTATAATAACAGATTATTATCCTGCCGTTCTAAGGGAACTCTATTCTCATGTCATATCGCCTGCTGCTGTTACTGATGGCTATGCCCTCTATTTTGCTCGCCGCTAAACAACCAAACGTCGTTTTGGTAATGGCCGATGATATGGGATGGGGACAAACTGGCTATTACGATCACCCCGCTCTGAAAACACCCCACCTAGATGCAATGGCGAAAAGTGGAATTCGGTTTGATCGCTTCTACGCTGGCGCTCCCAATTGTTCGCCAACGCGAGCAACCGTACTGACAGGTCGTAGCAATGATCGTACGGGTGTTCTAAACCACGGGTACGCACTTAACCTGCAAGAAAAAACTATTGGTGCCGCATTCAAAAAAGCTGGGTACGCGACGGGCCATTTTGGTAAGTGGCATCTCAACGGATTCACGGGCCCTGGCGCTCCTATCTTTAAGAATGATGATCACAGCCCATCTGCTTTTGGCTTAGATACTTGGCTAAGCGTTACTAATTTCTTTGATCTAAACCCTATTCTAAGTCGCAATGGGGAATTTGAAGAACACAAAGGTGACTCTTCCGAAATCGTTGTTGAACAAGCGTTAAGGTTTATCCGTAGCTCAGCGGCTAAAGACAAACCCTTTTTTACTGTCATCTGGTACGGCACTCCTCATAGTCCCTGGATGGCAAGCCAGAACGATCAACGTCCCTTTCCCAACCTCGATGATCGATCTAAAAAACACTATGGTGAGCTTGTCGCCATGGACCGTTCCATTGGGGCTTTACGAGCTGGCTTGCGAGAACTTAACATAGCAAACAATACTATTCTCTGGTTCAACGGCGATAATGGTGGTTTATCGGGAATAAAACCCACCACCGTAGCCCATTTGCGGGGCTATAAGAATTCTATGTATGAAGGTGGTTTACGAGTGCCAGCCATCCTCGAATGGCCCACCAATATAACACCTCGCGTCTCGGGTTTTCCTAGTTGCACGATGGATATTTTCCCTACGCTAATCGAACTTGCGGGGCTTGATGCTGGTGCTATCTCTGGAGTGACTGATGGCATCTCACTAAAAGGGCCTTTGCTCGATGCTGGGCAAAGCATTCGTGAAGAGCCTATTGGATTTCGTCACACTAAACGGGGAGCAATGGTTTACAACAACCTAAAGCTTGTAACACAACAAATCGGTAGTGGCAAATATGAAATCTATGACCTCAGCAAAGACCCGTCGGAGAAAACAAATCTCGTGGGCTCCAAAGACCTCACTCACATGGAAATCATTCGCCGCTTTGAATCCTGGACCGCTTCAGTCGATCGTAGTGCAAAAGGGGCTGACTATCCCGAAGGCCATGTTATTCCGCTGGGGCGAAAACAACAGGTCTCTTGGCTTTCACTACCCAGATACCAAGCTTATTTTCCTCAGTGGAAAAATCGCCCTGAGTTTAAGCCCTATATTGATCGATATCAACAACAAAAGTAGCTTCTCTTGAACCGCTTAAACATCGAGATTTTGCACATCGAGTGCATGTTTTTCGATGAATTCACGACGTGGTTCTACCTTGTCACCCATGAGTACGCGGAACATTTCATCCGCTGCTGCTACATCATCCATTGACACGCGAATTAATGTCCGCTGATTTGGATCAAGCGTAGTGTCTCGCAATTCCTCAGCATTCATTTCGCCAAGACCTTTGAAGCGAGTCAACTGCAGGCCCTTTTCACCCGCTGCTCGAACGGCGTTGAGTAGTCCTCGAAGCTCTTTCAGCGGTATTTCAGTATCGCCTCGCTTTAGGATATACCGTGGGTTTTCGACACCCGTTCGTTCCACTGGCAGCAGTGATTGTACGTCCAGTCCATACGGTTGTAGATCTTTCAGGCCAGCATTAATGGTGCGTACTTCATGCAGTTCCACTACATGTATACTTGGGGATAAATTTTCTACGACCTCTTCCTCCGCACCTTCTTCTGTTGATTCCGTTGGGGCTGGTTCATCGGGAGTTCGCTCATCAATGAACGTATCAACCGCATCCCGTTCGCTAAACCAATGGTCGCTTGTACCTTCAAACACGTGGAACATGGGTAGTTTACCCGTCTCTAGATCTTGGCGTTGTGCGTGGATTTTAAGATTTATTCCTCGGCGTTCGAGTGCAAGCAATGCCTCTTCCATGCCAGACAGCGTACGACACAGCGAACCCATTTTCTCGCCATTCAGTTCATCCCCATTTTCCGTTATAAACACTGCGTCTGCCAAACCCTTTTCCAAAAGTAGATTTTTCATTTCATCTTCGCTTTGGATATAGTCTATTTTCTTTCCTTGCTTCACTCGGAATAGGGGTGGTTGAGCGACATAGACATGCCCTCGTTCCATCAATGAATACATTTGGCGATAGAAAAAACAAAGTAATAGGGTTCTAATATGAGAGCCATCTACATCGGCATCGGTCATGATGATAATCTTGTTGTATCGCAACTTTTCTAGGTTTTGGTCATCACCAAAACCACAACCGATGGCGTTGATCATCGCCTGAACTTCTTCGTTAGCTAATACTTTATCAACCCGGGCTTTGTAGGCATTGATGATTTTACCTCGCAGCGGCAAGATCGCTTGATATTGCTTTAGTCGCCCTCCCTCCGCACTTCCACCAGCAGAGTCACCTTCAACAAGGTAGAGTTCGCACTTCTCCATATCTTTACTGATGCAGTCTCTCAGCTTGCCTGGCAGACTTCCGCCTCCAAGCACATCTTTTCGCTTGCGCATCAACTGGCGTGCCTTCTTGGCGGCTTCTCGAGCCTCCATTGCTATGATCCCCTTTTGAATGATGATACGAGCACTCTTGGGATTCTCTTCCAGATATTTTTCTAGGGCTTTGCCAAAGTTCGCTGAGATCACTGACTCCACTTCTCGGTTGCCTAACTTTGTTTTAGTTTGTCCTTCAAATTGTGGATGGGATACTTTGGCAGATAATATGACTGTCATCCCCTCACGAACATCATCGCCAGTGGGAACTTCCTTACTGTCTTTTAATATCTTCTGCTTGAGCCCATATGTATTTAACACTCGCGTCAAAGCTTTGCGGAAACCTGTTTCGTGCGTGCCGCCTTCGTGTGTATGAATATTGTTGACGTATGAATGCAGGTGCTCGGTATAATCGTTTGTATATTGCAACGCTATCTCGTAGCCGACAACGTTATCTTCTTCGATTGTTTCGCTGCCTTCAATGTAAAACACATCTTCGTGCAAGACATCGCTAGCTCTGTTTAAGTGATGTACAAAATCAATAATTCCATTTTCATAGCAATAAGTTTCCTTTTGATCAGACCGATCATCACGGATTTCAATCGTTACGCCTTTGTTTAGAAATGCTAGGTCCTGCATCCTTTTCGCTAGAATATCAAACTGATATTTTGTTGTTTCAAAAATATCGCCGTCGGGCTTAAACGTCGTTTTGGTCCCTGTTTTATTAGACTTTTCCCCTCGCTTGACTAGTCCGACCGGCTCGCCATATTCGTATTCTTGGCGGTAAATATAACCATCTCTACCGACTTCGACTTTACACCATTGGCTCAAAAAGTTTACCACCGTCACGCCGACACCGTGCAATCCACCGGACGTTTGATACGCCCCTTTGTCAAACTTTCCACCAAACTTTAGTACTGTCATCACGCCTTCAAGCGTGGATACCTCTCGGTCAAATTCTTGCGAAAGTGCTTCATGCTTCTCGACAGGTATTCCTCGGCCATCATCTTCAGCCGTGATACTGCCATCAGGATTAATCACCACGCTGATCAACGATGCGTAGTCCGCCATGGCCTCGTCGATTGAGTTATCGACGACTTCATAAACCAGGTGATGTAACCCGCGATTAAACGTATCACCGATATACATCCCTGGTCGTTTGCGCACGTGTTCTCGGTCAGAAAGGTGCTGTAAATTATCAGCACCATATTCGTTTTTTTTATTCTCATCACTCATCTAATATTCATCCCTTTTCTGTGCCAATCGTTTTTTGTGCACTGTGGACGTTGTTCAATTCGTCCTGGTTCGTTTTTCTATTCGGTTTATTTGTATAATTATGTTGCTGCTACTCTGAGTTTCAAATCCTTGATTTGTTGGTTACCTTGACTACCCATTTTTTTATTCAGCTTGATTACTAGCGAATGTTTTTGAAACGCTATCTCCTGCATTACTGCGGAGTTCCTACAAGTCACTTCTAACATGCCACGGCGAATCGTTCCTGCTCTCGTCATCCCCGCAATACGTTTCCCTACGACATCACTCCATATATCAGTTAACTGCGAAGCTGCTTTGACCCTGGCGTATCCTCGCCGAGTTAATAATTCGCTTACCAATCGATCCATTTTTGCTGGCAGCGGTATATATCGCTGCTTGTTCTTTAAGTCTTCCAATAAAAACTGTTCTGCTTTTGCTTTATCTATCATCCTGTTTACTCTTACCGGTCTGTCGCAAGCGGCATAATGATATACGAATATCCGTCTGTGGTGGTAAACAGCACAGCCGTTTGGGCGTTTTCAATAAAAATAGAGAACTGGCTCGTCGCGTCTAACGCTTTCAGAAAATCCGACACATACCGATGATCCATCGTCACTGAAATTTTTTCGCCCTCGTAAGCGATCGGCATTTCAGTATGAGATTGTCCTCTTTCCGCCGCCTGGGCATCCATAGTAAGGGTACCATCGGCAAACGTAAAGTTAATCCCTCGGCTATCATCGTTGGCTACAATCGCTGCTTGTTTAAGTTTGGAAAGCATGTCTCCAGCACCAATATCTATCGAATTCGTTCCTGCGGTACTTGGAAAAACATCTTTCCATTTTGGGTAGCGTCCCTCTACCAACCGAGAAGTTAGCGTTATTTTATCGCTGACGAACACTATTTTGTTTTCACTGACCATAATCTTGACGATCGCTTCAGGGTTCACGATAGCCCGTGAGATTAACGTCATCGATCGTGTAGGTACGATCGTCGAGGAACTCCCCAGTTCTACACTGCCATTGATTTCCACTGGGCCCTGCATCTTTGCCAATCTACGCCCATCCGTTCCAACAGCGATCAAATTATTGCCATCGAGTTCAAGCAACAACCCCCCCAAAGCGTAACGGCTACTTTCGCTGTCTGTTGCAAAAAAAGTTCGCTTGATCAATTCAGACATTAACCGAGCCGGCAATTCTAAGTACGAATCATTATCCACACTGGATACATCGGGGAACTCATCTGGATTTTGAGATGGTATCTTGTACGAACTCGTATCGCCATCAACCGATATCTCGGTATCTTTCGTTTCGATGGTAAGCGACTCGTCGGTGCATTCTCTCAAAATCTGGCCAAACAAATCTACTGGTAAAACAATACTCCCTGGTACTTCGACACTTATCCCCTCAACACTGATTCGCACGCCCACCTCTGTGTCGGTGGCCATCAATATACTTTCGCCCTCTGTACAGATTAGCTTAACCGACTGCAAAATAGGCTTTGGACTACGACTTGGAGCAACTGCAGCGGCTGGCTGGAAAGATGATAACATCATCTCGCGATCAAAAGTAAACTTCATGGTAGGTCCTTTGGTGTTCTATAGGGCGTTGGTTAACGTGGGGGTAGTCGTGTTATATATATAAATTAAATAAAAAGTAGTAGTAGAAGCAGCTAACTATACAGTGTAAACAAAGTAAAAAAGAAACGAGGCCTAAGCTATTATTAGAGGTTAAAAATGAATTAAAGTGATGTATTTAGGTGGTGGATAACGTGTCGAGACAGTGTTTATTCAACAACCAATCGCCGTCAGTAATTTGATTAAAAAGTCATTCGCCGGCAAGCCGGTGTTCAAAATCTAAAACCAACGGAAGGGAGCAGACAGTCCGTCGACATCTTTTCCACCATCAGCCAATTGAACATCGAAGTTCATTATTTAGTGATTATCCAGAGTTCAATTTAGCCGAAAGCTTGATATCAACTTCTTCGACGACAAGCCGAATAGAACTATCGGACGCAAGGGCTGTTTTTGTTTTGTTAAAGGCATGCATGATGGTGGAGTGATCGCGGTGGCCAAAATACTTACCAATATCGTCGTAGCTTTTATCTGTATGTAAGCGGCACAGGTAGATGGCAATACTGCGAGCACGAACAACGTATCGCCGCCGCGAGGAACTTTTCATATCTAGCAGCCGGATGTTTAGGTGACGAGAGACGACAGTAGCGATATCGCGCAGGCTCAGCTCAGTATTGTTTGAGTCATCAGCAAAAAATCGCTCAACATCACTGCGGCAAATATCTCGAGCCTCGAGATCGGCTTGGGCGCGAAGTCGCAAGACAGCACTTCGCATTTCGGGAACCGTCTTTAGCTTAGGTCCAGTTGGGCCGACTTCGTTAAGGAGAGATTTTTGTGTTGCGCTATCCAGCACAACGCCATGTTGATCGGATAATAAACGAACAAGTTCTTCGCGGGCAGCTTCTCCGGGCGTAGCAATTCGCACCTGCAAACCACCCATCAAACGACTTGCTAAACGGGCATCCAGACCAGATGCCTCGAGCGGCAACTCGTTTGTGCAGATGATCAACATGCGACCCTGTTCGCGGAAAGTGTCAATGATCAAACTGAGTGTTTGTTGAGCCGAAGTCCTTTTTTTTAAAACCTGAGCATCATCAACAACAAGCAAGTCAAACGAAAAGTATTTTTCCCGGAAGCCTGGAAGCGAGTGGGTGTGCACCGCCCGAGCGTGTTCTCGGGCAAAGTCGATCCCGTTGGTGTGAAGTGACTTTAAACCGAGGTGTTTGAGCCTCCACTGGAGCAAGAAGGCATGGCTGAGGGCCGTTTTGCCCGTCCCTGGATCACCGTATAACACTAGCGGACTATCGGTAAACCGTTGTTCTAATACCGATTGCAGCACAGATTGTAATACAGCGTTCTCATCTCCAAAAACAAATGCACCCAATCCAGCAGGACTCTGAGATCTCTTAGCCTCAGTAGATGGATGCTCCTGTTGAAATAACTCCAACTGCTCGCCCCTAGTGGAGGCGGTAGTAGAGGGGGAAATTGGAATAGAAAAGAGACCGTTTGCCAAAGCGAAAGCCAACAAAAAAAGGATGATGAGAAACAAGCGAAAGACAGAAAACAACCACCTCTGTCGCAGGCTTTATTATAAGGGTTTTTGATAACATTAACGAGCAGAGGCAAGTTAAATTTAGTTGAATTGCAAGAGATTGTTACTCCGACAAAAGTGGCAATATCTCGGATAATATCTCGACAACGGAATCCACTTCCGCCGGCGTGTTGAAGATGCTCAAGCTGAAACGAATCGCCCCCTCTATGACTTCCTCAGGTAGACCCATCGCTATTAATACGGGCGAGGTTTCACTAGACCCAGAAGCGCAGGCGGACCCGGTGCTACAGCAGACCCCGGCAACATCTAGAGCCATCATTAACGCTTGCCGGTCCACTCTAGGAAAGGAAATGCAGATGGTTTGTGGCAGTCGCGGGGACTCTTGTCCAACAACCACAGCGGCAGGAAACAATCCTAAAACACCATTCTCAAGCCGTAGTCGCAGATCAAGCAGTCGCGAGATATTGGCGTCTTGGTGATGAAGATAAAGTTCAATTGCTTTACTAAACGCAATTGGCAGGGGACATGCTTCGGTGCCTGGTCGCAGCCCATTTTGCTGAAAACCACCATGTAAAACGGGCGTAATAGGACAACCATTTTTGATTAGTAGCGCGCCAACCCCAACTGGACCATGTATTTTATGAGCGGATAGTGACAACGCATCCACGCCCAATTGCTGAAAATTAACGGACATCTTACCAACTGCCTGAACGGCATCCGTGTGTATTAAGGCACCATGGTTTTTACATTGAGCCACAACATCAGTGATTGGCTGAATCACGCCCGTCTCGTTATTGGCGAGCATCACTGACACTAGCCGCGTATCGTCATTAAAGAGAGAGTCTAGGTGATCAAGGTCGATTTTACCGCTGGACAGTGTGTTGACTACCTTTAAATCCCAACCATCTTTTTCCAACACTTCCGCCGCTATTGTGACGCTGGGGTGTTCAATGCCAGAAATAATTAATCGACCACGCTGGGGAAAAGATGCACAGATACCCTGTAAAGCGAAGTTATTTGCTTCAGTTCCACCGGAGGTAAAGACAATCGCATCTTCGTCGGATCCTTGTTGATTACCTCCCAACAGGCCCTCAACCTGTCTGCGGGCGATCTCTAATTGCTTACGACTTTGTCGTCCTAACGCATGTTGGCTAGCAGGGTTTTTGAGCCCTAGTTGTAATGTGCTGACCAGTATATCGAAGACCTGATCATCAATCGGAGTGGTGGCATTGTTGTCAAAGTAAATAGTTTCCATGCACGTCAGTTTAGTCGGTTTGTTTGAAATCGTCACATACAAGGCAGAGATATTTTACGGGATAAACAACTCGCCTTTCATCAATTACCACCTACAGGGTAATATCTGCAGAGATAACCACGTCTTCGAACCAATCTTCTAGATGAAACCAAAGCATAAAATAAATCGCTTAAGATTACGCATTAGCCCAATTATGCGCAGGCGAAATATCCGTCTGCGCCAACAACAAGCTAAACCACCCTCTCAACCACGCAGCGAAGAAGATGTACAGGCGTTAATGCAAACAACCGAAGGGGTTATTTTCATAACACGCGAACCGATTACCACAACAAAACTAGTGCAATACGCGCGATTGCGGAATGGAAAAGAGGCGCGACAATTAATAGAACAACTCAATAAACAATATGATAAAACCAACTGTGCGTATCGAATCGAGCAGGTAGCGGGAGGCTATCAATTGATGAGTCGCCCGGTGTTTGCGGGTTGGCTCAAGCGGTTAGAACACACCATTGCACCGCAGCGATTCTCTGCGCCATCCATTGAAACACTAGCGGTTATTGCTTATCGGCAACCAGCAATGCGAGCAGAAATCGAAGCGATTCGTGGAGTCGGGTGTGGCGAAGTGATTCGGCAACTGATGGAACGGGATCTCGTTCGAATAGCAGGGCGTAGTGAAGAATTAGGCCGGCCCTATTTATATGCTACGACTAGAACATTTCTGGGGCTGTTTGGTTTGGGATCCATCGATGACTTGCCAGTGATGGAAGTTCCAGTGCACCTAGAAATACCGGAAGTTGTTCGATAGTGCATTAATCTTTGAGTTGAAAGAGTTTTTTAAGTGCGTCTAGCAAACCAGCACCAGTGTCTGGAGAAACATCTTCACGCAGAGATTCTAGGGGTGGGTGCAACAGCTTATTAACCAGTCGATCGAGGGTAATTTCTATTTCTTTGGCGACATTGGGGTCGTCGGCTAAATCACCAAGCTTGTTTTGTAGGCGCTGTAGTTCGGCCTCTTTGATTTCATTTGCCTGTTGTTTTAGCCGTCCAATCCAGGGCCCAGTGATGCGCTGAAACAAAACCTTCATGAACAACTCGGTTTCCTCAGCGATGATATTCTCAGCCTTGGGCCATTCCAACTGGCGCGCCGCAAGGTTAGCATCACAAACCGTTTGAATATCATCAATGGAATAAAGATAGACATTAATGAATTCAGAAATAGCGGCGTCAAAATCACGAGGAACAGCTAAATCCAATATGAAGATGGGGCGCTGATAGCGCTTTTCAACTACTTGGTGAAACATGTCACTAGTTACGACAGGTTCGGTTGCCGCAGTAGCACTGACGACCAAATCGGCTTTCGCCAACAAATTCTCTAATTGATCCCAGTCTGCAGACTCACTGCCAGTTTGTTCGGCCAGTTGATCTGCCCGTTCTCGACTACGATTAACGATAACTGTTTTGCCAACATTCTTATCAACGAGGTAGGTTAGGGTTTCTTGGGCCATTTCACCAGCGCCAATAATCAGGACAACCTTATCATCAAACCGTTCGAAAAACTGACTGGCATAATCAGCGACTGCAATAGAAGGAATACTAACCCGCTTTTCATGCAGGCCAGTTTCGTTTTGCACTCGTTTTGCAACTCGAATAGCTGCTTGGAATGTGCTGTGTGTTAGGGGGCCGGTGCTATCGCCAGCATTTGCCAAATCATAGGCTTGCTTAATTTGGGATAGGATCTGGGCTTCACCAACAACCATACTATTGAGGCTTGCCGCAGTCGAAAACAAATGTCGGACAGCCTCTTCACCATTGAGGTTGTGCAATTCCACTGCAATGTCCTGCGGAACCAAACCATGAAACTCCGCTACAAACTTAATCAACTGTTCCGTTGTGGGGCAGTCGGATTCATCTTCAGCGGCGGTATAGAGTTCCATTCGGTTACAAGTCGATAACAAAACGGCCTCAGTGCGAGGAAAAAGAGCGCGAATTTGCGCCAAAGCCGTAGCCACTTGGGTGGGCTGAAAGGCGAGTTTTTCTCGAAAGGCAACATCTGTGTTGTGGTGGCTACAACCAATCATTTGCACTTTCATCCACCACCCCCTGACCATAACATTGTGACCACAGGTGTTTCAGCGTGTTGTCCGTAAATCACAAAGTACAAAACCATGATTAAGAAAAGAAAGCTGGCGATGGTCAAATAAGCAATTTTTCTGCCTTGTCGAGCAGGACGATAAAGCATTTCAAAAACGGAAACGACAATTAGCCACAATAATAAGACCGACGAGGAAATCACAACCATGTCATTCCAAGGAACAATATTCTTAAGTTCGTTTTGAAATCGCACGTTCATGATGATGCCGGAGAATAATCCAATCATAATGAGCCCGGTTGCTAAAAACAGACTGCGGCGATTACAGACCTGGAGCCATTCAAGCGAAGGTAATCGAAATCCGGCCCGTGGCGGTACTTTGCGCTTAAGACGAGAGGCTTGAACCAAGTACATCAAACCCGTTGTAAACGCGATTGCCATGGAGACAGTGCCAGCCAACAAACTAATACCATGAGTCATGCCCCACAGGTCTCCACGCTCTTGGGCGGAAAACGGCTGGTGTCCCTCAATCGAGACAGCAAACAGAATTAAACCCAAAATTACCGGCAAAAAGAATATCCCGACGGAATGTCGTACTCGTTGTAAAGCGACGATAGTATATGTGACCGCGAGCGCTAGTGAGATGACGAGGCACCAGTCATACCAGCTTGCCAAAGGCGTTCCGCCTGAAAAATCAGATTGGAATTTATCCCACAGAAAAATAGTGTGCGCAAAAATACCGCTGAGCATCAGAGCGAAAATAACGATGCTGCGAACCGAAACTCGGTAAAACAGCCGAGATATTTCAAGGAGCAATGCAATTAGATAGCTAAGCGCAAAACACGACAGTGAAATGCGCGTTAACCAATCAGCCATAGCGATTACATTGAGCATGGAAATAACTTATCAAACGGCCCATAAAATGAGAGAGAGTTAGCCTTTTCCATGGCCAGTTAACACAGCACTCCAAAACTATGTGAATCATTCTATTTTATCCACTTAACGGCAGCTGCGAACCGCAAATGGGCGCAAAAACAGAATTGGGTGAAGAT
>Ga0302117_10001016_pt1 | contig 13146 bp, 7 predicted proteins | sample AG5_322_MG_FD_203112 | JGI IMG/M metagenome (GOLD analysis project Ga0302117, IMG submission 203112) | Marine microbial communities from Western Arctic Ocean, Canada - AG5_32.2 | ecosystem: Environmental > Aquatic > Marine > Oceanic | place: Canada: Western Arctic Ocean | collected 2017-10-01 | reverse complement strand
GTTTCGAACAGGGGCCTAAAACCCAAGGTAGGCCGGCCGCTGTCGCGGGAGGCCAACCTTGGGCTGGAGGGCGTAATCCCGTCGGGATAAAGGGAAACGAGGCAGCGCCGCAGATTGCCAACTTGTGGGTAATGCACAGCTTCCCGGAGGGATGCCAGATTCAAGGAACTCAACGTGACGCTGAGATCGGGGATGGCGCGGTGGAAAAGCGACGCTCAATTTTGCCATCTCTCTGGCTCTGGAATGCGGGACGCGTTGCGTGTTTGTGGGGGATGCGTGGGTCGCCCTAGTCACCGTCGATTCACATTACAGAACATCGGGATGGGGCAGTTGCAATATGTCGGCGCAGTTTAGGATCGCGCGTTGATTCTCGACCCAACACAATCCAGCTCATGCGTGACGTCATTCTGGCCAGTTATCTTCGAACCGCTCAATCTCGCTCTCGTCCCAACGATCCCGCTCGCGATGTCTTTTGCAAAATGCGCTCCGACGATCTGCTGGCGGCCTTGCTCAAGCCGACCCTGGAGCACGTCGGCGTCAAACCGAATGAGGTCGACGACCTGATCGTGGGCTGCGCGCAGGGCGTGAGCGAGCAATGGACGCAGGGCGGACGAACGCCGCTTTTGCTCGCGAATCTTGACCAGAAAACGGCCGCGAAGTTTATCGATCAACAATGCGGTTCGACTATCGCCGCCGCTCATATCGCTTTTATGGAAATCGCCACGGGCGCGGCCGATATCGTGTTGTGCGGCGGCATGGAGCACATGACTCGCGTGCCGATGGGCGGCGACGGCGCAATCGATTTGAATCTTCGATTCTTCAGCGATCCTCCGCTCGCGCATTGGGACATGATGACCGCCGGCAACATGGGGCTGACCGCGGAGAAACTGGCGGATGTCGGCGGATTGACCCGTGAGCAAATGGACGCCTGGGGCGTTCGTTCGCATCAACTCGCGCACCAAGCCCAGACGGACGGATTCTTCAAGGGCGAGATTCTACCGATCGAAGCGAAGCAGGCCGATGGCTCGACTTTGTTGGTCGAAACGGATCAGTCCATTCGCGCGAATGCAAAAATGGAGGACATGGCGCAATTGCGGACGCCTTTCCGCGAAAACGGCAAGATTACGGTCGGGACCTCTTCGCCGCTCAATGCCGGCGCCTGCGCGCTGTTGTTCATGGCAAAGGAAACGGCGGAGGCAAAGGGCGTCAAGGCGATGGCGAAAGTGCGCTCGATCGGATTCGCCGGGGTGGAGCCGAATCTCATGGGCAAGGGGCCTGTGCCGGCAACGCGCAAGGCGCTCAAGGCGGCCGGGCTGGAAGCCTCCGACATCGATCTCTGGGAAATTAACGAAGCCTTCGCGGCGGTCCCGCTCTATGCGATCGACGAGTTGGGCATCGATCCTGAGAAGGTCAACGTCAAGGGGGGCGGGATCGCGATCGGCCATCCCTTGGGCGCGAGCGGCGGCCGTATTCTCGGCACGTTGGCTCGCATCATGGAGGAGCGGGATGCGCATCTCGGTTGCGCGACGATGTGCTGCGGAGGCGGTCAGGGCGTCAGCATCATCATCGAGCGTGAGGCGTCGTCGTCGGAGGACTGAACCTGCGCCATGCAAGCTATGGATATCAGGACCATTGCGGTCATCGGAGCGGGCGACATGGGGCACGGCATCGCCGAAGTGGCGGCCCTGGCCGGATTTCGCGTGTGGCTATTTGACGTCAACGACGCGGCTTTGGAACGCGGGAAGGAGCGCATTTTCGCAAGTCTCGAGAAGCTGACGTCGAAGGGGAAAGTCTCGGGAGAGCTGGCGGATCGGATTCGTGAATCGAGTTTGACCGGGACCACGGATCTCGCTGAGGCGGTGTCGGATGCGGAATTCGTCGTCGAGGCTGTGCCTGAGATTCTGGAGCTGAAGCGGGAGACCTTTCGCCAGTTGGACGAGCTGGCGTCGTCGCGCGCGATTCTTGCGTCCAACACCTCCACGATGAGCGTCACAGAATTGGGCGCGATGACGAATCGCCCGTCGCAGGTTCTGGGATTTCATTTCTTCAATCCGCCGGTCTTGATGCGGCTGGTCGAAGTGATTCGCGGCGTGGCGACTTCCGACGACACAATCGAATCCGCGTTGGCGTTGGCGAAGGCGATGGGCAAGACGCCGGTCCTCGTTCAGAAAGACACGCCCGGTTTTATTGTCAATCGAGTCAACGCCGCCTCGACAGTCTTGTTCCAGTCGATCGTGGAACGAAAGGAGATTGAGCCGGCGCCGCTGGACGCCTTCATGCGTTCGCTCGGTCATCCGTTCGGCCCCAAGGAGTTGACGGACTATATCGGAGTTGATGTCGCGGTGAGCATGGGGCGGTATCTTGCCGACACGCTGCACTCGGATTATGCGCCCGCTTTGCATCTGGTCGAAATGGCGGACGCCGGATTGCTTGGGAAGAAATCCGGCCGCGGTTACTACGACTGGTCGCAGGGAAGACCTACGCTCGATTTTTCTAAAGCGACGCGCGCATTAAATCCGCTGCTGCCGTTGTTCGCGCAGATCAACGAGGCGACAAAGCTCGTCGAACAGGGCGTGTGTTCGACGGGTGATGTGGAGCTGGCCATGCGTCTGGGCAACGGACTGAGCGTGGGTCCCATGACCTGGGCAAAATCATTTTCCAAATGGGATCTGTCGGATCAGCTGGAATCGTTGGCCGCGCGTTATGAGAAGGAGATCTTTCGTCCGACCCAGCGTGTGCGCGAAGGCGGGCATAAGCGTTGAGAACCGCGCGACAGGGAGTAAGGCCTGCCCGAACAATATGGGACACCGAGGACGGCGTTCGTCTCCAGGAATGAGAGGGAAGCCGTCCTCGGCGTCCTGTTCTTCGGCAAACTGAACCGCGCTCGCAGTTATCGGCGTAATCAGAACCGCCTTGACAAATTTGCGTCTCGGGAAAGAGTCGTCGGCCTATCCACAAATTATGAAGACATCCATTTCACGCCGTCGATTCCTTCAAACTTCCGCCATTGCCAGCGCGCCGTTCATCCTGCCATCCGGCATGTGGGGCGCCTCCAAATCCGGCAAGGGCCCCAACAATCGCATCACGCTCGGTCTCATCGGCATGGGCCGGCGTCTGACCGGCATCGCCGGCGCATTCGCCGAATCGGATGACGCGCAGATGGTCGCCGTTTCGGACTGTGTTGACGCGCGACTGGACTATGGCATGCAGCGCGTGCGAGATCTTTATACGAAGAAAAAGCGAAGCAGCGAGGGGCTGAAGGCGCACAAGGATTTTAGGGAGATCATTGCGGATAAGAGCATCGACGCGGTCGCCATTGGAACGCCGGATCATTGGCATGCGATCATGTCCGTGCTCGCGGCCAAGGCCGGCAAGCATGTCTATTGCGAGAAGCCGCTGACTCGTACGATCGGCGAAGGAAGAGCGGTGGTGAAGGCGGCGCGCGACAACAAGATCGTTTTCCAGACCGGCAGCCAGCAGAGGACGGAGTACGGCGGCAAGTTTCGCAAGGCGGTGGAATACGTCCGCAGCGGGCGCATCGGCGAATTGAAGAAAGTCTACATCGGCGTGGGCGGACCGCCCGTGCCCGACAATCTGCCGGACGAAGATTTGCCGGAAGGCATCAACTGGGATATGTGGCTTGGCCCGGCGCCGCAGCGCGGATTCAACGAGGTTCTTTGTCCGATCGGCGTTCATAAACATTTTCCGGCCTGGCGTCGGTATCGGGAATACGCAGGCGGCAGCTTGTCGGACATCGGCGCTCATCATTTTGACATCGCGCAATGGGCGATGGACGAGGACGCCAGCGGGCCCGTGCGCGTCACGCCGCCGGACGATCCCAAGGCGACGCAGGGGCTTAGCTTTCGCTACAAGTCCGGCATCGAAATGATTCACGGCCAGAAGCTGGGCCGCAAAGGCTGCGTCTTTGTCGGGACCAAGGGAGAGATTTACGTCGACCGAAGCACGTTGGAGTCCACGCCGGGTAAGATCCTCGAAACGCCTCTGGAGAAGAATGATTTCCACCTGCCGAAGATCAACTCGCGTCACCAGCTCAATTGGCTGGATTGTGTTCGCAGCGGCGAGCGTCCCGTCGCGGACGTCGAGATCGGCCATCGCACCAACACGGTCTGCATGCTCGCGAATCTCGGGTATCAACTGAACCGCGAGCTTCGCTGGGATCCAAAGAAAGAGACCTTCGCGAATGATAAGGAGGCGAGCGACTTAATCCTGCAGCCCGAGCGTAAAGCCTGGGCGGGAATCGCCGTTTGACGGTGAAGCGCCGCGCGGCCGGCTTGATCAGCATTCACGTTGCGCGGTCTCTTGGAGTGAAGCGTTCTCCGGGGAGCATACGCGCCTCGCGTGTTGAATTCGGCGCCCTCGCCGTATTCTCCGAGCGTGGGTTTGAGCCATGCGATCCATGGCGCGGCGCGCCCTGACTCATCGGCGAGGGCGCCAATGAGAACACGCGAGGGCGCGCGCGCTCCCCAGAAGCGCTGTTGGGATTCCTGGTCGGCGATTGGCGTTACTCCTCGATGCGGTAAAGCGCCTTGTCGGTGCGGAGGATCAGGGCGTCGCCATCCACGGCGGCGCTGGCCATCAAGGTTCCATCAAGTTTGTTCTTCGCGAGCGTCTTGAATTCCTTGCCTGCCTTCACGATTGCAGTGACGCCTTCGCGACTGTGAAAATAGATCTTCCCATTCGCGTGGGTCGGTGAGGCGGAGTAATTGCCGCCGATGCGCTCGCGGTAATGCATTTTCCCCGTGTGGGCATCCAGGCAGGTGACGATGCCGGCGCTGTCGCTGACAAAGTAGAGCTCGTCGCCCACGAGAATCGGAGAGGGCTGTGAGGAGACGCCGCGGTCGTATCTCCAGGCGATCTCGGGAGCGCCGGGCTTGTCAATTCGAACGGCCAGCAGCTGCGGGCGCATGAAGCTGGTGCTGAAGTAAAGCATGCCGTTTCCGGCGACTGGGCGCGGCACGATGGAAAATCCGAGCATGCCGTAGTTGAGTTTCCAAAGCTCCTTGCCGGTCTCGGGGTCGTAGCCGTAGAGCCAGTCGGCTGCGGGAGAATAGAGCGTGGGCTTCCCGTTCGCTTCGAGAATGAGCGGCGTGCCGTAGGATTTCTTGAGCTGCGGGTTGGGGTTCATCTCGCCGGTGCGCCCGGTTTTCCAGGCGAGCTTGCCCGTGTTCCCGTCCAACGCCGCGATGTATTGCTCGTCGCTGCCGTCCATGTGGAAGATGAGTTTGTCCTTCCAAAGCACGGGCGTGCTGCCCGGGCCGTTTTCGTGATGCACCACGAGGTCCTGGTTGCGCCAAAGGACTTTGGCCGTGCGCGTGTCGAGGCAGGCGGTGCCGTAAGCGCCGAAGTGGCAATAGAGCTTTCCGTTTTCAATGACGGGCGTCGGCGAGGCGTAGCTGTTGAGCTTGTGCGACCATTGGGGATCTTTCTTTCTGAGAATCTCGATATCGTGCAGCAGCTCGCCTGTGTTCTTGTCGAAGCAGACCGCGTGCAGGCGAACGCTCGACAGCACCACAACCGGCTGACCTCCGGAATTCTTCTCGAGCCGCTCGGCTCGCTCCTCGGCGGTGGCGAGCTGCTCATGCGCGGAGGTGACCCAAATCTGATCGCCTTCGATCACGGGGGACGACCAGCCTTTCCCGGGAACTGAGGAGCGCCATTTGACGTTTTTCGATTCGCTCCATTTCGTCGGCAGATTGGCGGATGTGTGGCCCTGGCCGGATGGACCGCGCCATTGCTTCCAGTCGGCCTGTGCGACAACGGCGTAGGCGAGGGTTAGAACAAAAAATGGTAAAAAGCGTTTCATAGGATGGGATCAGATTGGCAACTGAGGGACGGGGCGGCAAACAGGAAATCGACGGAGCGCAAATACTCAGCGAGGCTTTCTCACGGCAGTTGGTCGAAAGTGTAGAAGGGGAGGTCGAGTTCGCGCGCTTTCTGGAAAAGGCGTTCCAGCGCTGAGGGCGTCACGTGATGGCCGCGTTTGGAAATGGCGATACCGTGCGCGTAGAGAATCAGGATTTCATTGTTTGCCGCGGCGCGTTCGAGGGCGGCGTCCAGTTGCTCGAAAGTTCGATCTTTCATCGCAGGCGCGTAGTCGATGCCCTTGCCGGTGAGGCTACCCTGGTTGGCGATCTTGTCGGCTGAGAAAAAGAACTGATCGTTTGTCGCGATTTGGCTGCCTAGCTTGATGCCGGCGCCGGTGCGAAGGTGTTTGAGTTTTCCGCCGGTAAGTATGGCTTGGTCGGTGTCCTCGTTGTTCTGGCTGCTGGGATAGGCGAATGAAGTTGGCGCGATTCCCATTGCCTGGAAGGCCTTCAATTGGGGGGCGATCTCGTTGCGGACATATTCCTCCACAGATTGTTTTTTGGAGTAATCGACGGCTTTCAGGTGATGGACGCCGTGCGCGCCGATGGCGTGGCCATGGCTTTGCAGTTGGCGGGCGGCAGCGAGCGCTTGTGCGTCGATCTTGCCACTGATGAAGAACGTGGCTTTGACGCCATACTTTTCGAAAAGGGGAAGGGCGTTCAGCCAATCCTGAAAATTGCGATCGTCGAAGGTGAGTGCGATGCCGCCTTTGTCGGGGCGGAAGGGTGAGGGGGCAGTCGGGGCGTCTGCGGTGGCGGGCGACAGGGCGGCGACCAGCTTCGGCGTATCGAGCGTACGGGAGATTCGAAAGACGCCGGCGGGCCCGTTGGGGTGGCCGGAGTAGACGAAGGCGTGTTGCACTCCGCGCGCTTCGTCGATGACCGCGCCGGCCGGATGAAAGCCGTCGGCGGTGGAGTAGAATTTGCCCTCGCTCGCGAGCAGTCGGCATTCGCGTCGCCATTGTCCCTTGCCCCAATCCGCTGGGTCCATGCTCCAAAGCCAAAGCTCCATGCGATGTCGTTCGGAGCGGACGATTTCGAAACGCCCGGTGACAGGATTCAATGCGATATCGACCGTGTCGACGAGCCGGGGATCTTTGAGATTCGTTTCGAGGACGAGGGGTTTCTCACCGGGACGCCAGCTCATCTGTTGGTGGGCGAGCGTCTTGGTCTGGTCGCGGGTGACGAACAGAAAACGGTCCTCATGAAAGAGAACAGCGGGTTCGTATTGGGGGAATCCCACGTCATGCTCTTCGACTTTCCAACTGACGCCGCCATCGCGGGAACTCAACGCGACCAACTTGTTGCTGTATTTGTGATACGAGTTCGCCTCACCGAACCAATTGCCGAACGCGAGCAAGCCGTGCTTCGGGTGATCCAGAATGCGCGGGCCGAGATTGATGATTTCGTGGGGGAAGTTGTCTTCGCGCAAGGCGTTAGAGAAATGCCGCCACGTTCGGCCCGCGTCGTCAGAGCGGAACACGCCGTGGTTGTTGATCGCGATTACGCCGCCGTCGCGCGCGGCGCCAATGGAGTGGAGGTGGACTTTGTAGCCCTTGTCCGACTTGTTCGTCTGGTCGAATTTTGCTCGATGCGACAGCGGCACGATGCCTCCGCGAAGACGATCCTCCGGCTTCATGCAATCGCGCAGGTCGTACGGCTTGGACCAAGTTTGGCCGCCATCTTCACTGCGCAGCACAATGCCGTAGGACATGGACGGATCGGGATTGCCCGCGCCCTTGGCCTTGTGCCCCGGAATACGTCGATGCATGACGATCAGCGTGTCGCCCGTCATCGTGGCGACAGGCCAGCCGTAATGATTGCAATCGCCGGCGGAAGCGGGGGGGAGATGAAGCGGGGCGATTTCGAGCAGGTCGAGCGATTGGGCTTTGTTCGACTGCTGTGCGAAGTCGGGAGTGATATTCAGAAGCTCTGTCGCGGAACCAGGCGCCGCATTCGCGGCGAAAAGCGCGGTCGGTGAGGCCAACGACAGAGACGCGCAGATTAGCAAGGCGTGATGGATGACGGTGTTGCGCGGGGTCATGACAAGGCGCTCAACTGCGAACCTGCCATCAAGCCGCACACCCTCGTCGAAGCCCGCCCGGCAAACGCACGTCGATTCAGTTTGGTCTTCATGGTTTAGTACCGACGCTACGCCCCGAAATTCAGAGTCGCGAACAGAAACTTGTTCGTTGCGCGGAGTTGCTCCGCGACTTCGCCACGAAACTCAAGGGTTGCATTGATTGACCGATTCGCTGGTTTGTGTTTGGCGATCTTCGCAGAGTTGGCACTCACAGACCGTTGATGAGATGCTCTGAAAATAGCACTCTTTCAGGCGCTCGTTAAATCCATCGTAGTCATCAGTGAGCCCTTCGTAGATAGCGCCATCTAGGTCGACGCTCCCGTCGGATCCCACAGACCCATAATGCATTCGACCATCCAAATCTACGCGGATGAACCGGTAATGGTCGTGGGTCTTGAAACTTTGATCGCTGACCTCAAAACCGTAATCCATGAGCGTAGGTCTGACAAAATCTGCCAGGCAATCTTGAGTCCAATATGCCGCCCAATGAGAACAGACCTCAGCTGATATGTCCCCCATGCCTGCAGACCCAGAAAACGTGAGCTGCGTGTGCCAAGTACATGAACCGTTCTGTTCTTCTCCCCGGATATACACCACGGTCTTCGCAATGCTAAGGTAGGCTTGGATCGATGCAGTAGCCTCGTTGGGGTGACTCAACTTGTGCTTGAGATACTGCGTGAAAGCGCCATGAAACTTCTCCGATAGGCCGCGACAAGGGACGTCGATATGAATCGAATTCCCCATCGGTGTCCTGCGAATTGCGTCAGATTTCGATTTGCCGAAAATGCGGCTGATGACGCTCTTTTCGTGAGCCTTGGGCATCAGAGCTTCTGCGCGGACAGTTCCTTCTATGATGTGTGCGGAGCCTCCCATATTTGGCGAACTGTGTTAATCGGTGCAGTTGGGCGCGCATTCCGTTCCGAGGGAAAGGGTCAAAACTTTGCCGGCATTCTTCTTTCCCCAAGGTTTCATGCGAGGACGGTGACATGGGAGAATTGGAAGCGTCAACGTGGAAACCGCGCCGGAACGGACCGACTCAACGGGTCCTGCAGACGCTCCTGCCTGGCGGGGTTGCTGCGGCTGGTGTCGGGACGACACAGACGCGCTCCGGTCACGCCACGCGCGAATGCCCGATCTGACCGGTTGTTGTTTATTGGGCGTCGAGTTTTTCGTGGACGAAGGCGGCGATTTCGTCGGTCATCGGGCGGGGCAGAGTAGAACGGAATTTATTCCGTTTTCTTACGTTGGTGGAAGCGAAACGGGATGAATCCCATTCTACTCTTCAAGGATTTAACTCTGTCACGGTCCAGGGCGTTTCGCGTGTCGCTGTTACGGCGCGGATGGCACTTACTTCGGCGGGCGTCACAGCGGAGGCTTTGTTGCCAAAGGCGCTGCGCACGTAGGTCAGGACCTCGGCAATTTGCTGGTCGGTCAGGCCGCCCATGGCGGGCATCGGCACGGCGCCGGGACCTCCGTATTTCTTGCCTTTCACTTCGATGGGGCCGGTGAGGCCGTGGAGGACGATCTTGATCAGGCGGGACTTGTCACCCCTGGCCCAGGCGCTTTCTGACAAGGGGGGATAAACGCCGGGCAGGCCCTTGGCTTCGGGCTGATGGCAGGCAAGGCAGGCCATCTCATACAGGGTTTCGCCGGGGGCGGGCTCCTTGGGCGCTGAGCCTGCCAGCTCGGTCAGGTATTTCCGTTGTGCGGGGCTTCCCAGTGTCAATGCGCCGGAGGCCAGCGCCGGACTCCAATGGCGCTGAAGCGCTCGCGCGCTTAAGCGAATGGCGTAGTCGAGAAAGGGATCGCGAGGACGATCCAATGCCGCGGCAACCACTTTCACCGCCTTCGCGTTCTGCGCGTAACTGGCGGCGATGGCGGATTCTAGGCGCACGCGAGGATGTTCGTCCTGGACGCTTTTACGGAGGCTGTCCAGCGCGTTGGGCAGGCGGTCCGCCCACATCCCGGCGACTCGCGCCCCGTAGGCCCGCACACGCGGATCCTGGGCTTTCAGTAATCGCGCCAGCAGATAAGGACGCGGGGATTCGTGGGCTTCGTAGACGCCGATGACTTCCAGAAGCAGATGTTCGTCTGCATCTTTTGGAAGTCTCTTCAGCCACGCGTCGGCTGCGGCCAGGACGTCTTTCGACGGGGCGTCGAAGAGAAGCCGCTTTGCCTGATAGCGGGTCCAGCGTTCTGGCGAGCGAAGCTGGTCCAGCAATTGCGAGAGGTTCATCGCGGCGAGATCGGGTTGCTTGATCGTCGGGCGCCCTTTGGCCGTGATGCGCCAGATGCGGCCATGGTTTCGATCGCGTCGCGGGTCCGCGTAGCTGGCCTGGTAGTGGCCGATAATGGGATTAAACCAGTCGGCGAGATACATGGCGCCATCGGGGCCGACGCTGACGTCGACCGGCCGGAATGAGTTGTCCGAAGATTTCATTAACTTGGGCAACTGGGTCGTTTTAAAACCAGCTCCGGCGTCGTGAAATCGATGCAGTTCGACGACGGCTCCGAAGTAGCCGCCGATCAAGGCGCAGCCCTGAATGTCGTCGGGCAACGCTTTGGTTCCGATGATTTCGAGGGAGGTGGTCTTTGGCGACGTCGCGAAAAGCGGGCCTACAGAGTGGTATTGCTCGGGGGAATTGCGATAGGAAACGCTGGCTTCGGTGGTCGAACCCGACCCGATCGAGTTGCCGCCGCGCACCATGCCGGGCACGGACCAGTAGCCGTTAGGCCGGTCGCCGGATTTGTGAAAGACCTGACCGTAGTCGTCGAAGGCGACGCCCCAGCAATTGGCGCCGGCCATGCCGCCGCCAAAGAAGCCTTCCAGTAGCAACGAGCGTGGGCGCAGCCGCCAGATCGCCGAGCGGTCCAATCGCGCGATTCCCCATGGCGTTTCGACGCGCGACATGGCGTGCAGACCCTGCGAGAACCAGAGACTGCCGTCCGGCCCGTGGCAGATGCTGTTGACCAGTTGGTGGGTGTCGCCAATGCCAAATCCGGAAAACAACACGCGTCTTTCATCGGCCTTGCCGTCGCCGTCAGTGTCTCGCAAATGCAGTATGGAATCGAAGTCACAGACGTAGACGCCGCCCTTGCCGCCGCCGGGTTCGACGCCTTGCACCATCGTCAGGCCTTCAGCGAAACGCCAGGATTTGTCCGCGCTTCCGTCGCCGTTTGTGTCCTCGACGACCACGATGTAATCGGCGGGCGTCGCGCTTGCGAGCGTCTGAGGATAGGTCGGGGAACAGGCCACGTAGAGACGGCCCTTTGCGTCCCAGGAAAACTGAGTGGGATTGATGACGCCGTCGCGCTCGGAGGCGAAAAGATTTACCTGATAGCCTTTGGCCATGGTGAAGGTGGCCAATTGCTCCTCGGGAGAAAGCGCCTTTGGTTCCGCTGGTGAGGGGGGCGCGGTTAGAGCTTTCGTTGGCCTGGGCGTCTCCCCATTGGCCAGGGCATGTATGCGTTTGTCTGCGGCCTCTACCAGCGGTAATTGATGTTCGAAGGCGGTTTGCAATGAGGGTGCAGCGCCTCCGGGTTTGCCGAACATCTGATTGACGCGATCGCCATAGACAAAGGACCAGTTGGCTGGCCGCCAGCAATCGAACCAGAGCCGATTCTTTTCGAGAATCGCCGCTCGCAATTGGTTTAAGTTTTCAATTGAAGGGAGCTCAAGGCTGAGCGCCCGCGCCACGGTTTGAGCGACAACGCTTAATCCGTGTTCCGTCAAATGAATGCCGTCTTCCGTCAGGTTCCTGCCGGAAGTGTTCACGCTGAGCGGTTCGAAAAGATCGACGAACACCGCGCCTCGTTGGCGCGCGATCTCGCTCACGGCTTCGGCGTAAGCCTTCACGTCGGCGTTGCGCTGGGTGAGGTCGGGAGCATGCGAGGCCTGCGGTTTCTCGAAAGGCATGGGCGAAAGGAGAACCAGTCTGCGAGTTCGCGAGGCGAATCGGTCGAGCAGGCGATGGTAGGCGACCGTGAACTCGGCGATGCGGTCGGTTCCATCCAAGGCCTCCATCTGGCCGAATTGCGCCACAACGAGAGTTGCGCCGGCGGTTTCCATTTGACCGGCCCAATCGCCAAAATTGATTTCCCGAAACTGTTCGTAAACAGTGTCCGCCTCCCAGGCCATGGAACGGAATCGCGGCTTCTTCACGGCCAATGCAGCGGCCAGTCTCGCCTCAATCTCGCCGGTCTTTTGCTCGCGCACAAAATTCTCCTGACCGACGAAAACGATGGTTTCGTTCGTAGTGACGGAGAAGGCGCCATTGGCAAAGGGAGGCAGGGGGAGGGCAGGTTGAGCACGACCGAATCTCCCAAGGATCTCGGCCTGCGGCGGGACGGCGGATTCGGGTAATTCCTCGATCGTGATGTTGCGGAATGAGATCTCGGCCTTGCAATTGCCGTGAATTTGAAAAGCGATCAGGCCGGAGACGGCTATGCCGGGTTCGCGTTCGCTCCAGATCGCGGTGCGTTGACCGTTTATGAAAAGGAGCATGAGCTTGCCGGTTGCGACGACTTCGCCGCTGTTCCATTCACCGGGTTTTTCGAGCCGCTTGATGAAAGCCGAATCTGCTTTGGCGAGGAACTTCCGACGGCGGGATTCGTCGTAGAGACTGCCGGAGTGACCGGCGCCGATATCCGCCTGGTATCCGGACATTTCGTTGGGCGGATTGGCGATGCGTTGGCTGCGAAATTGCACGCCTCCGTTCACGAAGCCCTCGGTCCCGACGATCTTGTATTCGAAGCGCAGATGGAAGTTTGTGTAGGTCAGGCGCGTGGCCAGGAATTCATTTTGAGGATTGCCCCGCATTGAGCCGCCGACGATCGCGCCGTCATGAATGCGCCAGACCTTGTTGGTGTCGCCCTCCCATCCGGAGAAGGTCTTGCCGTCGAAGAGTGGGACGGGCGCAGCGAACGCGGAAAGAGTCGAGGCGGCGAGGAGGAGGTTTGAAAGAATTCGTGGAAATCGCATTTCGTCCGGAAGCGTCGAATGATTGTTCGTTCTTGGAAAGAATTACCAGAGATCGACGTCCTGCGTCACGACAGGCGCGCCTTGCAGCGTGGCTGCGGAAAGGCCGAGGACCATGAACGGCGCCTTGCGCTTCAACAGGGTTTGAAGCAGGCGCAGCTCATTTCCGGATCAGGAATCAGCCTTCTTTCCCGTCGCTG
>Ga0302117_10001014_pt1 | contig 13159 bp, 16 predicted proteins | sample AG5_322_MG_FD_203112 | JGI IMG/M metagenome (GOLD analysis project Ga0302117, IMG submission 203112) | Marine microbial communities from Western Arctic Ocean, Canada - AG5_32.2 | ecosystem: Environmental > Aquatic > Marine > Oceanic | place: Canada: Western Arctic Ocean | collected 2017-10-01 | reverse complement strand
AGGAAAAAAACTTTGTACGTATAGGGGTAAATTATGACAGAATTTGAACGTAAGTTTAGGTCTAGAGCAGGGCGAACCAGAAATGGTGGAGGTGGTGGTAGTGGTAGGGGTCTTAAAACATTATCCCCTAGACAACGCGCTGCCCGTGCGAAAGATCGCGCTAGACGAAAAAGGGAAGAAGCAGACAAGGATAAACCTACGGCTGCAATGTTGGCTATTCCGACTCCAGATAAAAAGATGTCCTCTGCGGCTACTGCAACAGCCACAAGATCAGACGTTACGAAAGCCCGTGAAGCTACGAGTGGCCCTAACGCTCGTCCTCAAGAACCTGTAGCTCCTCCTACAGCCCCAAAGAGTGACTTAAAAAGTTCTGGTACTTCTACCACACCTAAAGGTGATATTAGGACTCCTACAGCGGCTATTGTAGGTGAAAAATCTACTGGTGTTAAAGGCGCAAAAAACAACCCTAAAACGGTTGGCGAAGCTAAAAAACGCAAGTCGGATACTTTTATCGGTAAGGACGGTAAAAAGAAAGCAGCCGTCACCGCCGAAGAGCTAAAGGCTTCTGGCCTGTCCTTACGAGAGTTTTTAAATAAACGGAACAAAGCCCGTAAAAAACCCGTCAAAAAGAACATGGGCGGTAAGGTAATGGGTTATAAAGCGGGTGGTGGTGTTACCTCTCGTGGTACGGGTAAGGCTAGAAAGACTAACTCTTGCACTATAGTCAGGATGAAGGGTAGCTAAAGAGAAGAAAGTAATGGCTAAAGGTGTTAAGCACTACTTTAAAGACGGTACGGAACATAAGGGCGGTATGCATAAGCACCCTGATGGCACGTTAATGACAGGTAAAACTATGTCAAATACCGCTAAAAAGTTACATCACTACAAAAACCTTTCTACTAAGGCTAAACAAAAAGCCAAAGCTGGTTGGAGAAAATGACTACATCAGGTAGCACAGCATTTAACATGCCGTTTACAGAGATCGCTGAAGAGGCGTGGGAACGAGCAGGGCGAGAATTACGGTCAGGGTATGACTTACAGACCGCTAGACGTTCTATGAATTTAATGACCATTGAGTGGCAGAACCGTGGCATTAACATGTGGACGATTGAGCAGGGGATAATTAATCTTGTTCAAGGACAAGCTACTTACGCGTTACCAGATGACACTCTTGACCTATTAGAGCAGTCTATTCGTACGGGAGCTAACAATACAACGACACAATCGGACTTAACCCTTAATCGAATTAGTATTGTTACGTACGCGTCTATCCCCAACAAAATTACGCAATCTCGACCTATTCAGGTCGTTGTGCATAGAGATAGCGGGCAAACTTACCCAACAGGGCTTACATTAGCAGTTACCGCCGCTAGTACAGACACGACTATAACCTTAAGTAGTGTGGCAGGACTACCCCCCGCAGGATTTGTAAAGATTCAAAACGAGATATTGAATTACGGGCACATCATAGGCAACGTGCTCCAGAATTGTTTTAGGGGGCAACAGGGCACTACAGCAGCTACGCATACCGTTGGGGGTACAGCCATACCCGTTTATTGGGAACAAGTTCCTGCGGTTACTGTGTGGCCTGTGCCAGATAACGTACAAACTTACCAGATAGTCTATTGGCGTATGCGAAGAGTCCAAGACGCGGGTGATGGTATTGAGACAGCAGACATGAACTTTAGGTTTTTCCCTTGTTTAGTTGCAGGGTTGGCCTATTACATCGCTATGAAAGTACCTGAGTTTATGGATAGAGTGCCGATGTTAAAGACTATGTATGAAGAACAGTTTGAACTTGCCGCAGGGGAGGATAGAGAGAAGTCCTCTATTCGATTTGTCCCACGCAGGGGTATAATCTAGCGATGGGTAGCCCATTCGCTTCAGCGCGTATCGCTAATGCAATGTGCGATATTTGTGGCTTTGAGTACAAGTTAAAAACGCTTAAGGACTTGGTTGTAAAGGGTAGAAATACTAATATAAAGGCGTGTTCTGAATGTTGGAACCCAGATCACCCGCAACTTAGATTAGGAGAGTTTCCTGTATCAGACCCACAGGCAATTAGAGACCCGAGGCCAGATAGAAGTCTTGGAGCGTCTGGAGATTTTAGTAGTAGAGATATACAGTGGGGGTGGAACCCAGTAGGCGGCGGTAATGACCCCTATACTCTAGCCCCTAATACCTTAGTAGCTAGTAGCCTACTTGGAACAGTTACAGTAACGACTACATAGGAGCAATATCATGTACAACCCTAAAAATGTTTTTGGGATGAAAGAAGTAAAAGTACATAAAGACAAAGGTGTACATCCCTGTAAGGAAGCACCAAAGCCTGATATGAGTGGGGTTAAAACCTCCGGTATTATGATGCGGGGTTACGGCGCAGCGACTAAAGGTCGGATGTGTCGAGGGCCAATGGCCTAAGAAATGAACTACACGGAGCTAAAAGCTAATATCCAAGACATTTGCGAGACATCTTTTACAGATGCTGAACTTGCTTTGTTTACGGAACAAGCGGAACAAGGCATATATAATACAGTTGAGATTCCTGCTTTACGTAAGAACGTAACGGGAACAACGACACTGAACAATGTGTACCTAGATGTACCTGCTGACTTCTTATGGTCATATTCTTTAGCTGTTGTAGACGGAGATGGGAATTACTCATACCTGATAAACAAAGATGTTAACTTCATACGCGAAGCGTACCCAAAAGTTACCTCAACGGGATTGCCTAAACATTACGCATACTTTAATGACGATGCGTTTATTGTTGGGCCTACTCCTGATAGTTCTTACAGTGTAGAGCTACATTACGGGTACTATCCTGAGTCTATCGTTACCGCAGGAACAACGTGGTTAGGGGAAGAGTTTGATAGTGCGTTGTTAAACGGGGCATTAGTAAATGCAATAAGGTTTATGAAAGGTGAGCCTGATCTTGTGGCTCTGTATCAGAATTTGTACGCTCAAGCTATGGCTCTACTTAGGAATCTTGGTGCTGGTAAACTACGAGCAGATGCGTATCGTTCAGGTCAATTTAGAGTAGCGGCAGAGTAGGAGTTTAACGTGGCAATTACACAAACAATGTGTACATCATTCAAAAAAGCACTTTTAGACGGTGAAATGGACTTTAGTGCTAATACAAACCAATCCTATAAGATTGCGTTGTATACAAACAGCGCGAGTTTAGACGCAACTACTACGGTGTACACTACCGCCAATGAAGCGTCTGGTACAGGGTATACACCGGGGGGCGTTGCATTAACGATCTCTACAGCCCCTACAACTTCAGGTACTACCGCATATTTAAGTTTTAGTAATGCTACTTGGGCTAATTCTACTATTACCGCTAGAGGAGCCTTGATATATCAAACTGGGGGTACTACACCGGCTGTAGCAGTGCTTGATTTTGGCAGTGATAAGTCTACTTCAGGGACTACTTTTCAAGTTACGTTCCCTACAGCAAATGCTACTACTGCAATTGTTAGGGTAGCGTAATGCCTGTAGTAGTTACAGGAGTAGTAGCCACAACACAGTTAGGTGCGGTACAAGTATGGGGAGTTATTACTCCTAGCCAAAACGCAAACTGGCAAAATGTAGCCGTATGAGGTTAGAAATATGACAACGCAATATACTACGATCCTTAAGTTAGCACTTCCTGTATCGGGGGAATTGAGTGGTACTTGGGGTGATGTTGTTAATGACAATATTACTCAGATGGTTGAGCAAGCTGTAGCGGGTAAGGCCGTTATCAATTCGTGGACTAATAACGCACATACCTTAACTTCAGCAGATGGTACTTCTTCTGAGGCTCGTTGCGCTATTCTTGATCTTACTGATACTGGAACCGCCCTATCAGGCGTAGGTTCAGTTGTTTGTCCAGCGCAGACAAAACTTTACATTGTAGAGAATAATACCGCACGGGTTATAACTGTTAAGACACCCAGCGGTAGCGGTATTGCTGTCCCTGTTAACAAAACAATGCTGGTCTATTGTGACGGTACTAATGTTGTTGAAGGGCTTACACATACAAATAGCCTCAGTCTAGGAACTAGCACAACAACAGCCTCGTCTATTCTTGACGAAGACAACATGGCATCTAATAGTGCTACAGCCTTATCTACTCAACAATCTATTAAAGCCTACGTAGACTCGCAAGTAGGTACGGTAGATACCCTAACTGAGATATTGGCTAACGGTAATACTACTAGTGGAAGAGATGTTATAGCTAGTACCGATGACAAAGTACAGTTTCGAGACACGGCAATATACATTAACTCTAGTACAGACGGGCAGCTAGACATTGTTGCTGATACAGAGATACAGATTGCGGCTACAACTGTAGATATTAATGGGGCCGTTGCTCTAAACGGAGCGATGGCGGGAGGCACAGACATCACTATTAGTGGTGCGCTTAATGCAGCCACTCTGGATATATCTGGGAACATTGACGTAGATGGTGTCTCTAACCTAGATGCAGTTGATATTGATGGAGCGGTAAGCATAGCCGCCGATACAACTATCGCTGGCACAAGCAAGATAATTTTTAATGACGCTTCTCAGTTTATTCATGCGCCCAATGCAACTACCTTAGACCTCGCTGCAACTGACGAAATAGAGCTTACCGCTGTATTAGTTGATGTGGTAGGCAATTTAGCAGTTAGTGGTGCTATAGACCTTGAAGGCAATATAGATGTTAACGGCACTACTAACCTAGATGAAGTCGATATAGACGGTGCTACTCAGATAGATGCTGCGGTTACAGTAGGCGTTAACGACACAGGGTATGACGTTAAGTTCTTTGGGGATACCGCTGGTAAAAATCTACTGTGGGATGCAAGTGAAGATAAGCTAGATGTTACAGGCTTAGTAGATATTACAGGCCCATTAGATGTTACGGGCACAGTAGAGTTTGATGGGTTATCAGGTACAGGTTCGGTAACTGTTACAGACATACTTGATGAAGACAATATGGCATCTAACAGTGCCACTGCTTTAGCCACACAACAATCTATTAAAGCCTATGTGGATACTGGTGGTGACACAAACGCGCTATCAGCCGTATTAACCGCAGGAAACACTACTGGCGGTACAGATATAATAGCCAGCACCGATGATAAGGTGCAGTTTAGGGATAGTGCTATCTACATTAACTCTAGCACTGACGGTCAGCTAGACATTGTTGCTGATACTGAAGTACAGATAGCCGCCACTACAATAGATATAACCGGAAGTTTAAATGTTGATGGCAGCACCTTTAAAGTCAACGCTAGTAACAACCGTGTAGGTATTCTAAATAGTAGCCCAGATGTAACTTTAGACATTGGCACGGCTACCGATGCAGTACACATGCCTAGTGGATCAACCGGACAAAGGCCGGGGTCACCCGCAGCAGGGTATTTCCGCTACAACACTACCACTGCGGGGTTTGAAGGGTATACCGATGCGTGGGGTGAGATTGGTGGGGGTGGCGCTAATTTAACAACAAACAACTTTACGGGTAATGGTTCAACAACTGGCTTCACTCTGGGTATTAACCCCGAAGTAGAGCAGAACACGTTTGTCTACATCGACGGTGTATACCAGCAGAAAAACACTTACAGCACATCAGGTACAACTTTAACCTTCAGTACAGCGCCTCCTAACGGGACGTCAGTTGAAGTTATGTCGATGACGGCTACCAATAGCATCGTCGGTACAGTATCTGACAACGCGATAACCACTGCCAAGATAGCTGACGGCAACGTCACACTGGCTAAGATGGCGGCAAACAGCGTTGACTCGGATCAATATGTTGACGGAAGTATTGATACTGTTCACATAGCAGATAGTCAGATTACTGTTGGTAAGATGGCAGCGAACAGCGTTGACTCGGATCAATATGTTGATGGAAGTATTGACACTGTTCACATAGCAGATGACCAAGTAACTGGGGCTAAACTCGCAAACAACATCGACATTGCAGGAACGCTTGATGTAACGGGTCTGCTTACCGCAGATGCAAGTGTCTCGGTAACAGGTAATGTAGACATCTTGGCCCAAGGTGATCTCAGGCTCCAAGATTCAGCGGGTGGTCAGTATGTGGCTATGCAAGCACCTGCCACTATTGCTACTTCTTATACATTGACGCTTCCCGCAGACGATGGCGATGCTGATCAAGTCCTAGCCACAAACGGTTCAGGGGTCTTAGATTGGGTCACTAGCGGAGGCTTATACGATGCGTGGTCAATAATAACGTCAGCCACTAATTTGGCCTCCGGGGGTCAATATATTTCTAATAGCTCTAGCGCGTTAACACACACGCTTCTTTCTGGTTCTGCTGGCTCAACAGTCACCATTAAAAACAACGGATCAGGTCTAGTGACGATAGCTAGAACAAGTTCACAGAAAATTAACGGTGTCGATGCTGACGCTACGATGCCACAGGGCAACGCTGTCCAGCTAGTTTACGTTGATGGCACAACCGGATGGCTAGTCCTCTAGGAGAATAAAATATGGCAGTGATAGGCGGATCAACCCCAATAAAATCAATCCAACGTGGGTCTACTGCGGTTACCTTTAATAGTACTGTTACTGCAACAATTAATTCAGTAGACGTAACAAAAAGTATGGTTGTTGTCTCTACAAAAAACGGTTGGCTCTCAGGCCATGTTAGTGGTGCTTATTCTGGAACAGTTTCAATTACAGCAGGAGTTGTTTTAACAAATGGAACAACGCTGACCTTTACTGCGGGTGATGGCTATCGCTATCAATCACAAGGTAATGCACAGTGTGCGACAGATTGGGAGGTAGTGGAGTATGTCTAGTATTTTTTATGCACAGTTAGGCAGCGAAAACATATGCATTTCGGTAACTGAATACAATCAGCCTTTAGACAACGTGCCGTCTAGCTACATTACAATTGACTCTTTCGATAGCAGTTTTGTAGGTAGAACGTGGGATGGCACAGATTGGGAGGCAGTATCAGCTCCTACTGATGCAGAAACAGCGAGAGATTGGCGAGATCAGGAGTTAATGGCGAGTGACTTTATCGTGCCTATAACAGATCACCCACAACACGCTGCATACATGACATATAGAGCGGCACTTAGGGATTGGCCTAGCACATCAGATTTTCCAGACACCAAGCCCACATTAGGGAGCTAACCAATGGCGTTAACACAAGTAAAAACAAGTGTCCTTGCGGATGATGCGGTCACTGTAGCTAAGATGGCTGTAAACAGCGTAGATAGTGATCAATATGTGGACGGGTCTATTGATACAGCGCACATAGCAGATGATCAAGTAACTGGGGCTAAACTCGCAAACAACATTGATATCGCGGGAACGCTGGACGTTACAGGGCTACTCACGGCAGATGCTGGGGTAACCGTAGTTGGTGCGCTTACCTTGGGCGGTACTGCTGTTACCTCTACAGCAGCGGAACTTAATATTCTTGATGGAGTTACTAGCACTGCGACAGAATTAAATCTGCTTGATGGTGTAACAGCAACTACCGCAGAGCTTAACTATCTCGATATAGCGACCTTGGGTCTAACCGCAGCAAGCAAAGCAGTTACCGCAGATGCAAATGGAGTCATAACGCTAGATAATGGTTTCAGCGAAGAGTATGCAGCAGTTACCTCTAGCTCTAATGTTGTATCGCTAAACCTTAGAACAGCTAATAACTTTAGCCATGATCTCACTGAAGCAACCACAGTGTCCTTTACCAATCCAGCAGCATCTGGAAAGGTCAGTGCAGCTACGTTACGAATTATTCAAGGCTCTACAGCCAGAGCAATCACATGGAACTCAAGCATAAAATGGGCTGGCGATGTTGCTCCTACCTTGTCACAAGCCGATAACGCAGTAGACATCTTTGTGTTCTACACGTTGGACGCAGGTACAACATACTACGGATTCACAGCCGGACAGGTAATGAGCTAATGACCGTTGCTACTAAAATAATGATGGGCAGTGGTGCTGTAGCTGAAGCCTACGAGATAGAGCAGTCGCTGATATTTCAGCCTAATGCACATTTTTCAAGAAATGTTGGTTCTGCTAGTAACAGAAAAACATGGACTTGGAGTGCATGGGTTAAGCGTTCTGCTCTTGGCCTTTCTAATGACCAAATGCTTTTTAACGCTGGCCCTAATGGAAGTGACAGTGATAGCAGTTATTTTGCTATCAGATTCGGTCGTACAGCTTTTGGCGCACAAACAGATGCTCTTGTTGTCAATGGATGGAATACTAACTGGAGAATAACTAATCGTTTATTTAGAGATGTATCCGCTTGGTATCACATTGTTGTAGTCCTAGACACTACACAGTCAACCGCAGATAACAGGATAAAAGTTTACATAAACGGTACTCAAGAAACTTCTTTCCAGACAACCAACAACCCTAGTCAAGATGCTACTTTAGGAATTAATCTTAATCAATATCACATGATCGGCGCAGAAAATGTTAGCGGCAGTGATAGATATTTTAGCGGTCAAATGGCTGAAGTAAACTTTGTTGACGGCACTGCGCTTGACCCTAGCTCCTTTGGCGAAACTAGCTCAGACACAGGACAGTGGATACCCAAAGAATACAGCGGTAGCTACGGAACGAATGGTTTTTACTTAAAGTTTGTAAGCGGTGCTTTAGGTACTGATTCAAGCGGTGAAGGCAACAACTACAGTGCGGCTAACCTAGCCAACTCTGACGTTGTCATCGACACGCCTACGAATAACTTTGCTACGTTGAATCCTTTAGCAGGAATGTCTACCACGGCTGCTTTTACAGAAGGAAATCAGGCGGTAGCTTTAAGATCAGCTGGTGTTCCAACAGCGCACCAAGCTGTTTCAACAATGTCGATACCAACTTCTGGAAAATGGTACTGGGAGCTAAGAATTTTGGGTGGAGGTTATCCGGATGGGTTTTCAATTGGAATGTGTCCTCAAGGTAATTTGCCGGCATTAGCCGATTCAGGAAATTTTGGATATGACTACTACAACGTTTCTGGTGGTAAAAAGTATAACGGTGAAAGCAGAACATCCTATGGGTCAGCGTGGTTTACTCAAAATCAACAGTACATAATGTCTGTTTATTACGATGCAGATAATACATCAATTGGTTTTAAACTTAACGGGACAGATCAAGGCTTTGCTTTTACAAATGTTAATCCCGTTGAATACCTTGCAGCGTTTCGTAATAATTCTGGAGGGACGACAACATCTCCAATATTATATGTAAACTTTGGTCAAAACGGTACGTTCAACGGTGCTGTAACTGCTCAAGGAAACGCAGACGCTAACGGTATTGGGGATTTCTACTACGCTCCTCCATCAGGTTATTTAGCACTATGCACCGCAAACCTCTCAGACCCAGCAATCCCCCTGCCTTCAGCGCAGTTTAATACGGTGTTGTATACGGGTAACGGAAGTACTCAATCAATCTCTGGGGTAGGTCATCAACCTGATTGGGTTTGGATTAAAAACAGAGCAACAACAGATAATCACGTTCTAACAGATGCGGTCAGGGGAGCTACAATACAAAGCGGATCAAATTTAACGGGGGCAGAAGTTACAAACGATGACGGCTTAACAGCTTTTGCTTCTGACGGCTTTGCAATAGGCGATGATGTTGAGGTAAACACTAATAGCGAGGCATATGTTTCTTGGAATTGGAAAGCCAATGGGTCAGGATCAACAAACACAGTAGGAAGTTTAGATGCAGTTGTTTCTGCAAATGCAGCCGCAGGGTTTTCAATTGTTACTTATACAGGCAACGGCAGCGCACAGAGTATTGGTCACGGTCTTTCTAAAGACCTAGAGTTTTTAGTTGTAAAAAATAGAGACGCTAATGCTTCTTGGGTTGTCCAAGTTAGCACTACTGTAAATGATTATATGTACTTAAATGGTACTGACGGCATTCAACAAAGCTCTATATTTGGACTAGACATAACAAGAAGTAATGATGGCACATTTTATTATGGCGGCCCTAATTATATGGGCGCAAACGGCGTTGATTATCTGGCGTATTGTTTTCACTCAATTGAAGGTTATAGCAAAATTGGCTTTTATACCGGCAATGGATCTGCGGATGGGCCAATGGTTAACACGGGTTTCAAACCCGCTTGGTTGATGATTAAAAACACATCTAATGCGCAGGATTGGATTTTGTTTGATAACAAAAGAGACCCGTTTAACGTGACCCAACAGTTTCTTTACCCAAATTTGAGTAATGCTGAAGCTGCTGGAGGAGCGGGTGTAATAGACCTACTTAGCAACGGCTTTAAGTTGAGGAACGCTGGAACTAGAAATAGAAACTATAATGGTGATGTCTATTTATTTATGGCCTTCGCTGATTCACCTTTCAAAAGCGCCACCGCCCATTAAAGCAGGAGAATAATATGTACGCACAAATCACAGACGGGGCGATATCGGCAACGGGTACGCTCAAGCAGTTGTTCCCTAACACCAGCTTTCCCGGCGGCATAGCCGATAGCGACTTCAAGACAGCCAACGGCCTACAAGACATCGTCCTTGGGGAGCAGAAAGACCGCAAGTATTACTTCGTCACGCAAGGCGATATCACACTCGTAGACGGTGTAGCGACTCAAGGTTTTACCAATACCGAAAAGGCTATCGAGGACGTTGACGCTAAAGACTCAGACGGCAATCAGTTGTTTGTACAAGTCTGGGACGCTGACTTTGATAATGGAGAAGGCGAAGAGCCGGGGAAGATGGTAGACACTAGCGAGAAGTTGATAACTCGCGGTCTAAAGCACACCATGAAAGCTCAAATCAAGTCTCAAGCCAACAGCGCACTAGCACCAACAGATTGGATGGTTATCCGAAAGGCAGAGCGAGAGACACCTATACCCTCTGCTACAGTTACTTATAGAGCCGCAGTCATAACAGAATGCGCTAGACTAGAGACAGCGATAGCGGATGCAGCAGATATAGATGCACTAGCTGTAGTGATGGGCGCACAGAACTGGCCTGATGCTGTCTGATGAATGGTTTTAGCCTTCCTATTAATAGTAAGCGTGGGGCAAGCCAACTTTGGTGAAGAACAGCCGATGGTTTTCAGGGACGCATACCGCTGCTGGACATACGCTAGGATATTTCAGTACGGACTGCGGTCACCTAAAGACATATTACGGTATGGTAGCCCAGTAGAAGCATATTGCGTACCCAGTTGGGTGCCTGAAGACAGCGAGTTTCAAGATTAAGGAAGTTAGTAATGTCCGAAGAAGTAGCCCTAAAAGCCTTGAGTAAGATAGACATCCACGAAGCAGAATGCTCTTTACGGTACACAGCCATTGAAAGGCGGTTAGAGGCAGGTAGCAAGAGGTTTGATAAACTTGATAACATGATTTGGGGTATCTACCCTTTAATTATATCTTCTATGATGGGGCTTATCTTTGCGGTGTGGTTTAAATGAAAAGACTTGTAGACATGCTAAAACGGCATGAGGGGGTTAAAACCCACGCCTATAAAGACCACCTTGGTTACGTTACAGTCGGGGTAGGCCGTTGCCTAGAAGCAGATGTTGGCCTAGGACTATCTGAAGACGAGATAGAATACCTACTAAAAGGTGATATTTCTCGGTGCAAGGATGAGCTAGAGAAAGAATACAGTTGGTTTGGTGCCTTAGATACAGTACGTAAAGAAGCATTGATAGATTTGTCGTTTAACGTAGGGCAAACTAAGTTACGCGCTTTTGTTAAAGCCTTAACACATATGGAAACAGGTGCTTATGATGCAGCCGCTGACGAGTTTTACGATAGCCGTTGGGCTGCACAAGTAGGTGATAGATCAGTGGAAATCTGCCAGATGATTCGCTCTGGAGAGTACCAGCAACGCTAATAGGGTTTTTATGCCATTACAAAAACTAGCATTAAAGCCGGGAGTTAACCGGGAAAATACCCGCTACACTAGTGAAGGTGGCTGGTATGAGTGCGATAAAATCCGGTTTAGGCAAGGTACTCCTGAAAAGATAGGCGGGTGGAACCGTATATCTAGTACTACTTTCTTAGGTGTTTGCCGCTCTTTGTGGAACTGGGTAACTCTTGGGAGTTTAAGTCTCACTGGGGTAGGCACTCACCTTAAGTTCTACATTGAGAGTGGGGGAGTCTATAACGACATTACGCCTATTAGAGCTACAGTTACCCTTACCAACCCCTTTACTACTACGACTAGCAACCCACGGGTCGTTACGGTTGTAGACTCTAATGGGGGGTTTGTTTCTGGGGACTTTGTAACCTTTTCCGGTGGTAGTGCCGTAGGTGGAGTAACCATCGTAGGTGAATTTCAGATAACCTTAAGAACAACTACTAGCTATACTATAGCGATAGCTACTAATGCCACTTCTGCTCAGACGGGCGGGGGTACTGTTACCGCAGCGTACCAGATCAATACTGGGGAAAGTTTTGTAGTACCTGTAACAGGCTGGGGTGCTGCTGCATGGAGTGCTGGCGCATGGAGTACTGGTGCAAACACAGATCAACTTATTCGGCTGTGGTCTCAAAATAACTTTGGGGAAGACCTTATATTTGGCCCAAGAGGAGGGCCAATATACCTATGGGATGCGTCAGGAGGAGTTGGCGCTAGAGGTGTAGCATTGGCTGGCACTAACGTACCTTTAGTGCAGAACGCCATGCTTGTATCGGATATAAGCCGTTTTGTATTTGCTTTTGGGTGTAACCCGTTAGGATCATCTGTGAAAAACCCAATGCTTGTTCGTTGGTCAGATCAAGAAGATGCTACTCAATGGACTCCAGCAGCGACTAATCAAGCAGGTAGCTTAGTACTTTCTAATGGTTCTGAGATCGTAGCTGCCCATCAAGCAAGGCAGGAAGTGTTGGTGTGGTCAGATGCTGCACTGTATTCGTTACAGTACGTAGGAGCACCCATTGTATGGGGCGCACAGCTTGTGGGGGAGAACACCTCTATTATATCTCCTAACGCGGTAGCTTATGCGAATGGAGCAGCCTATTGGATGGGTCAAGATAAGTTCTATGTGTATGACGGTGCGACTAAGCCGTTAACGTGTAACCTACGTAAGTTCATCTTTAATGACCTTAACCCTGCACAATATGACCAGATACTTGCTGGAACTCTAGAGTCTTACCATGAGATATGGTGGTTCTATTGTTCTTCTGATGCGACTGTAATCGACCGCTATGTGGTGT
>Ga0302117_10001013_pt1 | contig 13159 bp, 5 predicted proteins | sample AG5_322_MG_FD_203112 | JGI IMG/M metagenome (GOLD analysis project Ga0302117, IMG submission 203112) | Marine microbial communities from Western Arctic Ocean, Canada - AG5_32.2 | ecosystem: Environmental > Aquatic > Marine > Oceanic | place: Canada: Western Arctic Ocean | collected 2017-10-01 | reverse complement strand
GACTTCCGGGGGCCGAGAGAGCTCGACAATCTCGAATTCTACCTGAGGCAGGCGCTTCCGGACCACAGCATGATGCCCGTGGAGAACTCAGACGAGATCTTCGATTCGTTTTTTCGGGTTGTGCCTCAGGACGTAGTGCCGCCGTATGGCGGATATCCGCCTTTCTGGTACGGCATCTACAAAGACAATGACACATCGAAACGCTTGATGGTGGTCATCAACGCAAATAATGATATGGCCGAATACTGGGAATACAGTGACTACGGCTACGTCCAGATCGACCTGACGAACGAAGCCTACAAGCTGGGCGTGAACTACATCGCCTACGCGCTAACGCACTAGCTCGACCAACACCCTGAGCATCCACCACACACATATCGGGCCTCGCCCGAATCCGAAGGGAGAAAACCTTGTCTGAGGCAATCGGAGCCGTACAGCTGGACGACGCCAACGATGTTGCGCTCGCCGATAAGCTGACGAACGGCCGGGAGCAGATGATCAGTGAGCTTCGCAAGCTGATCGTCGGGCAGGAAGAAGTCATCGAGCAGGTACTGCTCTCGCTCTTCGTCGGCGGCAACAGTCTGCTGATCGGAGTGCCGGGGCTGGCCAAGACGCTGCTCATTCACAGTATCGCTCAGGTCGTCGACCTGAATTTCTCCCGCATTCAGTTCACTCCCGATCTCATGCCCTCGGACATCACGGGCACCGACATCATCCAGGAGGATGCGGATACCGGGCAGCGCTCTATGGTGTTCGCGCCGGGGCCGATCTTCTCGAACATCGTCCTCGCTGATGAGATCAACCGTACGCCGCCCAAGACCCAGGCTGCGCTCCTAGAGGCGATGCAGGAGCACCGCGTCACAGTCCAGGGACGCACGTACACACTCGAAGAGCCGTTCTACGTCTTCGCGACACAGAACCCGATCGAGCTCGAGGGCACCTACCCTCTCCCGGAAGCACAGCTGGACCGCTTCATGTTCGAGATCGCTATCAATCATCTCAACGAGGAAGACGAGCTCGAGGTCATTCGCTCCACGACTGGGAACCAGAAGCCCGAGTTCAGTCACGCCGTCACCGGCCCGGACCTGCTCGCCTTTCAAGAGCTTGTCAGGCGCGTTCCGGTGTCAGAATCGGTCCTACGGTACGCGGTCGGTCTTGTACGCCTGACACGCCCGGATTCGCCCGGTGACGTCCCGGATTTCGTAAAGAAGTGGATCGCGTATGGGGCCTCACCGCGTGCCGCTCAGTATCTCGTCCTGGGCTCGAAGGCTCGTGCACTGACAGAGGGGCGCTACCACGTGACCTTCGAAGACATTCAGGCTCTCGCACATCCAGTTCTCCGGCATCGCATCCTCACCAATTTCCACGCAGAATCGGAAGGCAAGACGACGAGTGCACTCGTCGACATGCTGCTCGAGCAGGCGCCCATCCCGTCCTCCGGGATGTAGGGCAGGCTCTTGGCCACTTCTCGCACGCGCCCTACGGCTGCAGGAACGCAGTTCCTCGACCCGGCTGTTCTCGGGCGGATCGGGAATCTGGAGTTGCTCGCTCGTACTGTCGTGGACGGCTTCCTGACCGGGTTGCACCGATCGCCCTACCTCGGCTTCAGCACGGACTTTGCCGAACACCGTCCGTACATGCCCGGCGACGACATACGGCGGATCGACTGGCGGCTCTTTGCGCGCACAGATCGACACTACATCAAGCTGTTCGAGGCTGAGACGAACGCGAATTTTTCCGTTCTTCTCGATGTGTCTGCGTCCATGAGCTACGGGAGCCATTCCCTGTCGAAGATCGACTACTCGAGATACCTCGCCGCATGCCTCGCTTATTTTTCGAGTAAGCAGCGGGACCGTGTCGGGCTCGCCACGTTCGACCATGAAGTCGTCGATTACATCCCGCCGTCCATGAAGCACCTCGACACGATCCTTCACACGCTTGACCGCGCAGAGGCAGGACGACCTGGGAGCCTTGAGGCACCCATGCTCAAGATCACGGATATGCTGGGACGCAAAGGCATCCTAGTAGTGATCTCGGACTTCTACGAAGAGCCAGACCGGGTGCTGGCCGCGCTGGGACCGCTGCGTGCACGTGGGCACGACGTCGTGGTCTTCCACGTAATGGACCCGTATGAGATCGAGTTCCCGTTCGAGGACGCGTCGGGATTCGAAGACCTCGAGACGCAGGAGCAGATCCCGGTGATTCCGGGCAAGCTGAAGGACGACTACCTAGCGATGGTGAACGCACATCTGGCCACTCTGCAGAAGCGGTTCACGGACAACCGGATCGATTACACCCTGCTCGATACGTCCAAGCCGCTCGACACGGCCCTTTTCCAGTACCTGCTGTCTCGCGAAAAAATGAGTAAGGGTCGATGAGCCTCGCCTTTCTTCTCCCGCTCTTCATGGTTGGATTCGCTGGGATCGTAGTGCCGATTGCCGTGCACCTTACCCGCCGGCAACGGCGTAACGTGGTGCACTTCCCGTCGCTCATGTTCCTGGAAAAGATTCCGTACCAGGAACAGCGGCGCCGGCGTATCCAGCACTGGTTCCTCCTCTCCCTGCGGGCGCTCGCGCTGATTCTTGTTGCCGCGGCCTTTGCTCGTCCGTTTCTAAGTCAGAGTGACGTCGGTGGACTGGGCACGGCCGGTCCGCGCGCAGTCGTAGTTCTGGTCGATCAGTCCTACAGCATGGCGATCGGAGAGTCTCTCGATGAGGCTCGCACCGAAGCGCAGCAGGTGTTCGATGGTCTCGGCCCGCTCGACCGGGCATCCCTCGTGACGTTTGCCCGAGGTGCGACAGTCGTCGCGCGATCAACGTCGGACCGCATCAGGCTGCGTGGAGCCATCGACACGATTTCTGCTTCGTCGGGAGCCACCCGCTACGGCCCTGCGCTGAAGGTCGCCCAGACGATTCTGGAAGAGTCGAGCCTGGCCCGAGGAGAGATCTATCTCCTCAGCGATTTTCAGCGGAATGGCTGGACCGGCGATGAGGGCGTTCGTCTTCCGCCGGGTTCAACGGTCATTCCGATCCCGCTGGGCACGGACGAACAGTTGGACAACGTGATGATCACCGAGGTCTCCCTGCCAAGACAGATCGTCTCGGGTCGTGAGCGTATCGCGCCTACTGCGCGGATCGTACGAAGAGGGGGCGACGAAGCGCGGACCGTGTCCGTAGCGCTCGAGATCGACGGGCAGACGATCCAGAGCGAGGACGTAATGCTGGAGCCGGACGCGGCTCAGGCGGTCTCCTTTCGGCCGTTCACTCTGTCACAGCCCCATACCACAGGGACCGTACGGCTTCCCGACGACCCACTGCAGGCCGACAACGCACACCACTTCGTCCTGTCCCCGGGCACATCGCTCAATGTTCTGATCGCTGAGGGTCAGGGGTCGGCCAGCGACGTCAGTCTCTACTTAAGGGGAGCGCTACAGATTTCGGAGGACGGCCGTTTCGACGTTCGAGCACGTCGATCCAGCAGCATTCGGCCCGAGGATCTCGCTGGCGTCTCGGCTCTCTTCCTCAATGACGTGCAGATCGACGGCGGGTCTGCCGAGCGCATCCGGGATTTCGTAGAATCGGGTGGCGGTGCTCTGATCGCCCTCGGGCAGGATGGGGGATGGCCGGCGTCGGCCGCCGACATGCTCCCTGGAACGATCGGTCAGATGCAGGACCGGGTTCAGGGGCGCGGGGGACGACTGGGCTACCTGGACTACGAACACCCGGTCTTCGAAGTCTTTGCTGGCCCTCGGAGTGGTGATTTCACCGGAGCCCGATTCTACCGCGCCCGTGCCTTCGAGCCGTCGGACTCGGCGAGCGTGCTCGCCCGGTTTGATGACGGTTCGGTCGCTCTCGCCGAGATCCATATCGGGCGAGGAAAGGTCCTCGTCTGGACAACATCACTTGACGCCTTCTGGAACGATCTGGCACTCCAACCCGTGTACCTACCATTCGTCCACCGGCTTGCCGAGTACCTGGGCGGTCGAGCCGAACCGGTGCCATGGTTCGTCGCCGGCCAGGTCGTCGACCTCGCTGATCCGGATGCGCTGGTGACTGCAGGACTCGTCTCATCGGAAGCCGCTGGTCTGGCCGACGGCCTCAATCAGATCGTACTTGGGCCGAGGGGGGGGTCAACGGCACTGCCCGCCGGATCCGGGCCCCGCTACCTGCCGCTCGAGGAGCACGGCTTCTACACGGTGAGGCAGCCGAGTACGAACCCAGATCGACCCTTCGTAATGGCGGTCAACGTCGACCTCGAAGAGTCGAACCTGACTCGTATCGATGCGGCTGAGCTGGCGCTACAGATCGAGGCACCATCCGGTGGACCGAGCATGGGCCCGTCATTCGGCGAAGCAGTGGCACTGGAAAGAGAGGACCAGGAGAGGCGTCAGCAGTTATGGCGGTGGCTCCTGCTCGCGGCACTCGGGCTATTTGTACTCGAGACGGCGATTTCCAACTGGGTCTCGCGGAGTGGCGCGGGAGCAGCGGCGGGGGTCGCCGCGGGTTAGGAAGCCACGGATGATGGCGAGCTGAGACCAACCCGGCATAGGTTGGAAGACAGGCGCAAAGGGAGAAGGACATGAGGGATTCCGAACGACGGCAGACGCGTAACAGAATTCTCAATGTCGTCCGTAGTGTGCGGTGGCGATGGAGGGTGCGGCTCGCGCTTCGCGGGCTGGTCTGGGTTGCCACGGTGACGGGCGCCGTTGTGTTCCTCTCGGCGCTGGCCCTCGAGCAACTCCGCTTCACCGCCGAGGCAGTGGTCTGGCTCCGAGTGCTGACCTGGGGCACGGTGGCAGTCTCGTTTCTTTTCTTCCTCGTTCGCCCACTTCTCCAGAGGGTCACGGACACGCAGGCCGCTCTTTATCTGGAAGAGAATGAGCCCTCGCTAGAGCACGCAGTCACCAGCGTGCTCAATGAGGGCTCCGGCACGGCGTCCCCGGCTCTAGCCGAACGTGTTACAGAGATCGCCCTCGAGAAGGCGAAGCGTGTCGACTACGGACGTCGGGTCGAACAGAGCGGTCTCTATCGCTTTGCCGGGGCGCTGACGGGCCTCGTCCTCCTGGCCCTGGCGACCTCACTTCTTGGCCCCGAGCACCTGCGACACGGCCTCGCAGCCCTGTTGCTTCCTGCCACGGATGCGGCGGCGGTAAATCCCTATTCCGTGTCGGTGTTTCCGGGAGACGCAACCATCGCTCGCGGGACCGATCAGATGATCACGGCTGAACTCGGGGGCTTCGGCGCGGCGGACGCAGCGATCTTCACGAAGGGTGAGACCGAGCAGTCCTTCCAGCGTCTGAGCATGCTCAGGGGGCTCGAAAGCGGCTTCGAGGTCCTGCTGCTAGGGGTCCCTGAACCCACCGAATACTTCGTCGAATCCAACGGCGTCCGGTCACTCACATTCACCATCGATGTGGCGGACCTTCCGTACGTCGATCAGATGGATCTGACGTACTACTTCCCATCCTACACAGGCCTGCCGCCGCGGACCGTCGAGGGAGGGGGCGACGTTGCCGCTCTGACCGGAACCGTGGTCGAGCTGTCCATCGAACCTACGATGCTGACGCCGGCCGGCCGGTTGCTCATCGACGGCGAACCGATCGAGGACCTCACAGTCGGAAACGACGGCTCACTCTCCGCTCGCTTCACGTTAGATGAAGACGGATTCTACGCGATCGAGCTCGCACGCTCAGACGACGGAACCCTTGTAGCCGCGTCGCCTGAGTATCGGATCGACGTCCTCACGGACATGCCGCCTTCGATCAACTTCTCGAGGCCCGGCCGCGACATGCCCGCGTCGGCAATCGAGGAGGTTTATCTCGAGATGACGGCGGATGACGACTACGGGATCGGGGACATCCGGCTCGTCTATTCGGTGAACGGAGGTCCTGAGGACACGGTGTCCGTCTTCCGGGAGGGAGGGGCACCGCTCGCAGAGGTCTCCACCGGACACACGATGTATCTCGAGGAGTGGGAACTGGAAGTAGGAGACCTGATCTCCTATTACGCGATCGCACGCGACAATCGCTCGGTCGGATCGAGTCGCACAGTCACGAGTGACATCTACTTCCTGAGCATCCGGCCTTTCGAGCGCGCCTACAGGGAGGCTGAACAGCAGGGTGGTGGTGGTGGTGGTGGTGGTCCCGAAGAGACCGCGCTGTCCGATACTCAGCGTCAGATCATCGCGGCGACGTTCAACCTGATCCGTCAGGAAGACACGTATTCCGACGAGGAATTTCGTGAGAACATCAACAGCGTGAGCCTCGCGCAGCAGCGACTACAGGACCAGATCACCACCCTCCTCCAAAGGATGCAGAACCGGGGACTCACGCAGACGGACCCCGGCTTCCGAGACGTGTCCGCAGTACTGCCCCTCGCAGACAGCGCCATGACTGAAGTACGGCAGGCGCTCGAGTCAGAAGGTCTGCGAGATGCCCTACCCCATGAGCAGGAGGCGCTTCGGTACCTCCAACAGGCAGAGGAAACCTACGAGCGCTACGTGCAGATGCAGGAGGAGCAACAGGGCGGTGGCGGTGGTGGTGGCCAGCAAGCCGCGGACGACCTGGCAGACCTGTTCGAACTCGAGCTGGACAAGATGAAGAACCAGTACGAGACCGTGCAGCGTGGCGAGCAGAAACAGGCCGATAATCAGGTCGACGAGCTGATGCAGGAACTCCAAGAACTCGCCCGCCGCCAGGAACAGCAGGCTGAACGGCAGCGACGGGCCTCACAGAGCCAGAACGGCCCGTCGGCCAATGGTCAGGCGCAACGCGAACTCGCTGACCAGACCGAAGAAGCCGCCCGTCAGCTTCAGCGCCTCGCTCGCGAGATGGGCGACCAGGATCTCGAAGAGACTGCCCGCGACCTGCAGCAGACCGCCGAGTCCATGCGCCAATCTGCCGTGTCTTCTGGATCACAAGGGTCAGCCGGCGCGACCTCTGCGCTTCGAGGACTCGAAGAAGCTCGCCGGGAGTTACAGCAGGCCCGCTCTGATCGAGCCAGACGCGATGCCGCGGACGCAATCGCCGATGTAGAGGAACTCCAGCAGCAGCAGCGGGAAGTCCAGCGCAATGTGCGCGACCTACCGACCGAGCGTGGGCCGGAGCGTCAGGCCGAGATCGATCGTCTGCGTGAACGCAAGGAACAGATGAACGATGTCGTACAAGATCTCGAACAACGGCTGGACGGTGCTGCGAGCAGTGGTCAGGCCGACAACCCGCAGGCGGCACGCGCCCTCGCCGAGGCTGCAACGCAGATCCGGGAATCGAAGCTCAAAGAGAAATTGCAATACACTCGTGGCACGATCGAGCAGTGGGACCCGGAATCTGCGGTCACGATGGAGCTCCAGATCGAGGGAGACCTCCAGGCGCTAAGAGATCAGCTCGAGCGCGCCCTGAATGCGTCGAGCGAGCGAGCGGAGGATCCACTTCAGGAAGCCTTGGACGACACCAGGGACCTGGTCCGAGGCATGGAGGCGATGGATCGCCGGCTTAACGAGCCAGGCCAGGGTGAGGGTGAGCAGGCCCAAGGCGAAGGACAGCAGGGCCAAGGTGAAGAAGAGCAGGGCCAAGGGCAGCAGGGCGATGCGAATCGTCTCGGAGGAGGAGGTGCCAACGACGGGTGGGCCAATGACCGGTCGGAGGATCCGTTCGGGAACGGCGCTGTCCGTGGGAATCCACGACAGTTCTCCACGGAGGAGATTCGGCAGTACCAGAGCGAGCTGCGCGAGCGGTCAGAGCAGGTGATGGACCTCCGCTCGGAGCTCGACGAGGTCGGCATGTCTACGCAGGATCTCGATGAGGTTCTGGCCCTGATCCGGCGCTTCCAAGACGACGAGCTATTCAGCGATCCTGAGGCGTTGGCGAGTCTCAGCGATGACATGTTGAACCGCCTCCAGCGTCTCGAATTTGGTCTCCGCCGCGACGTCGAAGGCGAAGGCGATCGCCGGGCAACGTTGACCGGGGCCGATGAGGTACCGGACGGCTATCGACGCCTCGTCGAAGAGTACTACCGCGCGCTGGCTCGCGGGGGCTCAGGCCCCGGAGGCCGCCGCTAGAGGCCTCAGAGCCGGATCGAGGAAGGCATCGACGTGTGGGTGGTCCACGTGCATAACGCTGGAGACCCCTCACTCAAAATCTGGACATAGATCCCTCTGAGGAGATCCATGATCCAGCGGACCCGGATCGCAGACCGTTGGTACATGGCTCGCTACATCGCGAACCGGGAGGGATGTTAGATTCTCGGCCGCGTAACGCGCGTCCCAGAACTCCAGCAGCAGCGCTTCCGATGTCCGGTCCGCAGTTCATTTACCACATGCATCGCCTATCGAAGATCGTCCCGCCAAAACGGGAGATCCTCAAGAACGTCAACCTCTCCTTCTACCCCGGTGCGAAGATCGGTGTAGTTGGGTCGAACGGGTCCGGGAAAAGTTCGTTACTCCGTATCATGGCCGGGCTGGACACCGATTTCCTGGGCGAGGCGTGGGCAGCCAAGGGGACCCGCATAGGGTATCTGCCGCAGGAGCCGCAGCTCAACCCGGACCTGGACGTGCGGGGCAACGTGGAGCTGGCGGTCGCGGACACGCGCAACCTGCTCCTCAAGTTCGAAGAGGTAAATCTCGCGTTCGGGACAATCACCACCGATGAGGAGATGAACGACCTCATCGAGAAGCAGGCGAAGCTTCAGGACCGCATCGACGCGACGGGAGCCTGGGAGCTCGACCGCAAGATCGAGATTGCGATGGACGCCCTACGCCTGCCCCCGGGCGATGCCGACGTCTCAACGCTCTCTGGAGGAGAGGCCCGCCGCGTTGCTCTTTGCCGGGTCCTGCTCGAGCAGCCGGACATGTTGCTGCTGGACGAGCCCACCAACCACCTCGACGCCGAGTCCGTCGCCTGGCTGGAGCACCATCTCGACGCATTCACCGGCACAATCGTCGCGATCACTCACGACCGCTATTTCCTCGATAATGTCGCCGAGTGGATCCTCGAGCTCGACCGTGGAGAGGGGATTCCCTGGAAGGGCAACTACTCGTCCTGGCTCGAACAGAAGCAGGAGCGCCTCCGTCTCGAAGAGAAGACCGAGTCTGTTCGGCAGAAAACGCTCGGTCGCGAACTCGAGTGGATCCGTATGTCGCCCAAGGCGCGACAGGCAAAGGGGAAGGCTCGCCTCGGCGCCTACGAAGACCTGCTCGGGCAGGATGAGCGTGAACAGATCCGCACGGCGGAGATCCTCATCCCGAAGGGCCCGAGGCTTGGTAATGTGGTTATCAAGGCCCAGGCGTTGTCGAAGGGGTTCGGTGATCGTCTGCTTATCGACAAACTCGACTTCGACGTCCCGCCGGGTGCTGTAGTCGGAATCATCGGAGGAAACGGTGCAGGAAAGACGACGCTCTTCCGGATGATTGTCGGAGACGAGACGCCGGACACGGGGTCCATGGAGACCGGGCAGACCGTGGTCCTGTCACACGTCGACCAGTCGCGGGACACGCTCGACGCCGAGAAAACGGTGTTCGAGGAAGTCAGTGGGGGAGTCGATGTGCTGAACTTCGGACGAGCCGAGGTGAATTCCCGCGCGTACCTGTCCTGGTTCAACTTCCGTGGCGCCGATCAGCAGAAGAAGGTCGGCGTCCTCTCAGGCGGCGAACGAAACCGACTCCACCTCGCGAAACTGCTCAAATCGGGCGGTAACGTGATGCTGCTCGACGAGCCGACCAACGACCTGGACGTCGACACACTTCGCGCCCTCGAGAACGCGATTCTCGACTACGCGGGCTGCGTACTCGTGATTTCCCATGATCGCTGGTTTCTGGACCGTGTCTGTACACATATCCTGGCCTTCGAAGGCGACTCGAGCGTCGTGTGGTTCGAAGGGAACTACCAAGAGTATGAAGACGACAAGCGGCAGCGCCTAGGCGAGGCCGCGCTCCAGCCACATCGAGTGAAGTACCGTCCGCTTGTCCGCGACTGATCGGCCTTGCCGCCGCCGCGTGGACCGGAGGGTTCATTCAGCCTCTCCTCTTCGAGACGTCTGGACAGTACCCGCTCACGTATGGCTCGGTCGCGGTAACCCTGCTTCTAGTGGCGGCTCTCGGCCTGGCGTGCTACACGAATCGACTCCAGGGAGGCCCCTGCAGGCGGACTAGCTGGCCGCCACCCCTCCCGCTGAACGGAATTCACGCAATCTTTCCTGACTCGGTATCTACCGGTTGTCACGCGGGACATCACCCGTCCAGTTTTGCAGGCCATGATCAAGATTCATAGTCGCCCTGAACTCTCGCCGACTGAGGCGCTCGAGGCTGTACGCGAGCACTTCGGAATCGACGGAACACTCACTCAGCTTGCGGGCGAGCGTGACCTGAATTTTCGGCTCGATGCCGAGGATGGGCAAAGCTACGTTGTAAAGGTCAGCTCGCCGGACGAAGTCGATGAGATCCTTCACATCGAAGTCGACCTCATGCGGCACGTCGCCCGCACCACACAAGGCTTTTCTCCCGATGTGATTGCCACGCCGAACGGTGACTTCATCGTCTCCAAGGCAGACGCGCAGGGTAGGGAGAATCGGATCCGGGTCGTGGAGTACCTCGAAGGAGGCCTCTTCGCCGATGCTCGGCCCCGCTCCCCCGCCCTTCTCTACGATCTGGGTAGGCGACTCGCAGAACTCGACAGTGCTCTCGGTGCGTACCCCGATCACCCGCCTGCCCGCATCGACTTCGACTGGGCCCTCGGGCGTTCCGGTCTCGTCATGGAACGCTGCCTCGACCTTTTCCAGGGCGATGATCTTGCTCTGATCCGCGGAGTCCACGACGGATGGACCGAGCGAGAGAAGGACTTTCTCGGACTCGGATCGCAGGTCATCCACGGCGATGTGAACGATCACAACGTGCTCGTCTCCGCACCCGGCGATGGTCCGCGCACCGTCACAGGGATCATTGATCTAGGCGATGCACATTCGGCACCGCGTGTCTTTGACCTCGGCATCGCGATCGCTTACGCGATTCTTGGCACTGCGGATCCTCTGATGGCCGCGGCGGCCGTCACCCGCGGATTCCACGAGCGCACACCGCTCTCGGAGGATGAGGTCAACGTCCTCTACTCCCTGACTCGCGCCCGGCTCGCCGCCAGTGTCAGCATCTCGCGTTGGCGCGGGGAGCAGACGTCTCAGGTGGACTCATACCTAACGGTGTCTGAGCGCCCTGCGTGGGACATGCTTCGGCGCCTCGACACCGTGCCCCGGCGCCTTGCCGAGGGGATCCTGCGCGACGCCTGTGGGCTCCCCGCGAATCCTCGGAGCACAGCGCTCGTGAACTGGCTAGGAAACCAGTCGTTCGAACCGGTCATGGCGCTTCCGGAGAGCGAAGATGAGGTGTTGATACTCGATCTTTGTGTGAGTAGTCCGGACCTCAACGGTCGTGATACCGACGACACGCGCGACTTCACTCGCCGTATATTTCGAAAGATGGAGGATGAAGGCGCTACAATCGGCATCGGTCGATACCTGGAGCCTCGGGCCTTCTACCTCACGGATCTATTCGCAGGACGGGCGGGCGATCCTCGTGAGCGACGTACCGTGCATCTCGGCATCGACATTTTCGATGCGGCAGGAGTTGGGGTCAGCGCTCCGCTCACCGGCCGGGTGCTTTCGATTCAGGACAATGGTTCGGGACTGGACTATGGCCCGACGATCATCTTGGAACATGACAGCCCGGTGGGGCCATTCTGGACGCTATATGGCCACCTCGAGTGTGCTTCGGTGGCTGCACTCGAAGTGGGCGAGGAGGTCGAGGCCGGGCAAGCCCTCGCGCGAATCGGTTCCTGCCCCGAGAACGGTGACTGGCCTCCGCATCTGCACTTTCAGATCGTCACTGATCTCCTCGACTTCACAGGAGAGTTTCCCGGTGTCGCACTACCGCGCGAGCAACCCGTCTGGGCTTCGCTCTCTCCCGATCCCAATCTGATCCTTGGGGTGCCCGGCACGACGACCTACGCTTCCCCCGACCCACTCGACGACCGACGAGCAGCCGCGTTCGGCTCGAACCTCAGCGTCGCCTACGACGAGCCTTTGCACATCGTTCGCGGCATCGGCTCATTTCTTTACGACACGATGGGCAGGGGATACCTCGACTGCGTGAACAACGTGGCGCACGTCGGACACGAGCGAGCGAGCGTCGTGGAAGCCGGGCAACGCCAGATGGGAGTCCTCAACACCAACACCCGCTATCTGCACGAGAACGTGATCGTGTACGCGGAGCGACTCGCCGGACTTCTACCTGATCCACTGTCCGTCTGCTTCTTCGTGAACTCGGGTAGCGAGGCAAACGAGCTCGCGCTCCGCATGGCGCGGGTCCACTCGGGCGGGCGAGGCATCGTCGGAATCGAGGGAGGGTACCACGGCAATACGCAGAGCCTCGTGGATGTGAGCCACTACAAGCACGCAGGGTCCGGCGGTTTGGGAGCACCGGCATGGGTACGAATGGTCCCGACGCCTGACGACTATCGTGGAGAGTTTAGGCGCCAAGTGCCGGATCGCGCGGACCGTTATGCGGAACATGTACGCACCGCGTTCATCGCGCTGGCCAACGATGGATACCCGGCGGCGGCATACCTCGCCGAGAGCATCCTTTCCTGCGGCGGCCAGATCGAACCCCCGGCCGGCTATCTCAAGGCGGCGTACCGACACAGTCGCTCAGTCGGGGCCGTTTGCATCGCAGACGAAGTCCAGATCGGCTTCGGACGGGTTGGCAGCCACATGTGGGGCTTCGAGGCCGCCGGTGTCATCCCCGACATCGTGACGCTTGGGAAGCCGATAGGGAACGGACATCCGATTGGAGCCGTCGTGACGACACCAGAGATCGCAGCGTCGTTCGCAAACGGAATGGAGGTCTTCAGCACCTTCGGCGGCAACCCGGTCTCGGCAGCCATCGGGGCATCGGTCCTCGATGTCGTCGAGGGGGACAGCCTGCGTGAGCACGCAGCGATCGTAGGTGGTACGCTGAAGGCCAACCTGGCGTCTCTCGCCATGCAGCACGACTGCATCGGTGACGTCCGGGGGCGGGGACTGTTCTTGGGCATCGAGTTCGTGAAGAACCGAGCCTCCCGCGAGCCGTCTCCTGAGATCGCCCATCATGTGGCAAATCGGGCCAAGGATCTCGGTGTTCTTCT
>Ga0302117_10001004_pt1 | contig 13181 bp, 9 predicted proteins | sample AG5_322_MG_FD_203112 | JGI IMG/M metagenome (GOLD analysis project Ga0302117, IMG submission 203112) | Marine microbial communities from Western Arctic Ocean, Canada - AG5_32.2 | ecosystem: Environmental > Aquatic > Marine > Oceanic | place: Canada: Western Arctic Ocean | collected 2017-10-01 | reverse complement strand
GTGTTATCAATCAACGTCGTCGTCGCCTGCCCGCTGCGGAACGTTTCGTTTTTGATCACATTTTCCAGAAAAGGAATGTTCGTCTGCACGCCGCGAATGCGAAACTCCTTCAACGCGCGCTTCATCCGATCCAGCGCGAGTGAAAAATTCATCCCGCTCGCGGTGATTTTCACCAGCAGCGAATCGTAATAGGGCGTGATCACACTGCCCGCGTCGCCCTGCCCGCCATCGAGCCGCAGCCCGAAACCGGCCGCCGATCGATAGGCGATGATGCGACCGTAATCGGGCGTGAAATTGTTGGCGGGATCCTCGGTGGTCACGCGGCATTGCACGGCGTGCCCGACGCACACCACATTTTTTTGCTTGGGCAACTGCATCACCTTGCCGTGCAGCGCGTGCCCTTGCGCCACTTGAATCTGCGAGCGCACGAGGTCGATGCCCGTCACCACTTCCGTCACCGTGTGCTCCACTTGAATGCGCGGATTCATCTCGATGAAATACCACGCCTTGGAATCCATATCGTACAGAAATTCCATCGTGCCCGCGTTGTCGTACCGGATGTGCTTGGCCAATTCCAACGCCGCCGCGCACAGCTCGTTCCGCACCGTTTCATCCAGCGCAACGCTCGGGGCGATCTCCACCACTTTTTGATAACGCCGCTGCACCGAACAATCGCGCTCGTGCAAATGCAAAATATTGCCGTGTTGATCGCCCAAAATTTGCACCTCAATGTGCTTGGCATTTTGCACGTATTTTTCAAGAAACACTGCTGAATTGCCAAACGCGCGGTCGGCCTCGCCACGGGCTTCGTCGAGCAATCGCTCCAAATCTTTGGCTTTACGCACCACCCGCATGCCGCGCCCACCGCCACCGAAGGCGGCTTTGATGATGAGCGGAAACCCAATTTGCTTGGCGACCTTCATCGCCTTGGCGCGGGTTTTAATTGCGTCATCCGTACCCGGAAGCACCGGCACGCCGGCGGCCTTGGCCAACGCGCGGGCCTCGGTTTTGTCGCCCATTTGCCGCAGCAACTCCGGGCGCGGCCCCACAAATGTCAACCCCGCCTTAATGCACGCCTCGGCGAAATCGGCGTTCTCGGCCAGAAACCCGTAGCCCGGATGCACGAGATTAACCCCATGCTCAACGGCCATTCCCACGATACCCTCAATATCGAGATACGCGCCCACCGGCCCCTTGCCCACACCCACCATATACGCCTCATCAGCCTTAAACCGATGCACCGCCAGCCGGTCTTCCTGAGCATAAATGGCCACCGTACGCAGATCCATCTCCGTGGCCGCACGAAAAATGCGGATAGCAATTTCGCTGCGATTGGCCGCCATTAACTTCACCGGCGCGAGAGACGCCGACGCATTTGATTTAGTTTTCCTCGCCATGAACGCGAGGCTTTTAGCAAAAAACCAGCGAAATGAAAAGTCCGGGGTGCGGTCACCGTTGTGCCTAATATAATGAATTCACTTGCCACCTGATTCCTCGCCGCCACAATGCCCTCAACGCCATGAAGAAATTCTTTATTCTCCTGTTCCTCAACCCCCTCCTCTCCGAAGCCGCCGTGGAAGCCTTCGAAGTCGGTCCGGGCAACACCGACCAACTCCCCAAAGGCAAAGAGGCCGACGGCATCATCGGCGATTTCATTTTGCGCAATGACCTCATCACCGCCGTCATTTCCGGCAACCAACCACTGCGCCGCGCCAACATGAGCACCTTCTACGGCAACGGCGGCATCACCCCCGGCTGCCTTTATGACCTCACCTTCCGCGACCGCCAAAACGACCAACTCACCATCTTCGCCCCGAGCGGCCAACGCGGCGACGTGTCGCACGTACGCATTACCAAGGCCGGTGGTGACAAAGTGGACAGCGTGGCGGAAATCGAAGTGGTCGTGGACGCCGCGCGCAATAATGGTCTATACAAAAAACATATTTACCGTATCGACAGCCAATCGGCCGGAGTCGTCATCACCACCACTTACCACAATGAATCCAAGGCCATCCGCAAAGGCACGGTGGACGATTATTGGAAACCCTCCGGCAAACGAGGCACGTTTCAAGGCGTGCGCTGGATTGACGCGGTGGATTCCGACGACCGCGGTGCCTATGCTGTTGGCTGGCTAAATGATGCCAAACGGCTCTCGGGCTTGGCCAAACATCCGGGTGAATTAACGCTCAAACCAGGTGAAAGCAAAACGTTCACGCGCTATCTGGCCGTTGGCAATTCTCCCGCCAGTGCATACAGTGAAATCGTTCTGCATAGCACGGTGAAAAGTGAGATGCTTGAAGTTCAACTAAGTGACTCGAGGACGGGCAAACCCATCAACAGTGGCACGGTGAACATTCGGCTCAAGGGGCAAACCATTCCCGCGTACCCAATGAAAAAAGGAAAACTCGCTGTGTTTTTGCCATTGGGTTCCTATGAACTGAGCATCACAGATCGCGGTCGCAAATCGGTAATGCGCTTCGCCGAAGTGGCCGCCGATAAGAGGAACACAATCAATGAAGGACTCTCGCCCCTCTCCGGCGTGACGTTCAACATCACCGACACCGCGAGCAAAGACACCCCATGCAAAGTGCAGTTCATCGGCACTGGCAAAACAGCCACGCCCAATCTCGGGCCGCAAAATCGCGCGCATGGCTGCGTGGACCAGTGGCACTCGGAGACCGGTAAGTTTAACGTGGCGCTGGATCCGGGCACGTATCGACTGGTGATCACGCGCGGGATTGAGCACAACCATCTTGTGCGCGAAGTAACCGTGAAAGCCGGGGCGTTTACCCCCGTCAAAGGCGCGCTGCAACGCGTGGTGAACACACGCGGCTGGGTGAGCACGGATTTTCATAACCACTCCACGCCCAGCGGCGACAACCAATGCGGCACCGACGACCGCATCATCAATCTCGCCGCCGAGCACATTGAGTTTGCACCCACCACCGAGCACAACCGCCTCTACGACTGGACGCCGCACATCAAGAAGCTCGGGCTGAGTGAACAGATCAGCACTGTCATCGGCCTCGAACTCACGGGCAGCGGCGCGGGTTCGCATCACAATACATTTCCGCTGCCCGCGCCCAATCCCTTCGCGCAGGATGGCGGCGCGCCGGTGTTCCAGAATGATCCGCGGCTCAACGCCATTGCCCTGCAAAACTTCGGCGGCTGGGATCCCAACCGTTGGGTGCACGTGAACCACCCGAACCTCACGGAGAAATTCTGGGATCGCAATCTCGACGGCAAACCCGACGGTGGGTTTGCCGGTTACGACAAATACATCGACGCCATCGAGACGCAGAATTTTCGCGGCAACGCCATCCTCGCCACCGCGCCGTGGACGCTCTACCGGCGCGGCACACGCGAGCAGGTGCGCGAGGTGCGCGAGTTTGTGTGGCTGCAGATGCTCAACCAAGGCTACCGCACGCGCGCCATCGCGGTGGCCGACGCGCACTCGGTCTACGGCAACGGCGTCGGCGGCTGGCGCACTTACGTAACCAGCAGCACCGACGCGCCCGCGAAGATTGACGCCAAGGAAATCATCCGCAACGCCAAGGCCGGCCGACTAATGCTGACCACCGGGCCATTTCTCGAAGTGACCGCCAACGGCGCCTTGCCCGGCAGCGATATCACTGCCAAGGATGGCAAGGTGAATCTGAAAGTGAAAATTCAGTGTGCCGACTGGGTGCACATCGACCGCGTGCAAGTGCTGGTGAACGGCCGGCAAGTGCCCAACTTGAACCTCACTGCAAAGAAAAATCCGAAGATGTTCAACAGCAGCCCCGGTGTGATGGACACCACTTTCAGCATCAACCTCGAGGCCGACGCCCACCTCATCGTCGTGGCCATGGGCGAGAATCACGACCTGAAAACCGGTTACGGCACCAGCGCCAACGCCAGCCTCAAGCCCTGCGCTTACATCAATCCCATCTGGGTAGACGTCGACGGCGGCGGCTTCAAGGCCAACGGCGACACCCTCGGCTGGCCGCTGCCCACGGGCAGCCAAAACGTCGAGAAAATCCGCGCGCTGCTGAAGGCGAAGGGAAAGTAAAACTCACGCGGAAACGCGAGAGTCATTCCTATTGGGTGTGCGGACGGCGGTGTGGATGTGTTGGCGCGACAAACAGAAAACTAACAGAAACGGGATTATTGTGCGTTTCGTTTTTTCTCGGGTGCTTTAATTGGCAGCAGCGCCTCGGCCAATTCAGCGGCGATGATGGGGTGATCCAAAATTACATCGCGGCTTTCGGTGGGGTCTTGGATCACATCGTACAGGCTCGTTTGTTGCGGGCTCAAAATCAGTTTCCAACGATCCCGCAGTAACGCAAATTCCCCCCGCGGACCGGCCACCACCACGGGCTTGCGCTTGGCGATTTTGTTTTTGCGCAGCGCGTCCCACACATTCACGCCATCGAAGGGTTTCAGATTTTTGGGCGGGATGCCCATCGCGACGGTGAGCGTGGGAAACAAATCGACATCGGAAATTAACTGGCCGCTCTTGGCACCGACCGGAATCACGCCCGGCCAACGCAGCACCGCCGGCACGCGGATGCCACCCTCGAGCACGCTACCCTTGCCGCCGCGCAACGCGAGCTGGCCCGCGCCGCCTTTCGGCCCGCTGCCCCGCAAGCCGCGCCCGCCACCTCCGGAACCGTTGTCGCAGAAAAACATCACCAACGTATTGCGCGCCATCCCTTCAGTTTCAATCGCCGCAAGCACGCGACCGATCGCTTGATCCATCGCGTCGATTGCCCCGGCGTGGGCGGTCATTCTGCCGGTGAATCCCAGCTTCGCATATTTCTCAATCAACGCCGCCGACGCCTGCGCAACGGGATGCGGCGCGTTGAAGGACAGGTTTAAAAAAATCGGCCGACGGCGGTCGCGGTTTTTTATCAATCGAATCGCCTCGGCGGCAAGAATGTCGGTGGAATATCCTTCCACAATCACCGGCTGAACGTTGCGATACCAGCCCCGCGCGCGCAAGCCGCCTTGGGGGTAGTAGTCAATCCCTCCCCCGTGGAAGCCAAAAAAGTGGTCAAACCCCCGTGCATTTGGCCGGGCATCAAGGTCACTGGCTCCGAGGTGCCATTTGCCGATCAGATAGGTTTGGTAACCGGCTTTCTGAAAAGTTTGCGGCATAAAATGCTCGCCCGGCGGAACCCCCGCACCGCGCGTCAACGCCGCCGTGATGCCGAAGCGCGCGGGCGAGCGGCCGGTCATCAATGCCGTGCGCGTGGGGCTGCAAACCGGATGCACATAAAACCGATCGAGCTGCAAACCATCCTTCGCGAGCCGGTCGATGTGTGGCGTGGAAATTTTGCTGCCGTGATAGCCCACCTCGTTCCAGCCCATGTCATCGGCAATAAACAGCACCAGATTGGGCAACGCGGAAACCGGCGTACGTGGTTGGGCGGCGGACAATGGATCGCCAATAAAAAATGCCAATGCCGCGAGGAGAAACGCTTTTGTGTTCATTGGGCTTATGTGTTGCCGGCATTTGCCGGCAGCACGTTAACGCGGCCGACTACGGCCAGCGCCGTCGGTGTTGGGCGTTTTGCTTTCCCAACGCTTGCCGGCTTGGGCGCCGGCGCGGCGGTGTTGGTCGTAGGTCAATTCGCTGGGCTTGTGTTTGCCGAGCGCTTGAGCGAGTTGATTTTTCAATTCACCAGCTTTGGCATCGGCGGCGATTTCACGAATGACTTTGCCACTCAAGCCAAATGGCTCCGGCTGAATCACAATGAAGCCGGCTTTAGCCTTAAGCCCTTTCACGGCCTTGAACTCTTCCGCCTTGCTCGCGGCAACGTACTGCACTTGACCCATAAACTGATCGCTCCAAGCGAGCTTCGTCAATTCCGCCTCCATCGTTTTGCGTTGAGCGGTGTTGCCATAAACCGCCACGAGCGGTTGGCGATCGCACGCGGTGACGTTAAGCGCCACGCGCAAATCAGCAAGGTACGGCAACGGCAGCGGCCCTTTGCTCGCCTTGCCTTTGCCCGGATACGCCAGCGCGATGGCTTCCATCGTGTCGCCCATTTTCAACAGCACCGATTCGGCTTGCTGATGAATCCCCGGCCCCGCCGCGCCGCCAAACGCCCACGCAGGACTGCGCCCGGCGCGCACGATTGAAGTTTTTCCATCCGGCGTGAGAATGCCAAATACCGTGTTTTGCAAAGTACCGCCCGGCGCGAAGATGCGCTTGAGCACCGCGTTCTCGGCGGCGTCTTCATACGTGGCGATGCGGATGCACACAAACTTGCGCGACGCGGCGACAACCGATTTGTGAGACAGGAAACTCCTGTCCATGCTCGTCTTGCCCGGTCACCAAACGCCCGGCACATTGTGGCACTGAGGCGCGCCGGAGATGATGAGGATGGGCCGCCCCGTGCGCTGCGCCTCGGCCAAGCCACCCTGCCACGTGCCAAACCAAGCGATTTTGCCCACAGCAGGTTTCGCAGCAGCGGCCGAGGCAACCGGGATGGCCCAGAAATTTACAGCAAACAAGCCGGTGAGAAAAAAGGGGATGAGTTTCATTTTGATACTTCCTGTTATCCGGACGATTTTCGCACGCGCCAAGTTACATTTATTGTAACTAAACAAGGGTCGCCGAACGTCTTGTTAGTCGAACTTATCCAGAAAAGTCCGAAGACTCACAAAATCATTATGAAAACGAAAACCCTGATTCCCGCCATTCTTGGCGGCCTCATCCTCATTCCTACCGCCGCACAGGCACAACCCCGCGGGCCCGGCGAAGGCGGCGGCGGCGATGCGCGCGCCACCATTCGCGAGCAAATGCTCAAGAAGTTTGACAAAAATGGCGACGGCAAGCTCGATGAAAAAGAGCGCCCCTCACGCGAACAATTACAGGAATTTTTCCGCGCCCAACAAGGTGGCGCAGGCGGCAAAGATCGTGCCCCCGGCGGCGGCAGACCCGGCGCGGGCGGACGTCCCGGCCAAGGTGGCCAAGGCGGTCGCGGTGGCGATGCCGGAGGAAATATGCGCGAGTTGTTCCTGAAAAAATTCGACAAAAACGGCGACGGCAAGCTCGATGAAAAAGAGCGCCCATCACGCGAACAAGCCATGGAGTTTTTACGCGGCCAAGGTGGCGGAGGTCGCCCCGGCCAAGGCGAACGACCCGGTGAAGGTGGCCGCCCTGGCGCGGGCGGGCAAGGTGGACGGCCTGACTTCGGTGGCGGACGCCCAGGCCAAGGTGGTCAGGGCGGCCAAGGCGGACGCCCGATGAATCCGGTAATGGTCGCGTTGGACGCCAATAAAGACGGCGAGATTTCCGCTGCGGAACTCAAGAACGCCACCGCCGCATTGTCCAAGCTGGACAAAAACAAGGACGGCAAACTCACCCGCGAAGAAATGCGGCCGTCATTTGATCGCGGCAATTTAGGCGGCCAACGCCCCGGTGGAGATCGCCCGGATCGGCCTCGTCCCGGTGGCTTGGATCGCCGCCCACGCGAAGGCCAGCCCGGCCAACGTCCTGACAAAGATCGCCCCACCCGGCCCGAACGCCCCACCGACCGGCGCTCGGACGCTTAACCTGTTTGGCCCACTCCACAAATGAAATCGCTGCGCCCTGCTCTGCTTGGCCTTGCCTTGGCCTCGACCGCTCTGGCGGCTCCGGCGGCTGAGAAAAACTGGCCGCAATGGCGCGGCCCCAATGGCGATGGAACAGCGCCGGACGAAACGGCGCCTACCGTTTGGAGCGATACAATAAACCTTAAGTGGAAACTCCCACTCCCCGGCGCTGGCGCATCCAGCCCGGTGGTTTGGGGGGATCGCCTTTTTCTCACCTGCTATTCCGGCTACGGCGTGAGCGGCGGCAATGACCCACGCAAACTCCTGCGCCACGTCCTTTGCATCAACGCAAAATCCGGCGAAATTTTGTGGCACAATAAAATAAAACCCACCGCCGAGGAAGACCGCTACGGCGGCATGGGCGTGCCCGAACACGGCTACGCCACCAGCACCCCCGCCACTGACGGTAAATCCGTTTTCGTGTTCCTCGGCAAAACCGGCGTGCTGGCGTTTGATTTCAAAGGCAAGGAATTATGGCGCGCCAAAACCGGCACCCAATCCAGCCGCAAACGCTGGGGCTCCGCCACCAGCCCGGTGCTCCACGGTGATTTGCTTTTGCTCAACACTCTACAGGAAGGCAGCGCCCTCGTGGCGCTCCACAAAGCCACCGGCAAACAAGCGTGGGGATGGGGCCCAAAAATCATCGCCGGTTATCAGGATTCCTACGGCACGCCCGCGCTCATTAAAACAAAAGCCGGCACCGAAATGATCCTCGCGGTGGACAGCGAAGTGTGGTCGCTCAACCCTGCCAAGGGCACTTTCAACTGGTACGCCTTCACCGGCGTGGGCGGCAGCAACGTCTCCCCCAGCATCATTGCCGCGGGCGGCACGGTGTTTGCCTTCGGCGGTTACCCGCGCCAAAGCGGTATCGCCCTCCAGCTCGGCGGCAAGAATGACGTCAGCAATTCCAAAAAACTTTGGACCTCCACCCGATCGCCCTACGTGGCCTCGCCCGTCCACCACGCCGGCCACATTTACTGGATGGATCGCAGCGGCTACGCCGTGTGTATTGACGCCGAAACCGGCAAAGAAGTTTACCGCGAACGCCTGCAAAGTACGCGCGGCATCCCAAAATTTTATGCCTCCCCCATCGTCGTTGACGGCAAACTCATTTCCATCAGCCGCAACGCCGGCGCTTTTGTGGTGGAAGCCAAACCCAAATTCAAACAACTCGCCCAAAACAGTTTCACCAAAGACCGCACCGTCTTCAACGCCAGCCCCGCCATCAGTAACAGTCGCCTTTTCCTGCGTTCGGACTCGCATCTCTATTGCGTTGGGGAGTAATCCGAGGCGCGGGATTCCCTGCCCGCAAATGAAAAACGCAAAAAGCGCTCAAAGCACCGAAGGTGCGAAACTCTCGATCCCATCGGCAATTATTTCGGGCTTTCAGCCCTTGGCTAGTTTTTCAATTGTCGAACCCGGGGTGCGGGATTGATTTTTTAGTTAGTTTCAATCATCCTTGGGCGCATGGATGAACGGGCCGTATGGTGTCATCCAAATTGTGCAGCCGGAAGATTTGCTGGTGGAACGGATTCTGGTTTCAGCATATCCGGGGCCAAACGAGGAAGCGCGGGCTTGCGCGAGGAAGTTGATCGGGGTGGCCATTGCGAATCAGCTTGAAATGGACTGGGCGGAATTGCGACGGCTTGCGGAATTGCCAGAATATGATAATCTCGCGGACTGCGAACAGTTAATCGCGGAGACTTGCAATGAACTCGGAAAAGAAAATCCCCTGCATTCGTAGGGACGAAGTACTCTCGTGGGCGGACTGGCTGGCGGGGCGACGCGCCCGGCGCGAAACAGGCAATCGCGTGGCGCCGGAAATCATCCGCCGCAAGACGAGCTCGAAGGACAAGCGGTTGCGGGCGTTGTACAATGGCGAGCGGGGATTGCCTTTTACTCCGACGGAGGATTTGTAGCACAGATTTTCAGTTATATCGGGCTTTCAGCCCTTGGATTGTTTTCTATTGTCGAACCTGGGCCACCGGCCTGGGCTATTGGGGGATTTGAATTGCTGGTTTGCAGAATTCTGAACTGAATTCTATTTTGTCATCTTCACGCCGAGGCGGATTTTTCCGATGGTGCCGCCCACACCGTCGACCACGAAGTAGATGCGGTCGCCGGGGTTGAGCTTCACTTGCGGTAATACCACAGTGCTGAAGGGGCCGCCGCCGCCGGGGGCGTTGTTGTTCCATTCGAAGTACTGGTTGTTGAGCGGCACTTGCGTGGCGGTCTGGCCTTTGGGCACGTACATCACTCCGAGGGTCGTATCGAAGTTGCTTCCCTTTGTGCTGGCCGTAAGTTGTTTGAGGGTAATGGCAGCAGCGGTGGCGGGCCATTCGATGTACCACCACACAGATTTTCCATGGAATGCGGGGTGAGCGCGCTCGGCGTTTTCACGGGTGGCCCCGTTGTTGTGGCCGATGATGACGGTGGCAAAGGTGGTATTGTTGTTTGCCCAGCGCCCGCCAAGCCATTGAGTAGCGGAATATCGGTGGTCATTTGGCAAAACAGGGTTGATGGGTAATACGGTGGGGCTATTGGTGGTGCCCCCGAGCCCACCGCCGGGATTATTGGTGCCGCCCAGCCCGCCGCCGGGCGGGATGACGGGCAGTGTGGGGTTGCTGCCACCGCCGAGGGGGATGCCCGGACGGTTGGTGGTGGTAGTGGGATTGGTCGCCCCGCCGAGCCCTCCTCCGGGATTGGCGGCCCCGCCGGGGCCCACTTGGGTGGGGGCGCCTGCGGCTGCCGTTCCACTGTTCCCGCCTTTAGCGTTTGCGTTAGCTTGAGTTTGTGCGCGGCTATAACTATTCCCAGGCCGTTCGCCGGGCAATCCCTTGGGAGGGGTTGGCCGGATCGAGGTGCGCGAGGAGATGCGGCCGGATCCGTTGGAGTCCCGGTAGAACGCCGACAAATTCCCGGTGACATTGACGCATTGCGCGTTATCCATATACAACGGCTCGCTGTAGGATGACAGAGGCGGAGGCAGATACATCCCCCGTAGGCGACCCGTGGGCTCCCCTCGCCAGAATGCAATCGGACTGCTGTAAAGCGGAACTCTGGTACTGCCACGGGTGGATGCGTAGGCCATAATGGTGCTGTATTTGACGCCGAATCCCTGAGAGCCCCAGCTCATAAAGTGGTTCCCCACAGAGAGGAACGTATCCGCCACTCCATTGGAATTTGTATAAGCGTATGGACTAAACGTGATACCCCCATCATGCGGATGGAGGCCGGGGCCGGTTGACCCGGCATTCACGTCACCCAGCCCATGGGAGCAACCCAGCACGTGGCCCAGCTCGTGTTGGAAGGTGTAGCCGCCGGTCATATATTGTCCCTGTAACGAGAGATTGCGAACACTGTCGCGGTTATTAATTACCTCGGAGGAATTGAAATCCACATCGTCCGGCCGCGTGGTGCCGGCGTAGAGGTCGCGGGAGGGATTAGTGCCACGATTGGTGAGTTTCTGTGCCAAGCCGGCCGCCGGGCCAGTGAGGTTTTCGGTAAGGATGCAAACCAAATCCGCCCGGGTGGTATATCCTTGAATGCCGATGGCGAGTGGACTTTGCATTTCAAAATCCCCGTAGGCCCCGTGCAAGTTTGGATAACGCTGACCACCCCCTCCGTTAATATCCATGCGCAAGCCTCCCACGTCGACGCCGTTGGTTCCCAACACACCCCCGTAGGTGGGATCGTACGCCTGACCATAGGTGAGGTCTGCCACACTGCCGCGGATCAACTGAAGATTGAAACCGGTGCCGTTAAAATCAATCTTGTTTTCATTTTTCAAAGCCTCATTCCAGCTGGGATACAGGCTGAATTGCGTGGCACTTTCGCGTCGCACATAATAATCTGTATTGAGTACGATGTTGATGCCGAGGCCAGTTGAGTAATCACCCGAAACCGTGATTCCACGATCGTTGAAGGCTTTTTGAATCGATGCGATATGCGCGCCCGAGTAAAGGGAGAAATCCGCATTATTAATCGCGACTGCGGCAGTTCTCATGGTGCTGCCGCCGGGCAGGCCAAAGTGGTGTTGCAGGATCAGCCGGTCGGCGATCGAAGCATTACCGTCCGACGCCAGAATCGCCTTGCGAATATCCCACAGGGCGCGAGACCAAATTTCGCCATCCGCATGGACCTGCCCCACCAAATCTGCCGGGTACATCTTGTTGCCATCCACACGGCGCAAATTGGGCGGATCAATCGGAGGCCCTCCGTAGCTTTTGCGAAGGCGGAGCCCGCCGAGCGGTGTGCTGCCCAGCGAATACACCTGAAGGTTACCATCCACCCCAATCGTCTTCACCGGCCCGATCACTGCCGCGCTCGTGGAATTACCATCACCGGGATCGTTGGAGCCACCGCCGGAAACCGAGGTGATAATGCCCGCAACATCCACTCGCCGCACGCGTTGCGCGCTGCCATCGCCAAAATACAGCCGTCCGGAAGTATCAAACCTCATGCCGTCCACGTCTGTGAGCCGACAGGAAATTGCCGTGACCGGGTTGGATGAGTTGGCATCCGGATCATTCCCGATCAGGCCCGAGCCTGCCACTGTGGTTACCAACCGCAAGGTGGGATTATCATCCACGGCAATGCGTCGAATCCGAACGCCGTTCACGGTGGTGTTGGTGTCCAGATACACAAACCGGTTTAAGCCAACCGTGCGTGTCGCCAGATTTTGCACGCCCCCGAAATTGCTGTTCGAAGCCGTCTGCCCGTCCCACTGCAACAGACCGCCGCCACCGAAGAGAATCATGGTTCCGTTTGATTCCAGCCGCCAAACGCGTTGGCCGGTGCGCTGGCAAATGTAGAGCCGGTTCATATCATCAAACGCAATATCGTCGATTGCGGAGAAGCTCAAAGACGTTGCCAAAGGCGCACTCACCGGGTTGGTGGTAATTGTGGCGGGATCCCCTGCCCCGCCACCAATTACGGTGGTGAGCGTGCCGGTGGGATTGATCCGCTGCACCCGGGTGCCGCCGGTGGAATTTGTTTCCACAAAGAACACGCCCTCGGTGGAGTTTAAATCAATTGCGCCGAGCGTGCCCAGTCGTGTAAAGGTGGCCAAATTAGTGTTCTCCGCGCTGTACAGATTGCCCACATCCGTGGCGCTCAACGCCCGACTGTACACACGAATCTGGTCCAAATTTGCGTTTATGTAATTATTGTTGCCCGAACCGATCATGATGTTGGAGTGGTTGCCGACGTTGGCCGTGCCGGTCCAGCCGGTTTTCTCGGCCACCTTCACCCCGTCAAACCAAATCTGTTTTATGTTGGTCGTCGCGTCCGCCACGCAAATAATGCTATGCCACCCACCCACGAGCGCCGTGGCATTGGCATCAAGCGCGTCGTTGTCTTTGGTGACAAACGAGCAGTTGCCATTCTTGATCTGCATGATGCAGTCCAATCCGGCAGCGATATCGCCGTCCATGAAAATGGTCCCGTTGGCGTCCACGTTTGAGGTATTGATCCAGGCGGATAGGGTGATGGAGTTGCTGTCGGTGAGCACGGGGGAGGCGGTGACGTTGTCATCCACACCATCAAACCGGTATGCCCGGTTGACATCGCCCTTGCGGTCTACCACGAGTGTGGCG
>Ga0302117_10001003_pt1 | contig 13187 bp, 9 predicted proteins | sample AG5_322_MG_FD_203112 | JGI IMG/M metagenome (GOLD analysis project Ga0302117, IMG submission 203112) | Marine microbial communities from Western Arctic Ocean, Canada - AG5_32.2 | ecosystem: Environmental > Aquatic > Marine > Oceanic | place: Canada: Western Arctic Ocean | collected 2017-10-01 | reverse complement strand
GCTATAAAACTTTTATTCATTAACCGATCTAGCTGCCCGCCTATGTCTTGATACACATTAGCCCAAGCTAGGTTCAACTGCCCCTTTAAGGCTTTTCTTATGGCATGGTGGCGTTTAAGTAGCTCTACGCTAAGCGTTAACACCTGTTCTACTGCCTCTGCATAGTGGCCACGCTGCTCTAATGACGCTTTAAACGCCGCTTTATTAGATGGCCTACTATTTATGGCTAAATTATCTGGTAAAAACACAAGCGCTATCGCTTGGTCAAACACTTGCTCATTAAATTCTTGAGGGGTGCCTAGTGAGCCATATAACAGCTGCGCTTGTTTAAACCCTGTAAGTGACCTTGCTAGGTGTTTAGTTTGTTCATTCACTGCAATGCGGTATAACCGCACTAAACCATGGTGAGTGATGGCTTGTGCTTCTTCAGCTGAGTCTGCAAACACCACATCTACCGCTTTACCTTGGTCTTTAATGGCAGGCCATACCGGCAGCTTCATGGCGCCCTGCTCTATAGTTATAGTGTTTGGCAGCTCATCAAACTCCCACTGTGTTAGCCCCTGCTTTAATAAGGGGTGTGACGCACTGGGTGCTTGGCTAGCCGCACTACCCGTGGCGTAGTCTGCTAATAATTGCAGAGGGTCTCTTCCTTGCACGATGGGCTTACCAGAGTCATCCATAACTTGCAGATTCATTAACAAATGGGGCTCTATATTGACCTGCTGCAGCAGTTGTGCATCAAAAGGACGGCCACTAATACGTTGTAAATGTTTTGCTATGGCATCACATAAATCTATCTCGTCTGGCGACAATGCCTCTAGCAGCGCTTGGGCGTATTGTGGCACAGGTACAAACGCTTTTCGTTGCGCTTTGGGCAGGCCTTTTAATAAGGCCACCAACTTATCTTTTAATAACCCAGGCACTAGCCATTGCAAACGCTTAAGCGGTAGGCGCTTAAGTTGGCTGGCAGGCACTTGAATAGTAACGCCATCTTGCGCGTGGTTAGGCTCAAAGTGATAGCTTAAAGGCCAACTCATGGCCTGCCACACTAAATGATCTGGAAAGCTGCTGTGGTTAATCCCTTCGGCCCCGTGCTGCATTAAGTGGTCTTGGCTTAAGAACAAATACTCTGGTTGTGCCTTTTCTTGATGCTTACGCCAAGATTCAAAACTGGCGGCACTCACGATAGGCACGTTAACGTTTGCCATTTTACTATGGTAAAAATCAAATAGAACTTGATCATCTACTAATATATCGCGGCGTCTAGATTTTGCTTCTAAGGCCTCAATACTTTCAACTAAGGCTTGGTTATGGGCCAAGAACTTGCCTTTAGTGAGCAGATTATTCTGCACTAAGCCTTCCATAACCAGTAACTGCTGACACACGTCTGGGTCTATTTTGCCATAAGCCACTTTACGCTTACTGGCTAGTACTAAGCCATATAAGCTCACTTGTTCAAACGCCATCACTTGGCCTTGGCGCTTATGCCAAGACGGCTCACTGTAATTATATTTTAGTAACGCACCGGCACCCTGCTCTACCCACTGAGGCTCTATCTTGGCAACGCAACGGGCAAATAAGCGTGACGTTTCTACCAGCTCTGCAGCCATAACCCACGGGGGTGGTTTTTTGGCAAGTGCCGACCCTGGAAATAGTAAAAATTTACGCTGTCTTGGGCCCGCAAATTGGCCGTCTTCATCTTTATGACCAATATGCCCCAACAAACCCGTTAACAGCGCTCTGTGCACGGCTTCGTAGCTTGCAAGTTCAACATTGGTTTTAAAACCCATTTGCTGGCACATTAACAACAACTGCCGATGCACCTCTCGCCATTCTCGCATACGCAGGTAGGACACAAAGTGTTTGCTGCACCAGTTACGCAGTTTATTTTGCGTGAGTTGCTGGCGTTGATGCTCGTAGTCTTGCCAGAGGTTCACCAAGCTTAAAAAGTCTGAATCTTTTTCACGCCACAACAGGTGTTGCTGATCTGCAGCTTGCTGCTTGTCTTGTGGCCTTTCTCTTGGGTCTTGAATGGTAAGTGCACTGGCAATTAGTAACACTTCGTTTAGCGCATGCCATTCATTAGCCGCCACCACCATGCGCCCAATGCGGGGGTCTACCGGCAAGCGTGCTAGCTGCTTACCCAAGGGGGTTAGTTTGCCCCTATTATTGAGGCCACCTAGCTCTTGTAACAATTTAACACCATCGTTTACGAAACGGCTGTCAGGTGCGTCGATGAATGGGAACTCTTCAACAGGGCCCAAGGTTAAGTCGTGCATCTGTAAAATGACAGACGCTAAGTTAGTCCGTAAAATTTCTGCGTCAGTAAACTCTGGTCGAGCAATAAAATCTGCCTCATCGTATAGGCGAATACAAATGCCCGCCGAAAGACGACCACAGCGGCCTTTGCGTTGGTTGGCGCTGGCTTGGGAAATCGCTTCTATGGGCAACCGCTGCACTTTAGAACGATAACTATAACGGCTCATCCGCGCGGTTCCTGGGTCTATAACGTATCTAATGCCGGGCACAGTGACCGAGGTCTCTGCCACGTTGGTGGCTAATACAATACGCCGCCCAGTGCTCTTACCTGAAGGTTGGAACACCTTTTGTTGCTCACTAAAGCTTAAGCGGCCATAGAGCGGCAATATATGCCAATGCTTCTGTTCTTGTTTACGCAAAAAAAAAGCAATGTCTCTTATGTCACGCTCACCTGGGAGGAAAATAAGCACGTCGCCATTGTGTTGCTTAGTTTGACGCTCATGTTGATCTATTTCTTCTAACGCGTGCTGAATGCCTGTTTGTACATCTTGGTCTTTGTCTTGGCCTGGGTCTGATTTAGACGAAAATAAAGGCCGGTACCATACATCCACTGGGAAGGTTCGCCCACTTACTTCCACTACTGGTGCATTATTAAAATGGGCGCTAAAGCGCTCTAGGTCTATAGTGGCCGAGGTTATAATGAGTTTTAGGTCATTTCGACGGGCTAAAAGCTGCTTTAAATAACCCAGTAAAAAGTCTATATTTAAGCTGCGCTCGTGGGCTTCATCCACAATAATAGTATCGTAGCGCAGCAGGTCGGGATCTTGGCGTGTCTCTGCCAATAAAATGCCATCTGTCATTAGCTTAATGTGGCTAATGTCACTTACTTGTTCGGTAAAGCGTACCTGAAAACCCACCTGTTGGCCCAAGGGTACCTTTAACTCATCAGCAATGCGCTGCCCTACTGTTCTGGCAGCTAAACGCCGAGGTTGAGTGTGGCCTATCATGCCGCCAACACCCCGCCCAGCCTCTAAGCACAGCTTGGGCAGCTGTGTAGTTTTGCCTGAACCTGTTTCACCCGCTAACACAACCACTTGATGTTTACGGATAAGTTGAACTAGTTTTTCACGCTGACCACTGACAGGAAGCTGCGGTGGGTAATCTAACTTAGGTAAGGCCTGTTTACGTTTTTCGTAGGTGGCTTGGCTAGATAACGCTTTACTCTGTAGCTGTTGTAATAATTTTTCGCACGGCTGCCCGCGCTTTTGGCGTTGAGAAATTCGATGAGTTAATAATGTGAGTTCAGCGTGGTCTTTGACCATGCAATTAGCAAATTCAGAAGACATATAACAAGAGGATGGTTTTAAAGCGCGAAGTTTAGCATGGTATAGGCCTGTGGTCTGCGGCTAGCCACTAGAAGACTAAGGCAAACCACAAACCACTCATTAAACTAGTCTCTTAGCGCCCGACGCAAAATCTTACCCACGTTTGTTTTGGGTAATTCGTTTTTAAACTCAATTTCCTTGGGTACTTTATAGCCTGTTAAGTTTTCACGACAATGCGCCAACACATCAGCTTCTGTTAGGTTAGGGTCCAACTTAACCACAAACAACTTCACTGTTTCACCACTGACCTCATTGGGAATACCTACCGCAGCACATTCTAAAATGCCTGGATGTTGGCTGGCAATGTCATCAATTTCATTGGGGTACACATTAAAACCAGACACATTGATCATGTCTTTTATCCGGTCAACTAAGCGAATAAAACCGTCTTCTGCCAAAATCGCAACATCACCTGTTTTTAACCAACCATCGGCTCCCAAAACCGCTGCAGTGGCCTCGGGAAGCTGCCAATACCCCGCCATAACCTGAGGGCCTTTGACACAAAGCTCACCTTCTTGATTAAACCCTAAATCACTGCCATCTGCGCCAATCACTTTCACTTGAGTGCCCGGCAGGGCTTTACCAATGGTGCCTAAACGAATGTCATGGTAGGGATTAAATGAAACTGCAGGTGAGGTTTCTGTGAGCCCATAGGCTTCTTGTACTTCACAGGCAGTTACTTTTTTCCAAGTCGCTGCTGCGGCTTCTGTTAGCGCCATGCCACCAGAAAGAGTATGTTTTAGATGAGAAAAATCGAGTTCAGTAAAGTCTTTGTTATTACACAAAGCCACAAATAAAGTATTAAGACCAATAAAGGAGGTGAACTTGTGTCTACTTAGCTCTTTAACAAAACCTGGAATATCACGGGGGTTAGGAATCAGTACAAGTTCATGGCCCATATCTGACATAACTAAACTCACCGTAAAGGCATAGATGTGATACAGGGGTAATGGAGCTATCACTACTTCTGTGTCAGTGTCCAAAATGTTCACAATCAGTTCACGCACCTGCATCATGTTAGACACAAGGTTTTTTTGGAGTAACTGGGCGCCCTTAGAGACCCCTGTGGTGCCCCCGGTGTATTGCAATACCGCCGTATCGTCTAGACTTAAAGCAACCGCTGTTGGAGCTTTTTTAGCACCAAGTGCCAAGGCGTCGCGAAAACTTAGGGCCTGCGGCAACGAATAGGCCGGCACCATTTTTTTAACCCGCTTAACCACAGTATTAATTAATAAACGCTTTGCAAACGGATGCATGTCTGCCAATTCGGTCACTATGACATGTTTGATGCTGGTTTTTGGCACTACTTGTTCAGCAAGATGCGCCATGTTGGCAAGAATGAGTAAGGCCTTGGCACCCGAGTCATTAAACTGGTGCTCCATCTCTCTTGCAGTGTAAAGTGGGTTGGTATTCACCACCACCATGCCAGCGCGCATGGCACCAAATATGGCAATAGGAAACTGCAACACGTTAGGCAGTTGGATAGCTATACGGTCGCCAACCTCAAGGTCTGTGTGGTTTTGCAAATAGGAGGCGAAGTTAGCGGTTAAACGCTCAACATCTTCAAATGACAAAGTTTGCCCCATGCAGCTATAGGCGGGCTTTTGTGCATGTTTATCACAGGCTTCTAAAAAAACATCAGCTACAGATTGATAATGGCCTAATTCTACACCGTCTATTTGAGTCATAATGAGCCTTCTTAATTATTGTTATATGTACGTATGTATGCCTATGCTAATCAAACATACGTTTGAAAACCAGTAAAACCTTCAAGTCATTTTTAGTTAAATTATACGTTACACTAAGGCTCCCGTAAAAAATAAAGTAAAAACTAACTTAAGGCAACACCCTTGTGGAGCACCAGCATGTCGCCGGGGTGAAGGGTATGCCAAGTTTCGTTGTCTGTTAACGGCTCTGTAGCCACAACAGAAACAACATCATTGGGTGTGGTCTCTTGACCGAAGTCTACATTTACATCAGCATCGCTTAGGCAGGCTTGGCCAAATGGTGCTTTGCGAGTAATCCAACTTAACTTAGTGGCGCAAAAACAATAAAGGTGCTCACCATCTGAAAGCAGCATATTAAACACCCCTAGGGTCTTTAAAAACTGACAACGTTGCTGCAAGAAATAGCGCACTATAGACGCATCTAACGGTGGCTTAGGAAACGCTGTACGAAGCTCCCCTAACAACCAACAGAACACATGCTCACTATCGGTATCTCCCACAGGTAAGTAGTGGCTTAAACACAAACTAGATGTATCAGTTAGCTGCCCATTATGAGCAAAAGTCCAGTGCTGCCCCCAAAGCTCTCTTTGAAAAGGGTGAGTATTCTCTAAGCATGTGTTGCCCACATTGGCTTGACGTATGTGGCTAATAACAATGTGAGACTTCATAGAATGACGCTGAACTAGTCGTGCTACTTCAGAGTTGGAACTCGGTTGTGGGTCATGAAAGGAACGACAGCCTTTGCCAACATAAAATGTAATACCCCAACCATCCCGATGAGGGCCGCTCGCACCACCCCGCTGCATAAGCCCAGTAAAGCTAAAACAGATATCCGTAGGCACATTGGCACTCATGCCTAAAAGTTCGCACATAAGGTGGGCTCCAAACCTAATTTACTGATAAAAGTTAATAACTATTATGTTACAAACCATTACGTTTGATCATGTTTTTTTGAGTTGGTTGTAGAGGGTTTTGAAGTTCTTCGTAATATAACCAACAAAAGTAACAGCACAACAACTGCCCCACCCACAACAAGCCAGCGCAACTGATCCGACAGGCCTCCTTCTGCTTCACTAGCTTGGGCGTTATTACCGCTTGCTTTTGCCGCTGGATTGGCTGCGTTTTGGGTGGTCGTACCCTGACTAATAATCTTGTCTTTTAACTTTTTAACTAAGTCAGCGATTTGACTTGTGGCCGTCTCTGGCTCGGCTATTAAATCTGCTAATTCAGTTGTTACTGACTCTTCAGTGGGCACCTGTTCATTCGCGGTCTGCTCATTCGTGGCCTGTTCACTCATTTGGCTTGCAGTGGTATTTAGCTCTTTAGCCACTGCAGCTAATATTTCTACTTCAGCTGAGTCACTGGCCAACTGCTCTACCATAAGCGCCTGCAATGCGGGTGAAGCAGTCTCTTTGCTTACTACCATAGCTTCAGACTGGCTGATTAAATTAGCCGACTGGCCCACGATGACAGCCACTTCTTTTGCCACTGGCATGGTCATGGTGTTTTGCTGGGCATCACCTGTGCCATCTGCTGCAGATATAGCGATAAGGGGGTGCACTCTGAGACTACGATTTATAGTACGAATAAACTGACCATTCACCACAGAGATCGTTAGGTTATAAAGCCCAGGCTCATTCAGCACTGGTAAATGCATACGGGTTTTTACATCAGCTAAAAACACTTGCTGGCGTTGAAACACTTGTTGCTTGTCATTATCCATAGTCACTTCAAGTTTAAAACCTTGAAGTTGTTCTGCAGATAATAGCTTACCTTTTTCGTCGGCCAGTTGAACGTCAATATAGCTACGCTGCCCTACCTTTATATTTTGATGACTTTGTTGCAGCAAAATTTGTAGCTGACCAACTACATTAATGCGTTTCAAAGTAGCTGTATCACTAATCAATACCCACTTACCAGGTATAGGCTTTTGAATTCTAATCACATCATGTGTCGCTGAGGATTGCCATTGCTGGTTGATGAGTGTTTGTTGTTTGCCAAAAATACGTTGATTACCATCTTTAAGCTTGATGTTCTCGTCACCATTTTTTTCCACCATAATGGTCATGGATTCAATGCCTGGCTGCACTAAGAACGATTGTTCTGAACGCTTAACAGGTACTTGTTGAGTGACTACTGTGTTGTCCAACGCCCTTAAAAATATATCTAATAATTGATCCGCATTAATAGCCACCTCAAACAGCCCATCTGTACCTTGGGCAATGGCACTAAGGGTAGCTTTGTCGGCCTTATGAGATAAGCCTATGGTGTGAACACGGGCACCTACATTAATGTATTGCTGTAATATAGGTTTTAACAATGCCGACCGTGCACGTTGATTCTGAGCATCATCTTTACTCACATCAACCATGCCATCAGTTAATAAAATAATATGTAACTGGCGATCTTGTGATTGATCTTGAGCATTAAATGACGCTGACTTAAGGGCAGCTCCAATATCAGTGAACTGGCCAATTGAGGAAATTTGCTGGGCTGCAATAGACGCTTTCTGCTGCCATTGCGTATTTACCTCACCGTGAGGAACAATAACTTTAGGGGTATTTGCAAACTGCCAAACGCCAGCCTTACTGCCTATGGGTAGTAACTGCGTGAGCACCTGTAAGGCTGGAATACGTAAATTATTTGGGTCTGTCTGCTTCATACTGCCAGACACGTCAATCAACACACGGATGTCCATTTGATTGGATAGGGGCTGGCTCATTACTGCCTGACTGACAGACATAACGATGATGAAAAGCATCGTACTTATACCGCGTAAAGCATGAAACTTGAACATTGATTCAAAACCCAATTATTATTTCTTAACTCACTTACCTTAACACAATCTAACCACACTGCACTAAGCCATAGTGGGCGTTTTTACTCACCAAGTTGTTGAATTTCAATGATGTGTTCGCCCCAACGAGTCTCCGGCACTTTGGCTTCTGAGATGGCCCATTTGCGTACTGTCATGCCCGCTTTTACAGTAGACTTTGGGTCACCGGTAACAAGCGGATGCCAATCTGGCAAATCTTTTCCTGCAGATACACGCCTATAACCACAAGTTTCTGGCAACCAGTTGTAATCTGCCACATCATCGGGCGTCACTAAGGTGCAATCAGACACTTTATCTTGGCGTGTTTCATACACGCTGCACTTGCACGACTTAAGATCTAAGTATCGACACGCAATGCTGGTGTGGTACATCAATGGCACATCATCATCAATTAATTTTTGTAAACAACAGCGTCCACAGCCATCACAAAGGGATTCCCATTGCTGGCTGGTCATCTCTTTCGGTGTCGTTGTTTTCCAAAACCCATTTTGTGTTGAATCTTTCATAAAGTTTAGCTTACCAATAGTGATTAATAGGTAGGGTTAACTGGCGCTTTATACAGGTCTAACATGTATGGTTCACGCACTGGGGGCATTTGTAGATAGTAGCCCTTTTCATCAATGTCCGACAATATATCTTCGGCATTGGCTTTGGCTAATTTTCTACCCGCTGTGAGCAACATATCCATACGATGCTCAGGGATGCCAAACATAGCCAATAAGGCCTCTGGCACTTGGGTTAATGCTTTAGTTTTATCAACGTATAGGTACATTTCATCTTTCTTTTTGCTTCGATAAATGGAGCAAATAATACGTTTTTTGTTAATCATAGTGCCTCTTGGATCAAGTTATACTCGCTGGCAATAGCTTCAGCAAGAAACTCTTCTCTCCAGCCTTTCCAATTATTAGGTAAGCTAAATGGTTGTTTTTTGCGTAAGCCTTCAAATAATTCTAATAACTCTTTTTTACGGCCCATTAATTGTACTTGTACGGCGGCATTTTCAGCTTGATCTGTCACCACTTTATGCAAGCGCTTGTAATCTCTATTTTCATTCTTAGACAAAGGCTGTTGTACGCCTGGCAGCACTTCTGATGATGCCGCCATAATAGATAGCCATTGTTTTCCATAGCGCCTTAAACTGCTGGGCCGCATATCTTGGCACTGACCAATTTCATTTAGATCAGCGGGGTTCGTGCGCGCCATTTCAATAAGACTAGTGTCTTTGACAACAAAATTTTTAGGCCTGTTCTCACTGCGTGCCACGCCTTCTCGCCAAGCAGCTAGGGCGCGAAGACGGCCTACAGATTTACCCTGCAAGCGCCATGCATTTTTCATTTGCGTATACGCCATCTCTGGGGCGATAGGTTGTTTAGGTTGTGCCAAGCGCTGCATGTCTTGCAAAAACCATTGCCAAACACCTTTGTCTTTTAAGCGTTGCGCTAAAATGTCATAACACTGCATCAGGTGAGCCACATCCATTGCCGCATAATGGCATTGGGAATCTCGCAATGGGCGTTGTAGCCAATCGGAGCGGGTTTCACCCTTATCTACCGTCTCGCCTAACAAATCTAGAACTAAGCTTTGATAGCCAGGGGACAAACCCATATCTACAAAAGCAGCAGCTATTTGAGTGTCAGCCATGGGTGTAGGGCGCAATTCCAGCCAATGCTGAAATAACTCTAGATCTTCACTACAGGCATGCATCACCTTAAGGGTGTCTGGATCTGTCAATAATGTTTGCAGTGGCTGCCAATCGTCAATAGTTAGAGGATCGACTAGAAAGGTTTCTCCAGCGGCAGCAAGTTGCACAAGGCCTGGGATAGGGTAGAAAGTATCAACCCTCACAAACTCTGTATCTACTGCTATGGCAGGGGCCTGAATAAGGGTTTGGCAAGCCAGTTGAAGGCCTTCATTGGTATCGATATATTGGTAATTAGCGGACATAGTTAGGTGTAACTCTTACGGCCAGCAAAGGCGTGAGCCAATGTGCCGCCATCGACATATTCTAGTTCCCCACCAATGGGGACTCCATGAGCTATACGTGTAACATTAATAGCTTGGGTGCCTAGCTGCTGACGAATTAATTGGTGAATAAAATGGGCTGTAGCGTCGCCCTCTATGGTGGGGTTAGTGGCAACAATTACTTCAGTGATATGGTCATCACTAAGACGGGAAATTAACGCGTCCAGTCCAAGTTCATTAGGCCCTATGCCATCCATTGGCGACAAATGACCCATCAATACAAAATATAACCCCTTAAAACCTGCTCCTTGTTCTATGGCCAACACATCAGCAGGTGTTTCCACAATACATAGCGTAGCAGGGTCACGATCTGGCTGACGGCACATACGGCATACAGGCGTTTCGCTGTGGGTTCTGCACTGCTCACAGCGGCCCACTTGGTCAAGCGCCAGGTTCAAACTTTGCGCGAGTACCGCCCCGCCTTCACGGTTACGTTCTAGTATGTGCAGTGCCATGCGCTGGGCTGACTTACGGCCAACACCAGGCAAGCATCGCAGAGACTCAATAAGATCATCAATGAGGGGACTAAAAGACATGAACATTAAACCTATAGTTTGAGCTCAATTAATTAAAATGGCATTTTAAAACCGGCAGGCATACCCATACCAGCGGTCATATCAGACATGTTGCTCTGGCTTGCCTGCTCTACTTTACGCACTGCATCGTTAACCGCAGCAGCCAACAAGTCTTCTAACATTTCTTTGTCTTCAGACAACAAAGAATCATCTAATTCTACACGTTTCACGTCGTGTCGGCCTGTCATTACCACTTGCACCAAGCCTGCGCCAGCGACACCAATAAACTCCGCTTTGGCTAAGTCTGCCTGCGCCTGTTGCATTTGTTCCTGCATTTTTTGGGCTTGTTTCATGATGTTGCCCATGCCGCCTTTTAACATATTTATTTCTCGATAATTAGTCTAATTTTTAATCGGGTTAACAGGCAAAACACTGTTAATGTCTAACTGACCATTAAAAGCCGTGGTTAAACTGGCTACATTAGGGTCTTCTTGCAGTGACAAAATAGCGTGTTCTTGATGTTGCATTTCCCGCCTTTGGCGGCTAGCAAATGGAGTTTCAATTTCAGTTTGGCCAATGTCGATGGTCAACTTCAACTCACAACCAAACATGTCTTCCAGGGCTTGGCGAATGCGGCCTTGGTGAGTTGCGTTTAACATGCTGCTTTGACCCTGATCCAAGGTAAATTGTAGGTGTGTCCCTTGTCGCTGATTAAATACCATATTGGCTGCAATACCGTGGGTCATGCCAGATACATTAAGGTCGTTAAACACCTGCGTCCAGTTATTTTCGCTTAAATCGGCTAAGGTCCAATCGGTTTGTGGTTTGTCTAGGATCAGCTCTGCTGACATTACAGGCGGGTCTTGCACCGCTGATGTATCCTGCACGGCTAATACATCTTTCACAACTGGTGCCTCTTGCACTGGCATTAACGTGGCTTGTTGCTCCACAGGCAGCAGTTCTGATGCAGGCTGTTGTTCATACTCAGGCTCGTCTTCCCATGGCGGCGAGTCAACTATAGGGGCAGCTATATCCTTAGACTTTTGCACTTCTTTGGGCACTTGATCAGGTTCGGGTTCGGGTTCAGGTTCAGGTTCAGGGTCAGATTCAGGGGCAAGTGCTGGTTCTGGCTGCATTACGACTGGCGATTCTAACCCGTGGGGCTTAGACTGGGCTACCATAGTGTTTATTTGACCAGCATGTTGCTGCGGTCTAAAGGCAAGCATACGCAGCAAAGCCATTTCGAACCCAGCTTGCAAATCTGGCGCTGCTTCTAAGTCTTTACGAGCCATAATACCCATTTGGTAAAATAGCTGCACATCTGCAGGGCTTATATTTTGGGCTAAATCTAGCACCTTAGATTTGTCAAACTGCACCGAAACAGGCGCATCTGGCAACACTTGGCAAATGGCCACTTGATGCAACAAACTAAGTAAATCTTCTAGGGCCACAGTAAAGTCCTGACCCTGCTCAGACAGTTCTGCAATAAGTTTCAGTAGCTCAGAAGCGTTACCCTGCTGTAATTGGCTAACAATGGCAACCACTTTACCCTGATCGATACTGCCCAACATTTGGTTAACAGAAGATTCGGTTAAGTCTCCACCACAAAAAGCGATAGCTTGGTCTGTAAGGCTCAAAGCATCACGCATACTGCCTTTAGCTGCGCGGCCAAGCTGCCACAATGAGGCTTCTGCAAAGGGGATGGCTTCGCTAGTAAGAACGTTGCGTAAATGCCCTGCCACCTGCTCGGCTGGCATATTTTTTAGGTTAAACTGCAAACACCTAGAAAGCACAGTAATGGGTAGTTTTTGCGGATCGGTAGTGGCTAAAAGAAATTTTACGTGAGGCGGAGGCTCTTCAAGAGTTTTAAGTAATGCATTAAAACTGCTGGTAGAGAGCATATGCACTTCGTCTATTAGGTAAACCTTAAAACGACCTCTTGTAGGCGCGTACTGTACGTTATCGAGGAGTTCCCGGGTATCTTCTACCTTGGTACGTGATGCTGCGTCTACCTCGATTAAATCAACAAACCGGCCTTCAGTAATTTCAACACAGCTAGAACATACGCCACAGGGGTTAGAGCTAACACCTTCTTCGCAATTAAGGCATCGCGCCAATATTCTAGCAATGGTTGTTTTGCCAACACCGCGGGTACCAGCAAACAAATAAGCATGGTGCAAGCGCTGTTCGTCTAAGGCATGAACCAAGGCACGTAAGACATGTTCTTGACCCACCATGGTGTGGAAATTTTGGGGCCGCCATTTACGGGCTAGAACCTGATATGCCATGCAGCGTGCACTCGCTCAATAAAAAAACAAACTAAAGAATCCTATTATAGGAGCCACGGCTAATTAAAGCTACCAACTCCCCTGCGAATCTAATCAACTGACACCCAGCGCAGCTGCCAACCACCCAAAACTAAAACAACAGATTACCTGCTACT
>Ga0302117_10001001_pt1 | contig 13204 bp, 12 predicted proteins | sample AG5_322_MG_FD_203112 | JGI IMG/M metagenome (GOLD analysis project Ga0302117, IMG submission 203112) | Marine microbial communities from Western Arctic Ocean, Canada - AG5_32.2 | ecosystem: Environmental > Aquatic > Marine > Oceanic | place: Canada: Western Arctic Ocean | collected 2017-10-01 | reverse complement strand
GTTCTTGTAAACGCGGAAGTGGAAATACGCCATATTTATGCCGGCGAGGGCGAGCAGGGCAATCTTCCACTGAAAAGCTGGATTAACTACATGTGACGCGGCGCGCGTGATGAACATACCAAGGCCGGTAATCGTCGCAATCACGAACGCGCCCCAGGTCCAAGGCACTAATTCTTTAGAGAGAGTGCTGATCGAATACTTTACTGCGGCAATTCCGAGGAGCCGTAAGTCCACCATTAAAATGGAGCCGACAACAAATGCTGCTGCAATAACGTGAATAGATTCAAGAAATGGAAACCAGCTAGTGCCGCCGATTTCCCAAGAAATTGGCCAGTTCTCTACATCGATCCATTTTGGTGAGGTCAAGAATCCCATTTGAGTTACCAGTATCGTCTAATCTGTTTTTTCATTGCCCAAATTCTAGGCGATTTTTAAATCTTCGGCGCCAAGGTACGTTTCAAGACTTGCTAGGCCAGCCGCTACGTTTGGGTCTGAGAATAAATCCTTAGCAGCAACCTGCCCAAGAGTTGCAAAGCTCGTCTGTAATGCAGTGCTGCCTTCATTCTTAAGCGCTAGTTTGGTTTCGTTAAAACAGGCCCTGCTTAGCAGTTTTATTATCAGCTGGGCCATTTCTCGATTTGCGTGGTTGTGTGCAGAGAGTGATACGCCCGTTATCCCCTCAACGGCAGGGAGCAGGTCCATTGCAGTGAACCTCCATTTGACCAAGCTGCGTTTGTCTTCCTCGGATGTATTGCCGAGAAGACATGCTGATAGCTCGTCTGTGTATTCGCCCGCGATAGTCAGCGGTGAAAGTGTCAGAAGTCCCAAGATAAGTAATGTCTTTAAGCCTGAACTCGATCTCGCATTATGGGTTTTCTTGGTAGGCATATCGAGAATTCCTTTGATGGGCACTAGGTAAGGCACTATGCTGGGTAGTAAATGTATTCTGCGTAGGCGATCCAGCGACCAGCCATGGCGACCATAATCCACAAGAATAGTGAGAGTAGGGCGATTCCTCGAGCGCTCCACAGGCGTTTGGAGCTGGATTCCCAATAGCTTTCTTGCCGTTTGCTCATTACATGGAAAAACAGCGTTAAGAGGACCGCGGGGATCAGGAAGCTTACCTTCCAGCCAAAAACTGGATTGTTGAAATATCTAAGCGGCCTGCCGAATAGGAAGAAGGCGCCGGAAATGAGATTCGACGCCAAGGCCCACCATAACCAGGGCATCAGCCTGTTGGTCATCTCAGAGATTTTTTGGCTAGGAACGGCTAGACCCAATATGCGCAAATCGAGCAGGACGACACTGCCCATTACTATGGCGATGCCGAGGATGTGCACGGTCTGAATGATCGGTGGAAACCCTGGGATTGTGCTCAGCGCCCAAAGAGCGCTCGACTGCAAGAAACTGCCGTCTAGCAAGGTGCCAATACTAGTGAAGAAATCGGGCAAGTTAAGACCTTCATTGTTCTTATTATGATTTGGTGTTTATCGGCTAAAGATACTTATCCGTTACCGCCCCTTCCGAAGCCGAGGAAACTGAGGCTGCGAACTTCGCCAGCACTCCCCGAGTATAGCGAGCAGCCGGTTTCTGCCACTTCGCTAGCCTAGCAGCAATCTCTTTATCGCTCAGGTCTATTTTGACCTCGTTAGTTTCAGCATCGATAGAGATCCTGTCGCCAGTCTGCACAATAGCGATCGGTCCGCCTTCTATAGCTTCTGGGGTCACATGACCCACAACGAAACCGTGGCTGCCGCCAGAGAATCGGCCGTCTGTAATCAGAGCGATATCTTCGCCGAGGCCTTTGCCCATGATGGCTGAGGTTGGGCTTAGCATCTCTCGCATGCCTGGCGCGCCCTTTGGCCCTTCATAGCGAATAACGAGTACATCGCCCTTGATCACAGTGCCGTCTAGCACGCCCTCGAGGCATTCTTCCTCTGACTCGAAGACCCGAGCATTGCCAGTGAAGCTTAGGCCTTCCTTACCGGTGATCTTTGCCACCGCTCCAGTAGGCGCTAAATTTCCTTTTAATATAACAAGATGGCTGTCTTTTTTAATAGGATTGTTAAAAGGACGAATGATGTCCTGCCCCTCTGGATAGGGCTCTACAGTTGCAAGATTTTCAGCCATTGTCTTGCCCGTTACTGTCAGGCAGCTTCCATCTAGCATGCCGGCGTCTAGCATGCGCTTCATTAGTGGCTGAATGCCGCCAATTTTGATGAGCTCCGACATCAGGTATTTGCCGCTGGGTTTGAGATCCGCCAGCATCGGTGTCTTCTTGCCAATGCTGGTAAAATCGTCGAGTTCTAGGTGAACGCTCATGGTATGTGCCATGGCGAGCAGATGCAGGACCGCATTGGTAGAGCCGCCAAGCGCGATAACTACCTTGATGGCATTCTCGAATGCCGAGCGGGTCATGATGTCTGAAGGTTTAATATCATTCTCGATCAGGTGCATGATCGCCTCGCCAGCATCTAGACAGTCTGTGACCTTCTCCTGCGAGATCGCATCCTGTGCGGAGCTGTTGGGTAGGCTCATGCCTAGCGCTTCGATTGCTGAAGCCATAGTATTCGCGGTGTACATGCCGCCGCAGGAGCCTGGCCCTGGAATGGCAGTTTCTTCAATATTCTTCAGTTCGATATCGGAAACCTTGCCGGCAGAGTGCTCGCCAACAGCCTCGAAGACAGATACGACATTCGTGTGGTTGGGGCCTGGTTGGATAGTGCCCCCGTAGATAAATATAGAAGGGCGGTTCAGGCGTGACATTCCCATCAAGAGGCCGGGCATATTCTTGTCGCAGCCGCCGATGGTGATAATGCCATCGTGACCCATACATCCGGAGACAGTCTCCACGGAGTCCGCAATGACTTCACGGGAGACTAGGGAGTACTTCATGCCCTCTGTTCCCATGGATATGCCATCGGATATGGTTATGCAGCTGTAGATGATTCCCTTGCCGCCGGCACTATCGGTGCCCTTGTTCACGTCCTCAGCAAGCTTATTAATATGCATGTTGCACGGGGTGACCATGCTCCAGGTTGAGGCGATGCCGATCTGTGGTTTCTTGAAATCTGCATCGTCGAAGCCAACGGCTCGCAGCATAGCGCGGCTCGGGGACTGCGCAACACCATCAACTACAATCTTAGAATACTTCCGTAAGTCTTTGTTACTCATGAATAGTCCAACTACATATAGCTTTAATTTATAAGTCCTGTTTGGCCATCTACAGGCATGTCTAGCAGGGAAATATTAGCGTCTCCAATGCCCAAGACGCGGCTAATATACACCAGCAAGGGACTCATCGCATTCCCCTTTGGTGGGCTGTGGATATAATCGCTAGTGACCTCGGTCAGATAAAGGCATGCACAGAGGTTTGGCATATCTAACCGACACGGCCTATGCGGCTATTTTAGATCAACTCCCACGGATAAGTGTTCCTACGCGGTCTAGGCTGCACGTAAGGTATTGAAGCGCTGAATAGTATGCGCTTTTGTCATAACAAGAAGGAGGTGCCCTAGGTGTCGAAAGGATGATGAATACGAGGCTGTAAGCGGCGTAGCAATTGACGCAGCAGTGCCTGATTCTTCTTGAAGCTAGGCAGTTGATAATTCCGCGTGTGGGATTTCTGGTTAGTTATTGGGTATTTCGTTAAAAATTAGAATTATACTTAAAGAACAACAAATAAAGACTTCTTCATATAATTAACATTAATTTACTTTGTACCACTTTTTATAAATAATAGCGTCCGAAAGCGGCCAGTATTTGCAGGGGAAAGGAGTATGCTTACTGACTTTGTTTACCTCTTCTAGTTCCTTATTTGGATCGCTGAGCCGCACTAAAATGACAGCTCTAATCAATACTGATGAATTTGAGAATGCGCGTTGCAGTAGAGACCCACGCTTCGATGGGCGCTTCTTCATTGCCGTACTAACGACGGGTATCTACTGCCGTCCAATTTGTCCTGCCCGAATTCCTAAAAAAGAGAATGTACAGCTCTATCGGAGCGCTGCCGGTGCGTTTGAGGCTGGTTTTCGCCCCTGCCTGCGCTGCCGGCCCGAATCTTCGCCGGGTACGCCCGCGTGGATAGGCGCTCCTTACAAAGTCTCGAAAGCCCTTCACCTAATCGCGAGAGGGAATCTCGACCGGTCTTCGGTGGGTGAGCTTGCAGAACAGCTCAGTATAGGTCCGCGGCAGCTGAGTAGGCTATTTCAGCAATATGTGGGAGCATCACCAATAGCGGTTGCGCAGACGCAGCGGCTGCATTTCGCGAAGAAGCTTCTCGATGAAACGAATTTGCCTTTATCTCAGGTTTGTTTTGCGGCCGGTTTTGGAAGTGTGCGTCGCTTCAATGCCATTTTTCAGTCCACTTACGCTAGATCACCTAGGGAATTACGCAAAGGTGTGCGAGGTGCGAAGCAAGCAAAGGGTGAGGGAATACGTGTTCGGCTTTCATATCGCCCGCCGCTGGACTGGAAATCTATGCTTGCCTATCTCGAGTGTAGAAAAATACCTGGCGTCGAATACATCGATCTTGAGCAGAATTCCTACTATAGAACAATTGCGATCGATGAAAGCGTTGGTGATATCTGCGTACAATTTTCTGAGACCGAGCATATCGTGATGCTGCAGATAAATTTTCCTGATACGCGCCACTTGTACCATATTGTTGAGAAGGTTCGTTTACTATTTGATCTGAAGGCGGATAGCGAGGAGATTGAGCATTTTTTTAGGGATGATCCACTATTAAAGACGGTTGTTAAGAAAAACTCAGGCACGCGCGTAACTGGTTGCTGGGATGGCTTGGAAGTTACGGTGCGTGCGATTCTCGGTCAACAAGTCACGGTGAAGGCGGCGACGACTCTTGCGGGAAGAGTAGCAGAGCGGTATGGCGAAAACTACAATGGCTCCTCTGCTCATTTAACACGCGTTTTTCCTAGCGCAGAAAAACTCGCCAATGCAGATTTGAGTGGAATGGGGATAGTGGGTCAGCGTATTGGAGCAATTGAGGCTGTCGCTGCGAAGATAGCGACGGGTGAAATTGTCTTTGATGGCGTGCTTGAAACAGAAGAATTTGTTCGTCGGCTCTGCGAAATAAAAGGAATCGGCGATTGGACCGCGCATTACGTAGCGCTGCGAGTGTTAAGCGACCCAGATGCCTTTCCCTACTCGGATCTGATTTTACGGCGCGCGGCAACAAATAATCAGGAAACGCTGACGCCGAAAGCACTAATAAAACTAGCAGAGGTATGGCGACCTTGGCGCGCTTACGCCGTAATTCTTTTGTGGAAGCACTATCAACAAACCGTTCGTAATAAGTGAGCTTGCTCGCCAGCTCGTACTAATAGCTAATTGAGGAGCCTAACATGACTATGTTCTATCACTATCACACTACATCCATAGGCGAGTTACTGTTAGCTGGCAATGGAAGTCATCTATCTTTGCTCGGTTTTCCGAGTGGGAAAATGCAGCGGCGACACGAATCTGATTGGACGAAAGATGGGTCCCCCTTCGTTGAGGCCTGTGTTCAATTGGATGCTTATTTCTCAGGAGAATTGAAAGAGTTCGATCTACAGCTAATGCTCAAAGGCACGGCCTTTCAAGAATCTGTGTGGCACGCCCTGTCTGAAATTCCGTACGGTGAAACTTGGAGCTATGGTCAGCTCGCTGCAAACATTGGAAAACCCAAGGCCTCGCGGGCGGTTGGAGCTGCGAACGGAGTGAATCCCATTCCTGTCATTATTCCCTGTCATAGAGTGATAGGTGCCTCTCGCAAGCTCACCGGCTTTGGTGGAGGGATAGAGACCAAGCAATTCTTGCTTGAGCTAGAGTCGGGGCAGATTGCGCCACGCCTCAACTTCGCATAGGCCTCGAGTAGCTGAGCTGAAGAGGAACTTTAGGTATAAATCTTTCTCTAGATAGCTCAGGAAGCAAGCGAATCTCTGTGCTAGGCTGAGCCTATCTTGCAGTCGCGAACAAGGAGCAATGCTAGAGTAGACAAGAGCCGGCGGAGAGCTAATAGATGGTATTTGCCGATGAGATAGCCTTGGGAAATTTTACCTCGGTTGATCTCGACGATCTTGTTGCTCAGGACGACTATTCCGGGCGAGGGCAGCGAGCATCGAAGACCTTTTCTGAATTTCAGCTGGGTTTCGCAGTTTCAGCGATCCTTCATTTTGCGCTCGCATCCGCGTTGTTTTATTTTGTCGCCAGTGATATTACAACGGTCGAAGAGCTCGTTCTTGCATCGATTAAAGTGGAATTCGTTCCGTTCAATCCTTTGCTAATTCAGGCTGAGGAAAGCATCCCCGAGACTTCTTCGCAGAATGCCGCTCCAATACCCCTTACAGGATCGTCTTCGACATTGTCAGTGGCCGAGTCTCAGCCTGAAAGTAATCAGAAAGATGTTCCTGAGATCGGCGAATTTGAAATAATGGAAGCTCCGCCAGCGGAAAGTTCGATTGCGAATTCGCTGCCATTGCCACGAATATTGGACGCGGCGTTGGCGTTCTTTATGGGCTGTACTATCTGTGCGGCGGCGGGAAGATTCGCCTGCATTTTGCGAACCTTATTTTGCAGATGCCTGTAATTTTCGCATTGCTGCGTATCTCTGTAGGTGGTGTGTCTCAGTTCCTAGTGTCTACTGCCAGCTGGGTTTTCCTTATGCAAATAGTTTCAGGTTTCGGGAGCGCCGCAGTTTCTGGCTACACTATCGGGGTTCGTATCGTAATGTTCAGTGTTCTGCCTGCTTGGGGATTGAGCAATGCTGCCGCAACTCTGGTTGGGCAGAATTTGGGAGCAGGGCAGCCGGATCGAGCCGAGGCTTCGGTATGGCATATAATTAAATACAACGCGATGTATATGGGCTTTGCGTCGTTAATGATGCTGTTGTTTACTCGGCCTATCGTTGGATTGTTTACAAATGAGCCTGCAGTAGTCGAATACGCAGTCCAGTGTCTGACGATCTTTGCCTTTGCTTTTGTAGCATGGGGTGCCGGCATGGCTCTTATTCAGGCCTTCAATGGCGTGGGCGATACGATGACGCCCACATGGATCAATGTGCTCTGCTTCTGGGTTGTCCAGGTGCCGCTTGCCTATTTTCTGGCTCTTGGTTTGGGCTTCGGGCCGGTTGGGGTCTTTTGGGCAGTATTTGCGTCGGATATCCTCACTGGTATAGTAGGCTACCTTGTTTTCCGGCGTGGAACATGGAAAGAGAGAATAGTGTAGCGGATTCAAGATTTTACCCTATACGTAATTTTCGACCCCAGCCCTCGTCGCCACCGAATAGAGATTATGCAAAGTAGCCAGCAACAAATAATTTCCCATGTTGAATCATGGCTTAAAAGTAAACGGCCGGTTTGGTTGTGCACTATCTTGAAAACCTGGGGCTCCTCGCCAAGGCCTATCGGGGCAATGATGGCTTGTACCATGGATGGCGAACTGGTGGGCTCAATTTCTGGTGGCTGTATCGAAGAAGATTTCTTGGAACAACTTCGCGATGGAAGTCTGAAGGCGCAGTATGACAAGGAGTCCAAGCCCCTCACCGTTAAGTACGGAGTGACGATGGAAGAGCAGGCTAGACTAAAACTACCCTGCGGTGGTCAGCTCCATGTTCTATTGGAATTTATAGATAGCAACGAGCAGACTTGTGAGGTGTTTAAGCGCCTAGCAGGAGATTTAGCAAACCACAGTAAAGTTAGTCGTCGAGTAGACCTAACTAATGGCGCTATTTCGGCTGAAGCTCAAAGTAGCGAAGATGCGGTAGTCATTGATGGTACACAAATGACTCATAGCCTCAGTCCCATGTATCGATTGTTAATACTAGGAGCAGGAGATGTGGCGAAATTTGTTGCCGAAATGGCGATTGCTTTGGAATATGACGTTATGTTGTGCGACCCGCGTCCGAATTATTTAGATAATTGGTCTGTGCCAGGGGTGGAGACAACGGCGCAGTTGCCTGACGATGTTGTGCGAGAGCGTTTCAGTAACCCCTACAGTGGCATAATCGCGCTCGCCCACGATCCTAGAGTAGATGATATGGCTTTGATGGAGGCATTGAAAACTAATGCATTCTATATCGGGGCAATGGGCTCGGTTAAGACTTCGGCTGCACGGCGAGAGAGATTGCCGGAACTTGGGCTAAGCTTTGATGAGATCGACCGCTTGCACGCACCGATCGGATTTCAAATTAATAGCAAAACTCCGGCGGAGATCGCTATTGCAGTGATGGCCGAGATAACGTCCGTTAGATATCAGGAAAAGTAAGAGCCGGTAGCGAGTGTTTTGTATGCATTAAAAAAGGTAGCCGAGGCTACCTTTTTTAATGCACGGCTTTGGGAGAGTTACTGTTCGATAGCGCGCTCAATACCTGCTCTGGCCATCGCTTCCAGCCTTCTGGCGCCAGCTAGGATTCCGATGATACCGTAATTTCCCTCGTGGCAGGCATATTCGTAGACCGGTTCATCCATGCGTGATAAGGGATAAGCTCCTGACCACTGAGCGCTGTAGACAGTGGGATCATTCACGGTGAAACCGTAAACGATCTTGTTGTTCGCGTCGCGCTTGAACGTTTCGATTACTGTAAGGTTTTCTGTGGATGCACCGCGATAGTTGATCCAGGGGTTGTAGTTCTTGGTCTCTACAATAAGCGCATCGCCTTCCCATCGACCGATCGAGTCACCCATCCATTTTTGATGTACTTCGCCCGCTGGGCTTCTTTCATCGGCAATCTTGATGATCCTAGCATCGTGTGCCATCTCGACAATAATGTTTACATAGCCGGGCGACTGCACGATTTGCATGTGGCTGTTGTACATCACTGGCGTCATAACAGGTCCGGACGAATAACCGAAAGCTACGAGACATCGCTCACCTAAGCCTCTACCTTCTGGGCCTGCATTTCTATCCGGCCGATTCGCTCGTACCTCCGCCATGCGCTCGCGGAAACCGGCTACTCTCTCTGGGATCCGGCCGTTAGGAGGGTCGATGATCGCTGAAGTGCGAAATTCGCCATCGATAGTTGGCAGGAACATGCCGCGATCGGTCCAAAAAAGATCATAGTTTCCCACCGATGGCAGGGCTTCGAGCTTGGGAGCGGGGCGGTTCGGGTCTAATGGTTCATTGTCTCGTTCAACCGCTTGTTGTGCGCTCTGCTCAAGTTGCTTTGCTTCTTCTTCTGTGTAGGCCCGCTTAGTGCCAAGGTCGCTGGGCCGCTCGAAGGGCATCACCGTGGCGTTCTTCCAATTCCCTTGTAGATCTGGGACACCCCATTCGGTGTAAGTAGTTTGGTATTCCTGCCCAAGGCCCGTGCCTGATAGGGTGAGCGTAATGGCGGCTGATAGTATCGAAAGTCGCAGCTTCATGCCGGTCTCCAAATTTAAGTTATTTATTAAGTTTGTTATATAAACTATTGTTATTTATATAGTAATAATAAAATAAAATGCATCATTATGCTTAATTATAAAACAGCGGAGGGAAATCTGTCGTCATGAATTGTGACAATTTTAATAGTCGTGAATTCGATTCCGCTTGAGCCGGGCTGGCGCAAACAGCCCGCTAGATGTCATCTGCCAATTGCTGCCAAGGCGCAGCGTTCTCTAGCTGTGCAGCGAGCTGCAATAGGGTCGCGTCGTCTCCCCAGGCAGCCGTGAACAGAGCCCCTACTGGCAAGTTCGATTCAGCTACGTGCATAGGGACTGACATGGAGGGCTGGCCCGTCCCGTTAGCTAGGGCAGTAATACCACTGTAGGCAGTGAATCTGCCGCCATACTTTTTCAGGTCTTCGCTATTCATATCTAGCCATCCGAGTTTAGCTGGAACCTTGCTCAATACGGGCTGAATAATAATGTCATATTGTTGATAAAAGTCCTGCAATTGCTGCTCTGCCGCTATTAGGCAGTTCCTAGCATCCACATAGGCAGCGGCACCCATGGTTTCCCCCCGCTTAACCATGGATAGTGTTGATGCCTCAAGAGGGCAGTCTTCTAGAGGGAGCTGCAATTCCTCGGCTCTCTTGGCTACCGACCGATAGATATAGGTATTAATCATGCGTGACATGGCTCTGCCAGCAAGGCTGTGATCGATTGGGTGAGCAGCCTCTTCCACATGATGACCCAAGGATTCGCAGAGTTTGACCGCCTTGTGTACCGCTAGGACGCAATCCTGATCTACAGTTTCGCCTGTGGGGTGGTCAAATTGCACAGCTATGCGTAGCTTCCTACTTCCTATGCTCGTTTCATGAATCGAATCGTAAAAAGAGTCCGGACTCATTGGTAATGGGTACAGATGAGATTGCTCCAGTTTAATCACATCTAAGAACGCGGCACTATCGCGGACGCTGCGGCTCAGTACATGCCCGACACTCATGCCTGCCCATGATTCACTCAGCGTATTTTCAATTACGGTAAGTCCACGGCTGGGCTTCAATCCAAATAGGCCGCAGCAAGACGCAGGTATGCGAATAGATCCGCCGCCATCACTAGCGTGAGCGACTGGCACTATCCCTGCAGCAACCGCGGCGGCTGCACCGCCACTGGAGCCTCCCGTAGAGTAATTCAGATTCCATGGGTTGCGACAGGGGCCGTTGGCACGAGCCTCGGTAGTAAGTGTGAGTCCAAATTCGGGTGTGTTCGTCTTGCCCAGTATCGGCAGACCCGCGTCAATATACTTCGCTACGATGTTGGAATGTTGAGGCGAAACATAGTTTTCATAAAGGGTACTACCGAATGTTGTAGCAAGCCCTTTTACTTCGGCGAGATCTTTAATTAGGAAGGGTACACCAGCCACTGGGCTTCGGAGTAAAAATTCAGGCTCGTTGTCGACTTGCTTTGCCTGCTCAACGGCGAGATCGAAACTCTCATGCACGATGGCATTTATGCTGGGGTTAATTTGCCTCGCGCGATCGATTGCGCAGACAGTTAGTTCTGCGCTAGTGAATTCCTTGTTGCGAATTCCTTCAGCAGCTGCGATTCCATCTAGTTTTGAATAATCCGAATATTTAAGCATAGTAATTAATGAGGTCCACTCTAGAATACATTGTCTTGGTCGTCGTCGGCCCGAACTAGTGATAGGCCGCCCGAATCATTTTCGTCATCGATATCCGTTTCATCAGCGCGTTTTCCTTCGGACAGCTGAATTCTTAGGCGTAGGTTGTTTTTCGATCAACATTATTCAGTACGTCGTTAAAACCCATAGTCGTATTCCTGCATATTGCAGATGCCAGTTTTTCTTGTAGATAGCGATACTGATTTGAATAGGTTCACGTGCTAGAACCTGCCTTGGATATACCAGCCAACATCGGTGGCGGAATCATCGATCTTATCAGCTACATCGAGAACCAATGCGAACAAGGCCATGCGGACGACTACTCCATTGTCTGTTTGCCGAAAGATAGCGAGATTTGGATGCTGGTTGAGATCACTGTCGAGTTCGTTGGCTTCTTCACGCGAGTCTCGCGGCAGTGGATGCATGATAACGGTATTCGGCTGGCAGTAGCGCGTATAGATTGATTGATTCAGTCTGAAGCGACCGCGATAGATATCTGCCTCTAGCTTTGTCGTAAATCGTTCTTCCTGTATGCGTGTTAGATATACAGTATCGTTGTCATTTAGGCCGGTTTCCATGTCCTCAGTTTCTATTACGTCGTGTCCCGCAGCCGTAAGCTCGGAGACAATTTCTGCGGGCATTTTAAGTTCTGGTGGTGATATCAGAGTGAATGTAATGTTGTCATACAGCAGTAATAATTGTGAGAGCGAGTGCACAGTTCGGCCATGCTTGAGGTCGCCTATCATAGCTATGTTCATGTCATCTATCTGTCGATCGTTAGACAGCAATTCCTTCTTGATAGTATAGAGATCGAGGAGAGCTTGAGAGGGGTGCTCGTTCGGGCCGTCACCACCGTTGATAACTGGCACACGACTGGCCTTGGAAAATTCGCTAACCGAGCCCATCTGAGGGTGGCGCATTACTATTATATCGCTGTATCCGCTTATAACTCTGGCGGTGTCATAGAGCGACTCGCCTTTTGACATGGAGGAAGTGTTTACGTCGGCAGTTTCGCGGACCTGACCACCTAAAAGATTGAATGCACATCCGAAGCTGACCCGTGTCCGCGTGCTCGGTTCGAAGAACATATTGCCCAGGATCGCTCCTTCGAGGACTCTAGTGATGCGCTCTCTCCGAGCATAAGGGACCATGCTATCAGCGACTTCGAAGACTCGATCAACATCTGATCTCTCAAACTGCTTCACGCTAAGTATATGGGCGCCGCAAAATTCCATGATTTGTTAAACTCGGTATAGGTTATCGATCTATTTTTTTAGTCGAATTAGTCGAGATTCAGTATCCTAGCAAAAGCCAGCTATTTCATCTTTATAGGCTGTTTCTGCTGGATGCTACTAAACACAGGGATACTACTACAAATGGGCGAATAGAAGGAATTGCTAAGTGGATATTGATAGCAGTGCTAACTGCGCCGTACGCAGGCGACAGAAGTCGCTATAATTGGCTCTCCTAGGGTCTACGGGCCTGTCGCAGCATAGAGTAAGCAGATGTCAGAAAAATCGATTTACTGGTACGACTTCGAGACCTTTGGCAAAGATCCTCGTAGAAATAGAGCCTCCCAGTTTGCTGGTATTCGCACTGATGAAGATCTGAACATCATTTCCGAGCCCCTAGTGTTCTACTGTGCGCCCGCTGACGATTTCTTGCCCGACCCAATGGCCTGTCTTATAACTGGGATTTCACCACAGAAGGCGTTAGCAGATGGTGTCTGCGAAGTGGAGTTCATCAAGCGTATCCACGAAGAATTCTCGCAGTCAGGTACCTGCGTCGCGGGCTATAACAGCATTCGTTTCGATGATGAACTTACCAGACAGTTACTCTATAGAAACTTCTATGACCCCTATGAGCGGGAATGGAAGAACGGTAACTCTCGCTGGGACATAATCGACATGGCTAGGCTCTGTGCGGCAACTCGACCAGAGGGCATCAACTGGCCGTTGAGAGAAGATGGCAGTACTAGTTTTAGGCTGGAACAGCTAACCGCAGAAAATGGTATCGAACATGCGGATGCACATGATGCGCTTTCTGATGTAATAGCGACTATAGAATTTGCAAAACTAATCAAGCAGAAGCAGCCGAAGCTATACGACTATGTCTATAAGCTGCGTAATAAGCGCGCAGCGCAGTCCGAAATAGACATGGTTAC
>Ga0302117_10000998_pt1 | contig 13218 bp, 10 predicted proteins | sample AG5_322_MG_FD_203112 | JGI IMG/M metagenome (GOLD analysis project Ga0302117, IMG submission 203112) | Marine microbial communities from Western Arctic Ocean, Canada - AG5_32.2 | ecosystem: Environmental > Aquatic > Marine > Oceanic | place: Canada: Western Arctic Ocean | collected 2017-10-01 | reverse complement strand
GAATCCGAAGCCTAGCGTCATGGTCCATCCGCCTTCGGCATGGACGATGGCTCCAGAATCAAATCGATACTGTGTCACGACGTAATCAACAGCGCCGCTGACTTTGGCGTAACCGGTGGAATAGACGCTTCGCGGGCGGCCGAAACAATGATGGATGAAATCGACATCGTGAATATGCAGATCCAGCAGGGCACCTCCGGATTTGGAGCCGTCGAGGAAAAATTTCTGTCCCCAGGCTGGCGGCTCTCCGACGCGCCGAAAGCGCGCGGCCTCGACCTTGCCAAATCGACCGTCGTCGATGGCTTGCTTTACAAAACTCCATTCAGGCCAGAAGCGCAGACACATTGCGGGCATCAGAAATCCCGTTGACGCCTCCGCCGCTTCGATCATTGCGCGAGCTTCGTCGGAAGTGCGCGCCATGGGCTTCTCGCAAAGAACGTGCTTCCCAGCTTTCAAAGCGGCGATCGCGAAGGGCGCGTGGAACGCTGTGGGGGCGCAGATGTCAATCAGATCGATTTTCGGATCGGCGAGGAGTTCATCAAAATCTCTGAAGGCTTTCACTCCGGCCATGTCGAGCTTGATGGGCTCGTCATTGTCGAGGTTGCCGGCGACGTCGGAAAAATCTCCATCGAGATTGCGGCCGCTGGGATTGCAGAGGGCGCCGATGCGAAGCTCCGGGATCTGCTTGATCGCTTTGATGTGCGTTACGGCCATGAAGCCGAGGCCAACGATGCCGACGTTTGTCATATTGCTGGAGAAGTTATTGGCGCGTGAAATTTTGCGAGCTCAGGCAGCGTCGTGCGATGAGCCCGGATTAAGTTTTTCAACGAACTTGAGAAAGCCCTTCGCCTGTTCGGCAAGTCGTCCGACAATGCTCTCGTCGGTCAATTTACCGGCTTCTCCAAGGAGTTCCATCACGCCGGGAATGAAAACCCTTTCTGGAAAGATGTGCGCGTTGCGATAGCCGAAAATCTGTTGGAGCTGTTCGACGGGGCGAAGGGCTCCCCACATGCCGGCAGCGCAACCCACAAAGCAGACTGGACGACGCTCGAAGCTCTCCGGAAAGGGGAGCATATCGATGAAATATTTCAACACGCCTGGCATGCCGCCATTGTATTCAGGTGTGACGACGATGAGGCCGTCGGCATCGAGCACGGCCTGACTGAACGGCGCGAATGAATCTGGCTTCTCGGCGTAGGATCCGGTCGAAAATATTTCAGGCGGCAGCCCGGCGAGATCAATGACGTTGAGCGATACGCCTAACTCGGCGTAAATGCTTTCCAGTTCCGCGCCGATTTTTCGCGACGAGCTGCCGGGGCGATTAGTTCCGATGAGCAGTGAGATCATATCAGTCTTTGTTGGCTTCTTTCTTCTCGGCGGGAGCTTCCGGTTTGTCCGTTCCGTGAGCGGCGGGCGGTTTCTTTCGAGGCCAGCGACGCAGGCCGTTCTGAAAGAGAAGCCGCCAGACCATCCAGATCGCCTCCCAGACAATGTGTCCGGACATCTTGGAATGACCGTGTTCACGATCAGCGAAAACGATGGGGACCTCCGCGATGCGCATGCCTTGCCGCCAAATCTTGTGCGTCAGTTCGACCTGAAAGCTGTAACCGTTGGATTGGATCTTGCCGATATCCAATGATTCCAGAGCGCAGCGGCGAAAACATTTGTAGCCGCCGGTCGGATCTGAAATGGGCAGGCCGGTGATAGTCCTGACATAGACCCCGGCGCCCATGCTGAGAATGAGACGCTTGAGCGGCCAATTGATCACTCGGATTCCGTTCTTGTAGCGGGTTCCCAAAACGAGATCGGCTTCCAAGGCCGCCTCGAGGAAGCGCGGAATATCGTCGGGGTTGTGGGAGAAATCGCCGTCCATTTCCAGGATGAACTCATAGTCACGTTCGAGCGCCCACAGGAACCCGTCGCAGTAGGCTCGTCCCAGGCCGTTCTTCACCTTTCGATGCATCACGTGCAGCTCGGGGTGTTTCTTGCTCAATTCGTCGGCAAGCTCGCCGGTGCCATCGGGTGAATTGTCGTCGACGATCAACAGGTCGACTTTCACCGGCAGCGCGAGAACGCGTTTGACCACTCCGGGAAGGTTTTCCTTCTCGTTGTAGGTCGGGGTGATGACGAGCGCTTTATGTGCCATGGGTAAGTGTGTTCGGAACTAATCAGGTTGCCAGTCAAAGGGCAAGATTCAATCGAGCGCGAGAATTCGGAATGCCGGGTGATGAATTGAGTCCTGTCGGTCCGGGATTGATCGGCGGCGTTCCATGGCAATCGCTACAATGTGTGAGACACACTCGAATCGAGAAAGTTCAATCGGTCGGCAGCAGGGATCGAAGTGGGCATTGCTCGCAACGCGGATTTCGAGGACGGCAATAATCTTTTCCGATCAGGACCAGCTGCGCGTGATAGTCATTCCAGTAGTCTTGGCGCTCCCGCGCCGGCTTGTGATTAAGCGCCCCGGCGCAGGTGTTCCTCAGTTCGTCATAGGAAGCGTCGTCAGGGCTCCAGTGATGTCGGCTGAAAATACGACGCGTGTAGGCGTCAACGACGAAACTGTGATGTTCAGAGGCGTAAAGCAGCATACTGTCGGCGGTTTCGGGGCCGATGCCGTTGATCTGAAGGAGCCGGCGGCGGGCTGTTTCCATAGAACCCGCGAAGAGCGTCTCCAAATGCCCCGCGCCGCCTTTGATAATTGCTTTGAGAAACGAGCGGAGGCGGCGCGCTTTGAGGTTGAAGTAGCCAGCCGGCCGAATGAGCTCCGCCAATTCTGATTCTGGCAGCGAAACCATTTCCCGCAGGTTCAATACCCTGGCCTTCTTCAGATTGACGATGGCCTTCTCGACGTTGGTCCAGGCCGTGTTCTGAGTGAGAATCGCACCGACGCAGACTTCGAAAGGGGTTTCGCCGGGCCACCATCCCTGATGTCCGGCGCGGTCGCGCATGAGGCGGTAGGCCCGCCGTAGCTCGCGTTGGATTTGACGTCGAGGCTTCACGGGCTGTTGGGCTAGCATGGTTCCCGCTTCGAGGCGAAGCTTTGTTACGGCGTTGAGGCTGGGGCGCTCGTTTGGAAAAGAGAGTTGGAATGCCGCCGAAGGACGACTAAATTCGCGCGGTTCACCGTCAAAAGACCTTAATTATCAGCATGAAGACTAGAAATCATCGCCTCCTGTTTTTCACATTCCTGATCCTCCTACCGCTCACTCTGGCCACAGCGGCGACGGCGCCGCCTCTGGAAGTGATCGATCCCAATCCCGTCCGTGGGAGATTTTTTGTGGCGCTGTATGGCAACGACGAATGGAGCGGCAAGATCCCTGAGCCTAACGCGGGCCGCACGGACGGACCCTTTAAGACGTTCAAGCAGGCGCAAACCGCGCATCGCGCCGATAACGTCGCCACGCGGATTATCGTCCGCCAGGGAACCTACTATTTTTCCGAGCCATTCGTTCTGGGAATAGCGGACTCGGGTTCCACATATGAAGCCTACCCACGAGAACGAGTCGTGATCAGCGGCGGCCGACGAATCAAGGAGTGGACCAAGGGACCGGGGAATGTCTGGTCCGCAAGGATTCCCGAAGTCATGACCGATAAATGGATTTTTCGACAACTGCGAGTCGGCGATGTGCTTCAGCCCAACGCGAGGCATCCGAATGTCGACCCCCTCGATCCGCTCGAGGGAGGTTGGTCCTTCGTCGTGCCCAGCGGGCAAATGAAAGGCGCCTTCAAGATGGGCATTTCCAAGATTCAGAATCCCGGCGATTGGATTGAATGGTCGGTTACCGTTCCGCGCGATGGCGAGTATCGAGTGTTTTTTCTCTACAATGCGCAGAATCCGCGCCAGCTAGGCCCGGATGTGGGGCCTCGCATGTCGCTCTCGGTCGACGGGTCGCCTGCCGTTAAACTGAAGAATATCAGGAACACGACGCGGAACGTTTGGAGGGAGACGGCCAAAGTGACCATGCGAGAAGGCACGCATATCGTGCGCTGGTCCAATGACGAAGGCGGGTATTTGAATCTCGATGCGCTGCTGTTTACGAACGATCCGGTTTGGAATCCGGGACGCAACCGGGCTCCGGCTGCGGGACGCGTGGCAGTCACCGTGCAGGCCGAAATCGTCGCGAAACACGGGTGCAAAGAGATTGTTATTCCCGAGGGCAAAACGCCGACCTACAAGAATCAATTCAAGTTCAAGTTTGGCGACGTGTTGGCTTACCCGAAGTCACTCCAACCGGAATACCACATGTTCGCGGGCAACGGCGACGCCAACACGATTCTCTACCAACAACGCGCGGATATGCGCATCCACGCCGTGCAGGTAGAGAAGAGCAGCAATGCCGCTCAGGATATCCGCCCGGGCAATCGCTTCTTTGTCAGCAACATCATGGAAGGGCTGGATTCTCCCGGGGAGTGGTATTTGGATCTGAAGAGAACGACCCTCTACTACTGGCCGACGGCTCTGAACTTCCAGGAGGACGGGATTGTTGCGCCGAAACTCGATCGCATCATTCATATCAAGGGCGACGCCTCGAAGAATGAGTTCGTTCAAGACATCACGATCAAGGGCATGATCTTCAGCGACACGACCTACTCCCGCCATTTTAACATCTTCCTGCCCTCGGACGCCGCGATCTGGCTCAGTGGCGCGCGCAAATGCGTGTTGGAGGGCAACCGATTCGTCAACCTCGGCGGCAACGCGATTCGGCTGGAAGAACAAAGCTCGGAGAACCAGATCATTGGCAATGAGATAGCTCACGTGGGGCAGGGCGGAGTGATCCTGTTGGGAGACAACGAAACTCAGCCGAAGAAGAATGTGATCGCGGGGAATTGGATTCATCACATCGGCGCCGTGCTGAAGCATGTCGCGGGCGTCTATTGCGTCAGCGCCAGCGAGACCCATGTCGCCCACAATCTGTTTGAAGATCTTCCGCGCTATGCAATTTCATTCAAGAGCCTCAATGCCAGGAGCTATTCACACAACAACATCGCGGAGTACAATGACATTTACCGCACCTGTCTGGAGACGGTAAACGGGGCGGCGATCGAAACCACCGGCCTGCACAAGTTGGACACAGGAAACATAATTCAATACAACCGAATCATCGACACGATCGGGCGTGTCAGCGCGGCCGGCGCGACGGGAGTGGGATTCAGGAAACCGGCGCTCAGTTGGGGCATCTTGCTCGACGCCTATTCCAGCGGCACACGGGTGCGTGGCAATGAGGTCGGAGGCAACGCGGAGGGAGGTCTTTGCGTGACTGGGGGCCGCAACAATCGAATTGAGAACAACATCTTTGCGAATGGCGTGAAGCATCAGGTCTTGTTTCGTCCGGACAGCTTTTCGCAGAATAATACCTTTGTCAGAAACGTGCTTCAGTTCTCGTTGCCGGGCGGCGATTTCATCGGTTCGGGCGGCCGATGGTCGAACCGATTCTTCGAGAGCTGCGACAAAAACTATTTTTGGGCGACCCTGGGCGTCGGCCAGATCCAAAATGCAACCGTCCCGCTCACGCCGCTGGGGAACTTCGAAAAATGGCAGGCCGGAGGGTTCGATAAACACTCGTTTATCAAGAACCCGCAATTGACGGGCCCGGTCGAGAACGATCTGAGGCTGCCCCGAGATTCGCCGGTGTATAGCGATATCAATTTTGAAGCCTTGCCCTACCAGAAAATAGGACTTAAGGGATTTGCAAAATCGTGGAAGAAGCAATGAGCCGGGGCCGACGTCGTTGCGCGTTGCCCGAGGCTCCCTGGGAAAAGGATACCATTGCCTAGCGCGCCAGATGCGATACTGACCCTGATGCTGTGCATCATGTCGGTGACCCTGCATGAGGCCGCGCACGCGTGGGTGGCGCTCTTAGGCGGGGATCGAACCGCGCATGAGGGAGGGCAGGTTTCGCTGAATCCGATCCCTCACATTCGTCGCGAGCCCGTGGGAATGCTCGTGTTTCCCATTGTGACGGTTTTCATCACGGGGTGGCCAATGGGGTTCGCCAGCGCTCCGTTTGATCCACATTGGGCGATTAAACACCCGAAGCGAGCCGCACGGATGGCCGCGGCGGGACCCCTGGCAAATCTGTTGTTGATGGTGATCGCGGGCTTGCTCATTCGGTGGGGCGTAGCCAGGGGAGTCTACTTTCCTCTGGATGAGATTGAGTTTGGCAAAATCGTTGGCTGTCAGTCTCATTTCCTGGCCGGCGTCGGCTTTGTTTTGGGCATGTGCTTTTGCATGAACATGGTGATGTTCCTTTTCAATCTGCTGCCCCTGCCTCCGTTGGATGGGAGCGGAATCATGATCATGTTCATGAATGAAGAAACGGCTGAAAAGTACCTCGCAATAGTGCATCAGCCGGCCATAGGGCTGATTGGCATTCTGATCGCCTGGAAGCTGTTCTCGTTGGTGCTCGCTCCGATCTTCCCCTTCGCGGTGGGCCTGCTTTACCCCGGCGTGAGCTACGGTTGATCAGGGCTGTTCCACGATCTCCGGAGCCCAGTCGGCGGCCGGAGTGAAGGCCTCGATATCCAGCTCAAATCCGACGCCGAAGGGCGCCTGATTGAGCGAGCCAATGTCGCATTTCCCATCGACGATCTTCAACGTCGGCCAGCCGGATTCTGAGGGCTGGTACAGATCGCCATGGCAGGCGAGAATTTCACTTTGAGCGGATTCAGGAAACATCGAGAGACCGGCGCAGTAGTGATGGCCGTTGCGTTCAATGCTCTCGATGCCCAGCGTAGCCGCGACTGCGAGGTCCTGCAGCAGGGCGACGGGGCCGATGTTGCACAAATCTTCTCCGCTCATCAGTAGAGGAGATTGCTTGTCCGCCGCGGCTCGATGAAGCAGCAGGCAGCGATTGATGATTCCTTTGAAGACGCCCTTGCAGTTCTTATGGCTGGTTCCCGCGTATCCGAGTTCCAGCGCGGTGGGCAGGCTTTCGAGCGAGGCGTCTGATTCGTCGATGATGATCGGCGGATGATTCGGCCAGTTCGAAAAAGCGTCCTTCACCGCAGGATCGAGCGCCACGCTGCGCAGTAGCGGTTGTTCGACAAAAATCAAGCGCTCCAGGAAATTGCGGAGCGGCTCGCGGGCCTGGACCGCCTCCCAGAAAACCCGGAAATCAGCCAAGGTCTTGAACTGCTCGTTGCCGTCGAGACTGAATGCGAAATCGCCCGTCGTTGTGGCGCTGATGGTTTCAGCGATTCGGCTCAAGCGTTCCAGATCGCTGTCCAGGTTCCCGTTCACCTTGATCTTGAAATGCCGCAGGCCGTAATGACGAATACAGGCTTCGAGAGACTGAGGGAGGCCGTCCGCGAGCCTGTCCGAGGCGGGGATTTCCTCATCGGTCAGTGGATCGGCAAGTCCGACGGTATGGCGCGCGACAAATTGCTGGAGCGGATTCTTTGGCAGGACGTCGGAGGGCTGTACGCCAGCGAGTTCAGGATGAATGTCGCCCAGGCGAATTCCCAACCCGCCCGAATGGACAAGCTGGCCGAAAGACTTTTCGCTGGCTCGACAAAAGGCCTCGATCATGGCGCGTTCGATCAAAGACGTGCCGAAATGAACCAGGAGCGGCGGGATGTCACAGGCCTCAGCGGTCATTTCCCGAAGGTGGTAAAGTTGCCGCCAAATCGTGAAAACGTCTTCCCCGCGCAATCCGATCGCGGAGACTCGGGCTTCGTCGATGACATCGAACATCTCCTGTATTTCGTCAGCGGCCGATTTCAGGGGATCTTTGGTGAACCACTTCGGGGGGAGAAGGTCGGAGGCCACACCCGTGTGAACCTTGCCGTCGATCTCCAGCCGCACACGCACAAAAATCATGGGCATGTGAGTCATGGTCGCGATTCCGTATTTGAACGGCATTCGCGTGCGCAGATTCGTCAGGTAGAGGTCGCTGTCCTGGATTTTAATCATCGTGGAACGGGAGATCGGAATGGATGGGAACGAAACTCAGGGCGTCGGATCCTGAAGCTTGTCGATGATCAGCGCCTCGTCGATCGCGGTGTCATCGGCTCCGAGTGCGCAGCGCTGCATCACGTGCTTGAGTTCGCGAACATTGCCCGGCCAGTCGTGTTTGGCGAGCGCATCGAGACCCTTTGGATTCATGTGAAATGAGGCGGATCCGTACTCCTCGGTAAACTGGTCGAGAAAACTCTGAGCAAGGGTTGCAATGTCGTCCACATGTTCGCGCAGAGGAGGGATTCGAATGATCAACGGCGTTAATCGGAAGTAGAGATCTTCGCGAAACATTTTGGCGTCCGACATTTCCTTCAAATTCCGATTCGTGGCGGCAATGACTCGGACGTCGACTTGAATGGGCTTTTCGCTTCCGATTTTTTCGATTTCACCGGACTCCAGCGCACGGAGGAGCTTCGATTGGAGATCGATCGGGAGTTCGCCGATTTCGTCCAGAAAGAGCGTGCCGCCGTCGGCGAGTTCGAACTTTCCGCGTTGATCGGATTTGGCGTCCGTGTAGGCGCCTTTCACATGCCCGAAGAGTTCGTTCTCCATCAGGCTGGCGGGAATGGCGGCGCAGTTGACTCTGACGAAGGGATTGCCCGAGCGCGGGCTCTGGTCGTGGATGAAATGCGCGGCGACTTCCTTGCCGCTGCCGGTTTCTCCCATGAGGGTCACGGTAAACTTGATTGTCGCAGCTTTGGCGCATTCTTCCCTCAGTTTTTCCATGGCCGGGCTTTTTCCGATCAATGTCGGAGCCGGGCGGGCGCTCTTGAGATTCTTGTTCTCCTTATCGAGTTTGCTGATGGTCTGGGCCGCGAACGAACGCCGGTGCCAGAGTTGGCAAAGGGCCTGCAACAACAGGCGATCTTTCACGGTGAACTCCTTCCATTCGGCCGGTTTGATGAGGACGATAAACGGATAAGTTCCGCGGTCCGACTTTGGGGGGCATAGCGTGCCGACGAGATAATTGTAGTCCTTGATGTTCTTCTGGTGAAATTTGATCTCCTCGCCGGAAATAATGACAGCCTCGGGCACATTCTTGAATCGCTCGGCGAGGTAACCGGCCAGACGCACTCCGGATTTCCCCTCCTCGCCGCAAATCGAGAGTTTCAGCTTGCCGTTCTCGTCATAATACTGCGCCTCAGTGGCGGACATGCCTTCGCGAATGGTGCGCAGGCAATTCTCGGCAAACTTTTCCTCCGCCAGTTCGGAGGCGAGCCATGAACACCCATAATAAAGCATGGCCAACTGCCGTTCGGCCGGGCCCGTGGGAAGTTGGAGCGGCTGAAGCGAGGTCTTCTGAAACAAATCAATCTCTGGAATGACATCAAGCGAAGGCTTCAGCCGCGCGGCGTCGATCAGTCGGGCAGTGATCTTAAAACGCGCTGTGCCAATGCCAACTTCGTCGTCGGTCTGGAGGACTGCCTCGGATCGCATGACGCCGTTTACCAGAATGCCGTTCTTGGCGCCGACATCAACGACAGAGACTTCGTCGTTCTCCAGTTTGAACTCAGCGTGAAATCGAGACACGGATATATCGGGAATTTGAACTGTGTTTTCCTTGTCGCGTCCGATGGTCAATAAACCCGGTTTGATAGGGATTTGCTCGGTTCGTCCGCTGGTATGGAGCCAGGTGAGGCCCCAGTTTTTGTTTGAATTGGGCATGCGCGCAGTCCGTAAAGTTTCGTCGCGGAAGTAAAGCAAAGCGGAGGCGACAAGAAAAGCCCGATCGATTCGACGATGGTGCAGCCTCGGTGCGCACAATGAATGCAGAAAGGATCGATCAATCACGGAAAGCCGGAATTTTGGCACGGAACCTGCCTGCAAATACGATCTATTGCGGTAGCGCAATTGTTCATTTTCACGAGCAGTAAAGCTAGACGTCAAGGGTACCAGGGGATGAGCGAATCGTCGGCATGAAAGGAACATCGGCGGTAAGAATCGCTGAAGATCATGTTGATTCGCTCGATGATCAGGGTTCGGACGGGCAGCCAGTGCAGAGAGCCAGCTAATCTTGGAGGGTGCTGGAGCGGTTCTTTATGCTGGCGTCCGTCCGCCCGTTCAAAACGACACTCGGTGGATTTTGTTTGGAAGAATGCGGGTGTTTCCTCTAGTTTTCAGCCCGCATGAGTCACGTCGCAAACGATCTTCCCACGTCTGAATTGGAGTCCCGTGTCCGAGAAACTGTGGCTCGAACTCAGGCCTACGATATTCACACCCATTTGTACGACGCCGCATTTGGTGACTTGCTGCTGTGGGGTGTCGATGATCTGCTGACCTACCATTACCTCGTTTCCGAGGCCTTTCGATATCTCGACATCCCTTATGAGAAATTCTGGGCTCTGACCAAGACCGAACAGGCGGATCTCATCTGGAATGCGCTTTTCATTGAGCACTCTCCGATTTCCGAATCTTGCCGGGGAGTTTTGACCACCCTGAACGCACTCGGCCTGGATGTTCAAAAACGCGATCTTGGCGCCATTCGGAAATGGTTCTCGGAGCAAAAAGTCGATGCTTACATCACGCGATGCATGGAGTTGGCGAAGGTGCGGAAAATCTGCATGACCAATTCGCCCTTCGACGATCTGGAAAGGCCAGTTTGGGAGCGCGGGTTTGAGCGGGACTCGCGTTTCACGGCCGCCCTCCGCATCGATCCACTTCTCCTTGATTGGCCAAATGCCGCGAAGCAGCTTGCCGACTGGGGCTATGTGACATCTCCCGAGTTGACGGAGAATACGATCTCCGGCGTGCGGAGGTTCTTGTCGGACTGGAGCGCTCGTATTGACGCGAAGTTTGTCATGGTTTCGTTGCCGCCGACGTTTGCCTATCCTGAGGAGGGGCCGACGGGGAAGCTGATCGAGGCCGCAGTTTTGCCCCATTGTCGTGAGCATGGAGTGCCTTTCGCGCTGATGCCGGGCGTTAAACGCGGCGTCAATCCGCTGCTCCAATTGGCCGGCGATGGCCTGGCCAAATGCGATATCGCCGCCTATGAAAGGTTGTTTGCAAGCCATCCTGACAACAAATTTCTGGTCACCGCCTTGTCGCGTGAAAATCAGCACGAACTCTGTGTCGCGGCGCGCAAATTCCGAAACCTGCACGTTTTCGGATGCTGGTGGTTTACGAACATCCCCTCGGTCATTGATGAAATGACCCGTATGCGACTCGAGTTGGTGGGGCTCAGCGTGACACCGCAACATTCCGACGCGCGCGTGATGGATCAGATCATCTACAAATGGTCGCATTCACGCGAGGTCATCACTCGGGTCCTGGTCGACAAGTATGAGGATCTCGCGGCGACTGGATGGGAGGTCAGCGACGATGAACTGACCCGCGACGTCAATGACTTGTTCGGCGGCGCTTTCGAGGCTTTCTGCGCCCGGTAGTTCGAGCGACTGCGCCAAGCTCCGATCTCCGCGCAATTCACCGCATCATCTTCGGCTGGCTTTGAAGTCACGGAATGGCTTAGGCTTCCAATTCAACCATGAGCTACACTATCAAGCGCATCGAATTGTTCGTCCGGGAAACCGCGCCGGGACGCATTGCCTTCAAAATCGGAAGCGCGGCGAAAGCCGAGCGACGAACAAACCCCCTGGGCCATGTGCGTCTTATCCTCGCCGACGACAAGGGCAGGGAAGCCTTCGGATGCAGTGGCGATCGGCTTTCCGTCCGCTGGTTGGACAAGCGTCCAGGGCGCGACCGCGGAATGAAAACTCGGCAACTCGTGGATTTGATCTACCAGGCGCGGGAAATCTATCTTGCCGATCCGAAGGTCTCGACCCCGTTTGAGAAATGGCTGGAGACGCATCCGAAGATTATGGCGATCGGCGCCCGGGCGGGAGAGGAACCGCTGACGACTTCGCTGGCGTCATCGCTGATCGAACGAGCCTTGGTCGACGCTTTTTGCCGGCTCAACGGCGCTTCCGCATTTTCCATGCTCCGCGATGACCGACTGGGCTTTGCCGCCCATCTTGCGGATCGGGATTTGCCCAAAATGTCGACCAACGCCTGGCTGCCCGCGCGACCGGTCACGACCTTTCAAGTCAGGCATACCATTGGCCCTGCCGACCCCATGCGAGTCGCCGACGTGCCCGCCGCCGATCGTATAAACGACGGCCTGCCCGAGGCCGTGGACGACAATATCCGGCGCTACGGCCTGCACTATTTCAAGATCAAGCTCGGGGGCAAGGTCGACGTCGACATCGCCCGGATGGCGCGCATCTGGGAGGTCCTGCCTCAGGATCCGGAAACCGTCATCACCTTTGACGCCAATGAAGCCTACTCGGACCTCAACGTATTCGCGGAATTCATCGAACGCTTCGAGAAAGAGCTGCCGGGGATGTTTCAGCACACCACGTATATCGAGCAGCCCCTGCCACGGGCGTTAACGTTGGATCCGTCCACTGCGGGAATGATTCGGAAAATCTCAGAACGCAAGCTGCTGTTGATCGACGAGGCCGACGGCTCAGTCGACGCCTTTAAGCGCGCGCATGCGATCGGCTACGCGGGGACGTCACATAAAAATTGCAAAGGCTTTTTCAAGAGTCTCATCAACCGGGTTCGGGTAGTGCATTACACAGAACAGGGGAAAGCGGCCTTCCAGAGCGCGGAAGATTTGCAGAACCTCGCGATCGCTCCTCTCCACCAGGACTTCGTGACCGTCGGAATGCTCGGGCTGAATAATTGCGAGCGCAACGGGCATCATCTCAACCGCGGGTTGGCATTTGTCAGTCCACGCGACAAGGAGTCGCTCGCTCGCCACCATACCGATCTCTATGAGAAGCGCGGTGACGAATGGTATGTGAAAATCCGCAACGGAATCGTCAATTGCGCGAGCCTGCAATGCCCCGGATTCGGCGTCGTGGACGAGCCTGATTGGGCGTCGATGGAGGACATGCGAAGCTGGACGCGTCGACGTTTCCCCGCCTGACTCGGGCCTTCGACTGGACGAACTTCCGTTCTCGGGGCTGGGGAGTTGAACTGTGCCGGTCTGGGGACCGCCCCTCCTTGAGAGATCGATGTCCCTGACAATGGGAGCGCCTTCAGGGGTGGAAGCTGCGCATGCGGGTTTTGTGGAGGGCGCAGTCCTACTTCGCCGCGACTGGCCCGCTTTTCTGCAAGGCGATCAGATCGGCCATGGCTTGCGGGCGGATGGCCGGTTCGACGCCTTTGGGCATGAGTGAAAGGGTCGGTGAAAGGTAACAGTTTAGCTGAAATTGGCTCATGATGAGTCGTTGAAAATCAGCTCCTGAGGGTGCGCCGGG
>Ga0302117_10000997_pt1 | contig 13221 bp, 8 predicted proteins | sample AG5_322_MG_FD_203112 | JGI IMG/M metagenome (GOLD analysis project Ga0302117, IMG submission 203112) | Marine microbial communities from Western Arctic Ocean, Canada - AG5_32.2 | ecosystem: Environmental > Aquatic > Marine > Oceanic | place: Canada: Western Arctic Ocean | collected 2017-10-01 | reverse complement strand
GAACGACCCGCTTCACCGCGACCGAAGCGCTCACGCATCTGCTCCATTCGCTCTTGCATGCGCTCACGCACCTGCTGACCACGCTCGCCACCAGATTCCGAGCGACCCGCTTCACCGCGACCGAAGCGCTCACGCATCTGCTCCATTCTCTCTTGCATGCGCTCACGCATTTGCGAACCGCGTTGACCGCCAAGTTCCGCGCGCTCGCTGCGCTGGCCCTGCCGCTCGTTACTGCGCTCTCCGCGGCCTCCGCGTCGCTGCTGAGCGTCCAAAGAGACAGTGAAGAAGAGGACCGCAGTGGCCACCAGAATCGTCGTTGCTTTCATAAGAGGTTACCTATCGTTCGAGGCGATCCAACAACGGCGCGCAAGGGCGTACCCCCACAGCAGTTGCCTCCTTGAGACATCTTTGTTTAGGGGACAGCAGAAGCACCGTATTCTTCCAAAACAGCCAAGTCGCGATACGGGCTGCGGCAACGGGTATGAGCTTCCGATCTTGGTATTCAACGTGAATGCCAGGGGTCTCTGCGGTGTCATGGGCAACGGACCCGCCCCACACCTAAACCACTCGCCAACTGCATGCACCTGCCGAGCCGTCATATCCTGCTGCGAACTGCCCTGCTGCCCCTGCTCTTCGTTGCCCTCGCTCATGCGCAGGCCAACAACCAGAAACCAGCGCTCGTACAACTGGCCTCAGTGTTCAGCGATCACATGGTGATCCAGCGAGACCAAGCAATCACCGTCTGGGGTCGAGCGAGTGCTGACGTCAACGTCACGGTGATACTCGGCGAACACCAACGCAACGCGACGGCACAAAACGGCCACTTCGCCGTCGAACTGCCAGCTCTGCCTGCCAATGCCAAGGCAGCGGAGTTGGTCGTGCGCGCACAACTGGGCGCCCGTGAGCAAACGATCACACTGCACGACGTCCTCATTGGTGATCTCTGGTTATGCACCGGCCAATCGAACATGAGATGGCGCGTCAACCAGTCGGCAGAGGCAGGTGAGATCCTCGCCACAGCCGCTGTAAAGAACCTACGACTGATCGATTTCGAAGGGTCGCTGTATCCGAACGCGAAACGCTACGACTTGGACTTCCTCAAGCAGTTGACGCCGCAGAACTACTACTCGACGAAGGGCTGGCAGCGAGCGTCGCGCGCATCTGCAGAGACTTTCTCGGGCGTAGCATTTGTGTTTGGCCGACGACTCGCGCGGGACACTGGCGTGCCGATCGGCGTCATCCACAACGCCATCGGTGGCTCACCAATGGCCGCGTTCTTGCCTGCGAATGGACCGGCCGTGGCTCCGATCGTCAGGAAGTCGATGGCGAACTGGTGGCACGGCGACGGCTACCCAGCTTGGTGTCGCTTACGCGTACAGCAGAATCTGGTGGCGTGGTTCGACAATCCAGCCGACAAGCAACCCCACCATCCGTTCGAACCATCGTTTCTATTCGCCGCCGGCATCGCACCGCTGAAGCAGTTGCCGATTCGTGGCGTCACCTGGTACCAAGGCGAATCCGACGCAACGGACATCCCCGGCGACCGGCCGCGCAGCCAGCCACTCAACCACGCAATCTTCACTAGCCTGATTGCCAGCTTCCGCGAGAACTGGAGCAACGCCGAACTGCCGTTCTACTTCGTGCAGTTGCCGGGCCTCGATCGCGACTGGGCCAAGTTCCGCGAGATGCAGACGCAAGTAGCCAACGAAGACGCGCATGCAGACATGGTGGTCACGATCGACGTTGGCCATGCAACTGACGTGCACCCTCGACGCAAGGTGCCAGTCGGTGACCGGCTGGCGCAGTTGGCGCTGGCACAGGTCTATGGCCAGTCCGTTGCTGCCAGCGGGCCGCGCTTCGCCAAACTGAGCATTGATGGTGCCAGCGCAATCGTACACTTCGAACACGCGCACGGCCTTCGCACGATCGACAACAAGCCGGTCCGAGGTTTCACCATCGCTGGCTCGGACAAGCGATTTCATCCGGCACTCGCAACGCTCGCCGGAACGTCGATCCGCTTGCAGTCACCGTGGGTCAAGCAACCGGTCGCCGTTCGCTATGCGTTCGCAAGTGATCCAAGCACGAATCTCGTCAACAACGCGCGACTACCGGCGGCGCCGTTCCGCACCGATCAATGGGAAACAACAACGACCGCCGCAACCACACTAGACGCTGGCAGCTTTGAAGAGATCGCAGCCGGCGCGATGCAAACAGCCACGTCGCGACAAGGTAAGTGGCAGGCCAAGAAGGGCCACGCCGAGATCAGCAAGCAGTTCGCGCACTCGGGACAGCAATGCCTCCATCTGCACGGTGGCGAGAACCGACAGGCAACGATCACCCTCGCGCAACGCGGGCCTCGCCGCATGTCGTTTGTCGCCGAACGCTGGACGAGTCGTGCGCCGTTCACGTTCCGAGTCGAAGCGCGCATCAGCAATCGCTGGCAAGAGGTCTACGACGGCGACAAGGTGCGCGTGGGCAGCCGATTCCTAAGCCAGGTCGAAACGGATCTACCAAAGGGCGTCACTGCGCTGCGCTTCCTAAGCACCTCACCCGCGAAGAGCGGCGTGCTGATCGACGACCTGCAACTAGCGGACGCAGTGCCGATGCGCGTGCTTGGATCCCAGCATCGCCTATGGGTCGCGCCGGCGTTGCGCGGCAAGACCAGTCCGATCACCAAGGTCGCCATCAAGACGACTGGACACAACAAGCCGCTGTCCGTCGCGCAAGTGCGGATTACGTTCTCGGACGACACCGACCTTGCCGGTATCGCACGCGTTCACGCGCTCGGCCAGCAAAAGCCGGCTAGTCGCTCAATGGTATTCGACGGCAAGGCGGCACTGGCCAATGGCGACAACGAACTCGCCATTGCTGTCGACCTGTCAGCCGCAGCGAGCCTCGATGCAATGGTCAAAGTCAGCGTCACCGAAGTGAAACTCGCCAACGGCATGAAGATGCACCCCGACGGCAGCGGCACCGCGCAGCGTATTGGCGTCGCGCTGCGCACGGCCGACCAAGACAACTGCCACACGTATCGTATTCCTGGCTTGGTCACGACCAACAAGGGCACGCTGATCGCCGTCTACGACAACCGCTACCGCGGCGGCGGCGATCTACCGGGTGACGTCGATGTCGGCATGAGTCGCAGTGCCGATGGCGGTGCCACCTGGGATCCAATGCGGGTCATCATGGACATGGGCCGAGACAAGAAGTGGCACTACGACGGCATTGGCGATCCGGAAGTGCTCGTCGACCAGGTCAACGGCCGCATCTGGGTGGGCGCGACCTGGAGCCACGGCAACCGTTCGTGGAATGGTTCGGGACCCGGCATGCGGCCCGCAGAGACCGGGCAGTTCATGCTGGTGCACAGTGACGACGACGGCATGACGTGGTCAAAACCGCGCAACATCACCAAGCAGATCAAGGATCCGAAATGGCGCTTCGTGCTGCAAGGGCCCGGCCGCGGCATCACGATGCGCGACGGCACGCTGGTGCTCGCGGCGCAATATCGCAGCGACCCGGACGGCCCTCACACCGGCAAACCGTTCTCGACGATGATCAGTTCGAAAGATCGTGGCGAGACGTGGCAAATCGGCACCGGCGTCAAAGTCGACACGACAGAAGCGCAACTCGTCGAACTCGACGACGGCGTATTGATGATCAACTGCCGCGACAACCGCCGCGGCAGCCGCTCGATCTACACGACCAACGACCTTGGCAAAACTTGGACGCGGCATCCGACGTCCCGGCATGATTTGATCGAACCGACGTGCATGGCGAGCCTGCTGCAGATCGACCACAAGGAGCTTGGTCGATTGTTGCTATTCTCCAATCCCAACACGCCAACCGGCCGCTTCGACATGACACTAAAGGTCAGCACCGATGATGGTGCGACGTGGCCAGCTCGGTGGCATACGCGCTACGATCAACGACTGGGCGCCGGCTACTCGTGCCTCACTCGCGTAGATGACGAACACATCGGCGTCGTGTATGAAGGCCTCCGCGAGCTCTACTACCTGCGCTTTTCGATCCGCGAACTGCTGACCAAATGAACTGCTTCTCTACGGCGGCACTCACCGCACTGCTAGCGACCGCCCTCACTTCGCAAGCACCGCAACTCAAGCAAGGCCCGCTGATCGGCCACGCCGACAGCAGTTCGGTGCATGTCTGGGCGCGTGCGAGCGCTGCCGGCACATACGTAATTAAGGCGCAAGGCATCACGGATACGGAGAGCCAGTTCGAGGCGACCGCATCAGCCAAGCCAGATAACGACTTCTGCATGGTGTTCGAAGTGCAAGGCATGAGTGCCGACAGTCATTACCGCTACCGCATCGAAACGGCAGCGGGCCAACTTGTGTGCGGCGGTGACGACTACGTGCTGCGCACGGCACCAGCGACTGACGCGAACGGCAGCGTACGCGTCATGTTTGGTTCGTGCTGCTACGAAGATGAAGGCACCGGCGACACGTGGAAGCGCGTCGCAGTCGAGAAGCCGGACACGGTCGTATTGCTCGGCGACACGCCCTACATCAACAACACGCAGATCAAGCAACAACGGCGTCGCTACGCCGAGTTCGCTGGCTTCGCGCCAATGGCGAACCTGCTTCGCACGACCAGTTGGTATGGCACCTGGGACGACCACGACTTCGGCGACAACGACACCGACGGCCGCATGCGCGGCAAGGCCAACTCGCGGCAGGCGTTTCTCGAATACCACGCCAACCCGTCCTATGGCGATGGTCAGAACGGCATCTACACCAAGTTTCGCCGTGGTCCAATAGAAGTGTTCGTGCTCGACACGCGCACGTTCGCGGCGACAGAGCCTTCACCATTTCTGCGCCACCACGCGTCGCTGCTCGGCAACAAGCAATGGAAGTGGCTGCTAAAGGGCCTCACCGAGTCGACGGCTCCGGTCAAGGTTATCGCCTGCGGGATGATCTGGAACGAAGCCACGCGCCCGAACAAGCAAGACCACTGGGGCAGTTACCCGCACGAGCGTTCGGCGCTGTTCCATGAGATTGGTCGCAACAAGATCACCGGTGTGGTGCTCGTCGGCGGCGACATCCATCGCTCACGCGTCGTGCGCCATGCGACCAAGAAAGCAGCGGGCTACGACATCATCGAACTGATTAGTTCGCCGATGCATCACAGCATCATCAAGGCAGCCAACGCGCCACACCCGGGTCTAATCAAGGACATGGGTGAACCGCACACCTTCTTGCTGATTGACGCCGCGCAGCAGGATGGCAAGGTGACTTCAGTGCGCGCTCGCTTCGTCAACGACGAAGGCACGGAGCATTTCGCCATCGACCTGATCAAGTAAACGGGCCAGACTCATCACATGCTATTCCCCGTGGACGCCGCGTTCATCAGCCTCGCCGAGGATCAACTCGGCACACAGTTCCCAGCTGGATACCGACAACGCCTGATGCAGGACAACGGCGGAGAAGTCGATCTCGGCGACACTGGCGACGACCCCTGGGTGCTATTTCCAGTCAAGGACGACAGCGACGAGAAGCGCCTCAAGCGGTCCTGGGATGATGTCGTCCGCCACACAAAGCGCAAACGCGGACGATCACACTTCCCATGCGATGCCGTGGCGATTGGTGAAGACGGCAGCGGCGATCTGCTACTGCTGATCCCGCAGGGCAGCGACTGGGCACTCGCGACTTGGGATCACGAGACCGGCGACACGAGTCCCGTGCCGCGAGACATCTTCGCCAGCTAGCTGAGGCTCGCGCTACTCCTCAGCCTTCCACGAGTTGTTGCCGCGCTTGTTGTCCGGCAGCATGCGCTCGGGGTCGAGACGCACCGCAACGATTTCCTTCTCGGACTTCACCGTGTGCACGACCTTGTTTGACTTAAACCAGATCTCGACCGGCAAACGCTTGGTTTCCTTGGAGCCGTCCTCGTATTCGACTTCGAACGTGATCGGCATGACCATGCGCTCCTTGTTGATGAACGTGATGCGCGCGCCGCGACTGCTGATGCGCACGCCATCGATCGCTTGATCAAGCAACGCATCTTCCAAGAACCAACCGCGCCAGAACCAAGCGAGGTCCTTGCCAGCAGCGTCTTCCATCGTGCGGAAGAAGTCCGCCGGTTGCGGCGACTTGAACTTCCACCGACTGATGTAGGTGCGGAACGCGTAGTCAAAGCGCTCCGGGCCCAACACGTATTCGCGCAGCAACTGTAGACCGATGCCGGTCTTCTGGTATTGCAGCAAGCCCAATTGCAACCCGTTGAGACGGTCTGCCTGGGTCACAACCGGGATGCCCGGCATGCGCATCATCATCGCGTAGGACGACGGCTTGGCCGGGTTGTTGTTCTTCTCGAACCAGTCCGCGGTCGAATACATGTTGATGAACGTGTTGAAGCCCTCATCCATCCACGCGTGGCGGCGCTCATCGGTGTTGACCATCATTGGGAACCAGTTGTGCCCAATCTCGTGCGTCGTCACGCCATAGAGGCCGCGGTCGTTGCTCTTATTGCGACCGCTGCAAAAGATGATCATGGGGTATTCCATGCCACCTTCGATGCCCGCCACGTTGGTCGCGACCGGGTAGGGATACGGGTATAGACGCTCGCTGTAGCCCTTGATCGCGGCACACAGCATCGCGGTCGACTTGCCCCATACGGGCAGCGAGTCTTCGGGGTAGACCGATTGTACCAGCGTGTCGCCGACCGAAGCGGCGTCGAGGATGAAGGCCTCGCTGGAGGCAAACGCCACCGTGCGCACGTCCTTACTGTGGAAGCGCCACGTCAGCGGCCCATCGCCTGGTGGCCGTGAGTCGAGCGTGCCGACTTCGTCCTTGCTGCGAATCATCACCGGTTCGGTGCTCTCGCGTGCTTGCGCGAGACGCTCGCGCTGCGTGGCCGTGTAGACCTCCGCTTCGTTTTGCAGCACACCGGTAGCGACAACGATGTGGTCGCGCGGTGCGGTGATGTTGAGTTCGTAGTCGCCGAAGTTGGTGTAGAACTCGCCGGTACCGAGATACGGCAGCGTGTTCCAACCATGGACGTCGTCGTAAACGGCGGCGGCCGGGAACCACTGCGCCAACTCCCAAACGATGCCCTTCTTGACGTTCATCGTGCCGTAGCGACGGAACACGCGCTTGGGCACGTCGAACGACCAGGCGATGTCACACTCGAATGTCTTGCCGGGCGCCAGCGTCGCCGGCATCGTGACGCGCATTAGCGTGTCGTAGACCTTGTAATCGAGGTCTTTACCAGCCGCACTCACTTCGGTGACGCTGACGCCTTCATTGTGATCAGTCGCGCCGCCCAGCACGGAACCGCCGTCGGTCAACGAGCCAATGCTGTCCTTGCGCAGCACGTTCTGCTCGATATGAACCCAGATGTAGTCGAGCGGGTCCGGCGAGTTGTTGTGGTAGAAGACGTGCTCGCGGCCGCTGACGTTGCGCGTCGCCGGATCGAGCGTCACGTCGATGCGGTAGTCGACGCGTTGCTGCCAGTAGTCAGCGCCAGGCGCGCCAGATCCGGTTCGAATCCGGTTGGGTGCTGGCAGGTCCAGCGGGCTGAAGATCGTGTGGTCAGGCCGCACACCCGGTGCACGCGTAAACTCATTACGGCGCTGCGCCGGCAAGCTCGCGGCGATCGACAAGAGAAGCAGGGAGGAGACCAAGAGCCCGACGGGCCCTCGACGAGAGGTAAGCAGGAACGACATACAGTTGATGGAGATGACTCCGCCGCAAGTAGACGTGCGACGACCGTTCCTTTCCTTCGTTTTGTGCAGACTCTGAAGATCCTCACAGTTAGCGGTCAAGCCGAGACAAGCCAACGCAGCAAATCACCGGGGTGCAGCGACGCTGATCTGGCCGCTGGCAGCCGTTACTTACCGCGGCGGCCGCGGGCAGGCTGCGAAGCCGCGCGCTGCTCCGCCGCAGCCCGGCGCTGAGCCATATCCTGCATCGCGGTCATCACCGCCTGGGTATCGACCGCCACGGTAAACACGCTCGGCTGACCACCCGGCACGAGGCGCACATCGACTTCACCAAGCGTGACACTGACCAGCCCTCCACGCCGCTTGTCACCGAGGCGCGCCATCACCCGATAGCGACCGTCGCGCAGCGGACGCATGAAGGCGCGATCGCGCGCATTCAACCGACCGTGGCTGGAGCTAGCCCGCCGCATCGATTTCGCAAGCCGTCGACTACGCGAATCGAACGACATCACCGTCTGCGTCTCCAGTAATTCCATCGAGATCCACACGGACTCCTCGCCAACCAGTTGACGTAAACCAGGCGTATTCAGGGTCACGGCGGGCACCCGAGCAAACCGCAGTTCGTTGCGGCCAGCGATCAACGTCGTCGGCTGTGAGCGGAAGCCCGGTTCTTCGGGCAACACCTCAAGCGAAGACTGCGAGTTCAGAATCTCTGCGCGACCACCCTTCCAATAGAAGCCGACCATCGCATAGCTGCCATCAGGCCGCATCACACGCGCCCGCAGCGGCGTCTTCGGGTTGATGCGCTTGCCGGCTTCATCGATGGCGAACACTTCGAACCGATAGAGATCGCGGGCGAGGTCGAGGTCCTTCAAGCGCGGGTGAACGTCGCGCTGGCCGGCCTTGATCTCGAAGCCATTGACCCGAACGAATGCGTCGGGGAAGTCTTCGAGTCGCAAGCTGAGGTTGTAGATGCCTGGCTTGACCCAATCGAAGTAGATCAACTGTTGGCCGCGATAGCTGCGGATGCGGTCGTCACGGCCCTTGCTTGGATCGGCCTGGCTCTCAAGGCGCACCTTGACACGACGGCTCGATAGCCACTTCGGCAGCAGCACCGAACCAACAACACGCGAGCGACGGTCCAGCTTGATGACGGTGCCATCGCGACTCGGTAGGTTGGGCTGCTCGTAGGGGAAGTGCTCACCGGCAGTCACGCGCAGGCGATAGCGACCAACTTCGAGATCCCCAAACAGGGCAAACTGACCGTCATCATCGGTAGTCGTCACCGCGAACGCTTCGTCTTGCCAACTGAGCCGCGCGCGACTACCGACCTCGCGTTGCCGCTGCAACTGCACGCGCGCACTAGGGATCCCGTCACCGAGGTCGTTCACGACTCGACCAAACGTGATCCGCGTCAAGTCACCGATCTGCAGGTCGCCGATATCCATGACGCCTTCCTTTGGCAGCACGCCTAGCGTCGTAGCAAGACCCGGGACCGGCATGCGCTCTTGGTAACGAACCTGCAGACGCCACGGCGGCTGATGCTGTCCACGGACCTGATACGGAAGGTGGAAGCGGCCTTCGTCATCGAGCAGCACCTCTTCACCTTCGAGCCGGCCACGGATGCTGTTAATCAAGATCGTTGTGCTCGCGCCCGCCAACGCCGCTCCGCTCGCATCAAGCAAACGGCCGTGGAGCATCGCGGCACCTGGCGCTACGACCAAGTCGACCACCAGACGTTCACCGGGTTGCTGCGGCCCGGCAAAGGCCGGCGCCCGCCAACGGAAGTCGTTGTCATCCAGACGGCACGAAGCATCCAGCTGCATGCCGAGCCCCACGAACGGAAACTCGATCACGCGTTCGTTCTGCTGCTTGCGAATCGGCAACCGCGCCCACCTCGGGTTCTCGCCATCGATGATGCGCAGTTCCCCGTGCACCGGATGCGTGAACGGTCGGCCATCGCGATCGACCGTGCGCAGCGCAACGCTACCCGTAGGCGGCATGCGCAACTCGATGACATCTTCGGGCACCGGCATGCCGCGAAATTCTTCACGAACAGGCTCTGCCAACGGAACCATCAGCACAGCCTCAAAACTACTAGCGTGCTCCTTCGGCCACCAACTGGAGGCGTTCTTACGATAGAATTGAAAATGTCTAAAGACTGCGTAGCCCTTCGCATCCGTACGACGTCGCGCCTTCAGGTCCATCTTGGTCGTAGTCACCGCCACGATCTTCTTTGGGAAAGGAGACTTGCCCTTGCTGACCTTCTTGCTCGGAGCGGGACTCTTGCCCTTGGACTTCTTCGCCACCGGTCCGGTGTCCCTCATCGCGTACAATTGCTTCATCAGCTGTTGGCGCTCACGCTGCATGCCCACCAGGCGGCGTTCGGAACGAACTCGCAACTCAGCACTTGCGGCACTTGACAGCCGCTTCTTAGCAGCCGCAATCGACGATTCGAGCTCCTTGTATTGCTTGATCGCGCGTTCGGGGTTGAGGCGCTCGGGAATGCGTTGCTGTATGCCAACCGGAACGTCAGCAAGAGCACGACCCTGCTGATCCGTTACGCGCACCGTCACCGTTTCCTCAGCCTGCAACACCAGCGACTCCGTTTCGCGGTGCCCCTTGCGAAGCCGCGTCATGCCACTCGAACCGGGAAGGGTCGCGGCAATGACAGTGGTCTTCTCCAAGCGCGGCAGCTCAACGCGGCCTTCGGTTGTGGCGGTGTATCGCTTGCCCTTGGCAATCGCGACTTCACACCAGTGCGGCGCAAACGCATCGCGCATCTCGGCGCCTTCGTAGCCTTCGAGCACGTAGACCTTTGCTTCGGGTGCGACCCTACCCTTCTTGCGATCCCAGACTTGGATCACGAGACGCGGCGCGTCGTCGACTTGGAGGTCGACTTCGCTGCGCTCGGCTTCGTCGTCGCCTTCGTCAGCGCCTTCGTCAGCGGCGCCTTCAAACGTCCCTATCTCGGCCGAAGCTTCGACAACCACGTCGGAGGCCGCGTCATCATCCTGCTTCGCGAAATACTCCTCGGAAGGCGGCGCCGGCAAGGCGACGTCATCACCGCCAACGAAGTACATGGCGGTGCCCAGTGCGAGCACAAGGGCAAAGACAGAGAGCAGCAGGGACGACTTATGCATTGCGAACACGGACACCGCGGCTCGCCGGTGCACGTCAGCGATGGTAAGCCGCAAACCCAGTCACGTCGCCGCACTAGCGGGTGCGTTGACATTCTTGGGACGGGCGTGCGAATCAACCGCGCTTGATGGCGCAGACCTCGAAGAACTCAACATCCCCTTGCTGCCGCGCCGCCAACGCCAGCCCCAACGTGCTGAGCATCGTCTTCACGAACTCGTTGAACTCCTTGCGATCACAGGTCAAATTGCCGACCCACGAGATCTCGGTGTCGGCATCGTCCCGATGGAAGGTGTACATGCCGTGAGTAACCAACTGCGCCATCTTCAAGAACTCCGACAAGGGCACCGGCGACTCGCAACTCACCGAGACCGTGTCGCCTTCGATCGACAACACGTAAGCATCATTTGCGATGACGCGTTTTGTGTTAACGGTGCAACACGCCAACATGGCACATGCGGTCACGAGGCAGACAGAGAGCAGCTTTGTGCAGGGCTTCATGGGGCGTACTGGGACTCAGGAGTTCGTGGGATATTCCTGAAGACTATTCCGCCGCTTACTTGGTGCGGCGCAAAATCGCCAATTTGACGGGCGCATCGCGAAGGGGCGTTGGCGGCGGTAACGCCTGCGACTTATTGAGCATCAACTCGTCCTCGATCGCTTCGCGCAGTTCTTGCGGCTTGAACCCGAATGGGCCTCGGTCGCCTGCATAGGCGATCAGCCCATCCTTGCCGATCAAGTAAAGACGATCGGGATGCGACGCGTAGGCTCGGCCAACGGCATCTTCAACACCATCGAGCAACGCTGGCAGCGCAAGGTTCATGTCGGCAACAAACTTCGCAGCGACGCCACGACGTTCGGCATTCGTAACCGGATCCTCAACGGCCTTGCGGCCGGGGTTATTGCCATCGATCGGATGCGCTTCCCGGCAGTAGATCAGAAAGAACTGCACGTCCTTGGAGAAGTCCGAGTAGAGCTCGCTCAGCTGACCAGCTGAGCTAACGAAAGGTGGTCAAGTACAACTCCCGAAGACCAATGCGACTGGCTTGTCAGATTGGTAGTCCGACAGCTTGACCGACTTTTTTTCGTCGCTAACGAACGTCAACGTGAAGTCGGGCGCTTTGTCTCCGGCCTCGGGAGCCGCGCCTCGCGTCCTACCACCGCCTCCGCCGCGCTGACGGTTGCCACGCCGCTGCTCGCCACCACCGGCCCAATCCTTGGCAGTCAGCGCGCCATCCTTGTCCTTGTCCAGCCGCGTGAACGTCGCCTTGTCCCGCGTATATTCCGCAGCGCTGATGCTCGCGTTCTTGTCGGCGTCGTACTTCTCCTGCAAGAACTTCCACGTCGCTTCGCCGCCGCCGCGACCGCCGCGACCGCGACCGCCGCCGCTCAGCGACTCCATCTCCTTCTTGGTGAGGGTGCCGTCTTCGTCTTTGTCGGCACGCGCGAGGCGATCCCACATGCGACCAACGCCAACCTCTTCCTTATTGAGCTTGCCGTCCTTGTTGGTGTCGTAGCGCTCCAACATTCGGGCGACATTCATGCCGCGGCGACGTTGGCCACCGCCGCCTTGGGCAATGACGTCGCAAGAGATCAGCAGCGTGCAGGTGGCTACGGCGAAGAGAAGGCGATTCATTGTAGGTGACAACGGTAAGACGTCACCATCCCACACCGCCAGCACCACACGGGACCGCTGTGGGACAACGCGACGGGATGCATCGCCGGCAAATGGCTCGACGACGCGTATCTGCAGCACTTAGGCAAACGGCCTACAGACCAACCGTCGCCGTCGCGGCGTCAGAAACGACCCCGCCAAACCCGTTGGCCCCGACATCCACCACGATTGCTTGCGTATGCAGTTCGTAGCCAGCCAAAGCCGGCGTCGACGGCACGGCCATACTGAACGACGCCGAACCTGCAGCACCGGAGATCAACTGCAACACATCCGGTGTGACGTGCGCCAGGCACCCAGGCGCACCCAGGAAACCAAGGCCCACCGGAGGGCTGACGATGCCAAGGCCAAGCACCATGACCATCAACTCAGGTGCCGGCATGTTGCCGATGTCGATAACCATCGTCGTGCCCAATACCGGCAACGCCGAAACCGAATTGCTCGGCACGCCGCTGGTGCCAGCACAACCGGTACCGAACACCGTGTAAGAAGCCGAAACCGTCGCGCTGTATTCCCACGTCTCGAGGAACCACGTCTGGAAGTTGCCAGTCAGACCGCCGTAGATGACAGGCGCGCCGCGGTTCACGTCGAACGCCATCATGTTGCGTGTGCGCGAACTCGGCGTGCCACTGGCGACGATCGTCCACGCAGTGCCGTCGTATTCGAACGTATCCGTCGAGAACGCGCCGTTCGGCGTGCGGCCGCCATACAGCATCGAAACACCCCGCGC
>Ga0302117_10000996_pt1 | contig 13228 bp, 15 predicted proteins | sample AG5_322_MG_FD_203112 | JGI IMG/M metagenome (GOLD analysis project Ga0302117, IMG submission 203112) | Marine microbial communities from Western Arctic Ocean, Canada - AG5_32.2 | ecosystem: Environmental > Aquatic > Marine > Oceanic | place: Canada: Western Arctic Ocean | collected 2017-10-01 | reverse complement strand
GTATAATATGACCAACTTGACGTGTGATATCGCCATACATCACAGGTATTTGTGTTAAGTTACCTTTACCATCTTTATAAGAAAAGTTACTAAACAATCTTGTAAGTTGGGTAATGTAACGTCTTATCTGTCCATCATAAAAATGTTGCATTAATTATCTGCCTTAGGTTTAAGTGCTTTGGATAGAGGTTGACGTTCTGTAACAGTTTCGGTGCCAATGGTTGCAGTTTTAGTATTATTAACAAATCCAGTTTTAAGTGTATTTTTTGTATCAGTATTAGTCATTGTCATACGTACTGCGTCTTCCATTTTAACCCACCTTTTTGCATCATATCTAAATAATCTATTAGGTAAAAAGTCTGTTCGTAAAAAGTAATCACCTTTAATACTAGTTGTTGGAAACCCGATACCGTGACCAAATGCTTCACCGTTAGGAGCAATACCATCTCCAAGTAAGTAACCATCATATCCAAGTCTTTCGGGAGTTTGATTAACCCTATCAGCTAGTAGTCCGGCTTGACTTGCATCTAAGTCATTAATATCAGTAGTAACAAGTTCTGGTTTACCTTTGTCATCTACTTGTAATGTAAATAAATTTGTTGTATCATATCCTGACTTAGGTGCATCAGCTTCTGCTTGTTGAACAACTGCATTATTAATTTGCATTTCTTGTTCGTACGTAGAAAGTACATCTCTAAGTGTTTGAGATGATCCTTCCTCAGCAGGTAAATCTAATATTTCTTTAAACTCTTGACTATCAACAATTTGTTTTAACTTAACTCTATATAAGTGCGGATACCAAGTTTGACTAAATCCTTCTGCGGCTCTGTTTACATCTTCTACTACATAGAACCGTTTAAGTGCTACACTATAATCATTAAGGGCATGTGGATCTTTTAAGTGTGGAAATTCTATTACATCCCCTGACATTATTTTCCTACCTAATGTTTGTACACTATCATTAATATGTACAGTCATCATTACTGTATCATTTTGTAGGAATAATCCAAATTGACTCATATCAAAGTCAATATCTTGTATATTATAAATGCCGCGAATTTCATAGATACTAGGATCGTACTTTCTATCCCTATTTTCAAGGAAAAGCATATCCTGGATATTTGTTTCTTTTACAGCATCATATCGCGGTTGTGCCGCCGTGGCATCAGCCTCATCAGGATTTTGTGGTCCTAAATATTTGTGTATAAAAACGTCGGTCCCGCCAATGGTAAACATTTCACTGACATGTCTATCAATAAATTGATAGTCGGCACCACGCTCTGGTTTGTATATAGATAGCTTAGGCATCGTAACAGTATTTATTCGATGGCGGTCATCGATAAATACTACTGGAGACTAACAAATATGGCTGATTTAACAACACAAAAACAAGAAGTATTTGATTATGTAAACCTATCATTAGGTGGAGGCATGGTCGATGTTGAACTTGACCCTGCACATTACGAAGAAGCTCTTAAAAAAGCCTTTGCTAAATTTAGACAACGGTCTGATAATTCAGTGGAAGAATCGTATATGTTTATGCCTACTATTGTTGATCAAAACACATATATCTTACCAAACGAAGTTGTTGAGGTTAGAAAGCTGTTTAGACGCTCAATAGGATCACGTACTGGCGGCGGCGACGGCGGCACATTATTTGAACCATTTAATATGGCCTATACTAACACCTACCTTTTATCAAGTACAAATATGGGTGGATTAGCCACATACGAAATGTTTTCACAATACCAAGAACTTGTTGGAAGAATGTTTGGTAGTTTTATAGAATTTAAATGGAATACTACTACTAAAGAATTAACCCTTTTACAGCGACCACGTGCTGAAGAAGATCTACTATTATACTGTTATAACTATCGCCCAGATAGTCAATTATTAACAGATTATCTAGCTGTACAATGGCTTAAAGATTACACACTTGCAACATGTAAGTATATGCTTGGTGAAGCTCGAAGCAAATTTGCTACAATAGCTGGTCCACAAGGCGGCACATCATTAAATGGTGATGCTTTAAAGACCGAGGCTCTTGGAGAAATGGAAAAACTTGAGGAAGAACTTAAAACTCAAGTTGCTGGCGGCCAAGGTTATGGCTTCTCAATTGGTTAGAAAACACTTGACAAACAGATAAATTTCCTATATAATAATACTTTATATATGAGGAATGTTCAAATGGTAATTGGAATCTGTGGACTTATTAGTTCCGGCAAAGATACAATAGCAGATTATTTAATTAAAAATCACACCTTTCATAAAATCTCATTTGCGGATAAGCTAAAAGATAGTGTATCAGCAATGTTTGGCTGGGACCGTGAATTACTTGACGGTAAGACTAATGAGAGTAGAAAATGGCGTGAAGAAGTAGATGCATACTGGACTAGCGAAACAGGACGCACGATTACACCAAGACTAGTATTACAAGAATTTGGTACAGAGTGTATGCGTAATGGATTCTATGATGGTATATGGGTTAGTTTAACTAAAAAGAAGATTATTGAAAACCCAAACATGAACTTTGTTTTACCTGATACACGTTTTCCAAATGAAGCTAAAATGTTATATGATATTGGTGGTGAAGTTTGGCGTGTGAAACGTGGTGAAGATCCAGCTTGGTTTAGCGAATATCAAGAAGTAGGTGTTGAACCTACTGATGTACACCCTAGTGAATGGGCATGGGCACAAACTAAATTTAAACATATTATTAATAATAACGGTACTATTCCTGAACTTAAAGATCAGGTACGAGATCTCCTTGCTTCCAAGTAATACCATCTTTATATAAAATCTTACTACAATTTGCACAAACAGTTTTTAAGTTTGCTGTACGAACATTATTAAGATTTCCGTCTACATAATAAACATGGAATTGTTCTTTATGTTTACTACGAAATCCACACTTATCACAAACACTCTTTTGTTTATATCCAGCATGAGCCCATTTAGGTAATCCGGGCTCTTTACCTCCACGCTTAGAACAAACTTCACAACGGCTCCTATAATAAGTGACACCGTCCTTATAATAATTAATTGCTACCGGCTTTTTACCGCATTTGCATAAGGGTCTCATAGTAGTATTTATACCTCCCCTTTTCGTACCCCTTTTGTATCTTATTTTTGCGGGGTATTCCGTGCCGTTTTTTGCCAATTCATATAAATACTTGTAATAAATGCTCAACGGGAGAACATAAAATGGCTAATTTAGTATCACCAGGCGTACAGGTTAACGTTATAGACGAGAGTTTTTATACTCCGGCGGAACCAGGTACAGTACCAATGATATTCTTTGTATCTGCACAAGATAAAACAAACGGTGCAGGAACAGGAACAGCCGCGGGTACGACGGCGGCAAAAGCAGGCGAACCATACTTGCTTACATCACAAAGAGAATTAACAGAAACATTTGGGGATCCAAGTTTCTATACAGACACAAATAATAATCCAATTAATGGTAGCGAATTAAACGAATATGGCTTACAAGCGGCTTACTCTTATTTAGGTGTAAGCAACAGAGCCTATGTAACTAGAGCAAGTGTAAATACTACAGAATTACTTGCATCAGCTACAGCTCCTGCGGCTAACCCTGCAGATGGTACATATTGGTTTGATACACGGAATACACTATGGGGCATCTTCCAATGGAATTCTAATGCGGCTACTGTTACTGGTGGACAGAGTTTTTCAAATAAAATTCCAACTGTTATCACAGATATAACAAAATTAGTAGGCAATGTAGCAACTGGTGTTCCTAAGACTTCCGTTGGTCAAGTAGGTGACTATGTAGCCGTTGCAACTACTACATTAGAAAAAATATATTACAAAAATTCTTCAGGAATTTGGGTACAAGTTGGTACTGATGCATGGATGGCTTCAAATGCAACCGTAACAGGAACGCAGAGCAATCCAACTATTGGTAATGGTAATACAATGAGCATTAATGGTACTACAATTACATCAGGTGGTGTTGCATTATCAAACGTAGAAACAGCAATTAACGCCGCAGGTATTGCAGGCGTAACTTCAGCTGTAGTTGACGGTAAGTTAGAAATTTATGCAAATAGTTTATCTGCAAGTGACGGATCAACTGCTGATGGTAAAATTGCCGTAGCGGCTGGTGCAGGAACATTGCTTACAGAGATTGGGCTTACAGCGGCAACTTTTGCGGCTCCAAACTTAACTATTTCAGCACATACAAGTGTACCAGAGTTTAAGTCAACTGATACAGTACCGAGACCAAGTGGGTCAATTTGGATTAAAACTACACAACCTAATGTAGGCGCACGTTATAGAGTTAAAAAGTTTAACGCAGTAACGGCACTTTGGGAAGATATTGTAGCTCCAATGTACACAACTAACCAAACAGCTTTATTTAAATTAGATAAAACTGGGGGTGGTGCTAACTTAGCACAAGGTACTTTATATGTAAATTATAATAATGCAGAAGCAACTGATAGTATAGCAGACTTTAAAATTTACAGACGTAGTAATACAGGAACTACTAGAATTACAAGTAATATTATTACAACACAGCTTACAGCGGCAACTTATGGGTTTAATATCCAAGAAACAAAAGTAGCAGTAGAGGCGTTAGCAAGTGATGTAGCTATAAGTGTAACAACAACTGGTGCATCAACTGATGCAGATTTAGTTGCAGGCGCAATTAACTCAGGTGGATTTACTAACATTGTTGCTTCAGTAGATGCTTCAAATAGAATTGTTATTGAACATAATGATGGTGGTGACTTCCGTATTAAAGATACAGGAACAGTATTAGCATTAGCAGGATTTAGTGCTTATGTTGATGTTAACTCAGGAACACCTAACTTGTATACAGCACCAACTGGTGATAGTACACATGATTTTGTTGCAAGTAACTGGCAAGTATTAACTCAAACATCAAGCGGAATTGCTCCAACTGCATTAACAACAGATGGGCGTATTTGGTATAGTTCAATTGTAGATGAAGTTGATATGCTGATACATAACGGTACTACTTGGGTAGGCTACCAAGATTCAACAAGTCCGTTTTATAATGTTGCGTCAGCTGAGAAAACAGATCCAGCAGGTCCGATTGTAGCGGCTACAGAGCCAACTTTACAATCAGATGGAACTGCACTTAAAAACGGTGATCTTTGGATTTCAACAGCAGACACTGAAGCATATCCTAAGATTTACAAATTCAATGGTTCAACATTAAAATTTGTATTGCTTGATAACGGTGATCAAAGCACTGAAGACGGAGTTCTTTTTGCAGATGCACGTTATAATACAGCAGGTGCTAATTCAGACAAAGAAGGAACTATTGCGGCATTATTAGTAAGTAACTTTATTGATACTGATGCTCCAGATCCAGCACTTTATCCAAAAGGAATGTTGCTTTGGAACTTACGTAGAAGCGGATTTAATGTTAAGAAATTCACTCGTAACTATGTAGTTACATCAACTGATAATATTAGATTTGGTGATGAGTCACAATCGGCTTACTATGCACACCGTTGGGTTACTGAATCAGCTAACCAAACAAACGGCGCTGGTAGCTTTGGACGTAAAGCTCAACGTAAAGTTGTTGTTCAGGCATTACAAGCATTAGTAAATAGCAACCAAAAAATTAGAGATGATGAATCAAGATTGTTTAACTTAATGTCTTGTCCAGGTTATCCAGAGTTAATTGGTGAGATGGTTACATTAAACTATGATAGAAGCCTAAGTGCTTTTGTTGTAGGAGATGCTCCATTTAGATTAACACCAGATGCAACTTCACTTAATAACTGGGGTAAAAATGTTAATTTAGCAACTGAAGATAACGATGACGGTCTTGTTACTAGTGATGAGTACTTAGGTGTATTTTATCCAAGTTTATTTACAAGTGATAACGCAGGTAACAACGTAGTTGTTCCACCAAGTCATGGTATACTAAGAACTATTGCATTAAGTGATGCAGTTTCGTTTCCATGGTTTGCACCAGCAGGTACAAGACGTGGTGGCATTACAAACGCTAGTGCGGCAGGGTACATTGATAGCGAAGGTGAATTTGTAAGTATTGCACTTAACGAAGGTCAAAGGGATACATTGTATAGTAATGCAGTTAACCCAATTACATTCTTAACAGGTGCAGGGTTACTTAACTACGGACAGAAAACTAGAGCCAGAAATGCTAGTTCTTTAGATAGAATTAACGTTGCAAGGCTAGTAATTTACTTACGTGGACAACTTAAAAAACTTGCTAAACCTTATATCTTTGAACCAAATGATAAGATTACACGAGACGAAATTAAGGCACAAGCAGATAGCTTGTTACTTGAGTTAGTTGGTCAAAGAGCACTTTATGATTTCCTAGTTGTATGTGATGAATCAAACAACACACCAAGTAGAATTGATCGTAACGAGCTTTATTTAGATATAGCTATAGAACCAGTAAAAGCTGTGGAGTTTATTTACATTCCATTAAGGCTTAAAAATACTGGTGAAATTGCGGGGCTCTAAGATGATAAATATTACTAACGAGGAGATATTATAATGAGCATTTCAACACTATCAAAACTTACAGTACCTTTGGATACTAGCTCTTCAGCAAGTAACCAAGGCCTGTTAATGCCAAAACTCCAATATCGCTTTAGGGTGACATTAGAAAATTTTGGAGTTGCAGGAACACCTACATCAGAACTAACGAAACAGGTTGTTGATGTTACAAGACCTAACGTGTCTTTTGAACAAATTACAGTTGATGTATACAACTCACGTGTATTCCTAGCAGGAAAACATACATGGGAACCTATTACACTTAACTTACGTGAAGATGTTTCAAACAATGTACAAAAATTAGTTGGTAGTCAACTACAGAAACAATTTGATTTCTTTGAACAATCAAGTGCGGCATCAGGACAAGATTACAAATTTGTAACTAAAATTGAAATCTTAGACGGTGGTAACGGTGCAAATGCAGTTGGTATTCTTGAAACTTTTGAACTTTATGGTTGTTACTTAGAAAGTGCTAATTATAATACATTAGCATACAGTACAAACGATCCAGTAACTGTAGCGTTATCTATTAGATACGATAATGCAATACAAACACCACAAGGAACTGGTATTGGTACAGCTATTGGTAGAACATTAGGAACACAAGCTACTGGCGGCGCATCAGTATAAGGACTACAAGTATAATATTTCCTAGTTAAACTAAAAAGGGGCTTTAATCGGCCCCTTTTTTCTTCTTAAAATACCCACATTTCATTTTAGCTAAATAATAGTATGGCATCCAGAAACACATTTATTTCAAACGTAGCCCAAGGGTTTTTAAATCCTAAAGGCACTATGGGCGACTGGCATCACGCTAGGGCATTATACACTAATGATAGTTTTAGGCTTGCTCCTAAACATAAATTTTTATACCATGTAGTGTTTAATCTTAATCCACATGCGGTTAAAATAATTCCCCAGCTGAAAACACAAGAAATTAATATGTTAGTTAAAGCTATTGACTTACCTAAGTTTAATATAAGTACTTCTTTAAAACATCAGTATAATAAAAAACGTAACCTACAAACAAGATTAGATTATGATCCTATCAATATCACATTTCATGATGATAATTATGGTCAAACAACTGCAATGTGGGAAGCATATTATAGATACTATTTTAAAGATGGTAATTATACTGGTCATGATGGCACTAGTCCTGAACAAAAACACCAAGCATATAATAAAGGAAACACTTACACAGGCCAAGCATATAATACACATAGATTTGGTCTAGACAACGATAGTTTCTTTAGCTTTTTTGATAGTATACAAATTTTTCAAATGTCAAGAAGAAGATATACTTCTTTTACACTTGTTAATCCTTTAGTACAAAGTTGGCAACATGATAGTTTAGATAATAATTCAAGTGATGCAGTACAGAGCTCAATGCAAGTATTATATGAAACTGTTTGGTACAGTCGTGGAGCTGTAGATGCCAAAGCAGGAATTCCAAAAAGTTTCGGAGCAGAATCAGGTCATTACGATACTACTCCAAGTCCAATAACAGTACTTGGTGGTGCAGGCTTCGGAGGACTATTTGGACAAGGAGGTATTCTAAACGCAGGCGCTGGTTTATTATCTGATATTACAAGTGGAGATGCATTTAGCACTCCAGGAAGACTACTTGGTACTGTACTTAAAGGTGCTAACATTTTTAAAAATGCAAAAGGACTGTCTATGGACGGTCTCAAGCAAGAAGGATTTGGTATTTTAAAAAATGCACTAGGCGGCATAGGCGGCATAAGTGCAAATAATGTAGGCGGAGTTGCTGGGTCGTTCTTTCCTAAAGCAAGCGGTGCTGGTGGATTCCTTTCAAGTATTACTCCAACGATTGCAGGAGTAGGCGCACTTACAGCAGGGTTTGCGACTGTTAAATCATTAACATCAGGAAGTGATATTTTGACTACTGTGGCAAAAGCCGCAGGAGTAGGAGTTCTTGTTGCCACAGCGGCTGATAGTCCTTTTGGCAAAAGCATAATTAACAGCGGAACTGAACTAGTCGGTGGTGCTACTAATGCTATTGCAACAGCATTTAATAATCTTACCGTCGGCGATCAAGCCGCAAAAATCACAGAAGGCGTCAATGCCCTTACGTCGAAAAATAATGATGCGTCTAGACAAATTAACAATGCCCGCGGGTTTTTTAATGTATAATGGAGACTTAACATGCCTACTAGCAGAGCTATAGATACATCAGATCACAGAAGTAACTTACCACGAACAGACTCAAGAGATTCAGCTGATACAGTAAAAAGTATTTTTAACAAGTACTTTACTGAATCCATATCATTTCCATCAAATCAAGTTGATGCAGTTATTGGCTTTTTTGAAAGTCGAAACTTTGACAGAGTTAGTGCTCAAACACTCGGAACAATTCTTATGCAACAGGCAAGAATTGATGATGTCAAAGTATTTGAACTTTTAGATACACTCAAAGGTATTGACTCAATACAATTAAGTGCCCTTGTTACAGAAATATTAAACTATAATAGATCAAAAATCAGTACGCTCGGCTATCGGATCGATTCTTCAAACGACAAGTTGGAGAAGCGTAACGTGTTGGTATGACATGGCAAAATATGCACAGGGACGCTATAGTCTTAAAAATAAAGAAAAATATTTAGGCAACAAAACACCCATTTATAGATCTAGCTGGGAATTCACATTCATGAGGTTCTGTGATGAGAGTCCATCCGTATCTAAATGGGCTAGTGAATCAGTTAAAATTCCTTATAGGAATCCGTTGACAGGTAAACTAACGGTCTATGTTCCAGACTTTATGATTCAATATACAGATGCAAAGGGCAAAGAGCATGTTGAATTAATCGAAGTTAAACCTGAAAACCAGATGAAGAAAGAGAGTATTGGCAGAAACAAATATCGCCAGGCTCAATATGTACAGAACCTTGCAAAGTGGGAAGCCGCAAGGGCTTGGTCTAAACAAAGAAAAATTTTATTTAGAGTCATCAATGAACATGACATATACCACGGAGGAAAAAGGAAATGACCGATGTAACTACAGCAGACTCGTTGAATCTATTGGCGAGCTTATGGCCCATATTTTTAGGATTCGTTGGCTTGGTAATAGTCCTAGCTAAAATGCACTCATCAATAGAAGTATTACGCGAAAAAGTCCGTACATTATTTGATTTGTATAATGAGTGGATGTCAAAACAAAGTAAGGATGATAAAGATTAGGTAAATATAGCAGTATATTTTAGAAAAGAGAGTATTATGCCTTATAGTGAAAAAGTTTTAGACCATTACGAGAATCCGCGAAATGTAGGTACGTTTGATAAAGAAGATCCAACAGTTGGAACTGGAATGGTTGGAGCACCAGCATGTGGTGATGTTATGAAGTTACAAATTAAAGTAGACAAAGAAACAATAGTAGATGCAAAATTTAAAACATTTGGGTGTGGTTCAGCTATTGCAAGTTCAAGTTTAGTAACTGAATGGTTAAAAGGTAAAACTTTAGACCAAGCAGAAGAAATTAAAAATATGGACATAGCTGAAGAATTAGCATTACCCCCAGTTAAAATTCATTGTTCAGTTTTAGCCGAAGATGCAATTAAATCAGCTGTAAAAAATTATAAGGAAAGAAATGACTAAGAAGTTAGAAGAGCTTTTAAACTTACCTGAATCAAGAGAAATTATCGATGCAGATAACAATAAAGCTAAACTAGAAGCGAAGCGAGAACAAAAAGAAACATTTCGCGAAATAGCTGAATTTGACAAAATTACAGCGGCTTTACCTCAGGTAAAGGGTCTAGGAGAACTAGCTGATAAGGAACTAAATGAAGTTTCTGATAAGTCTATGCAGGCATACGAAGATTTAATGGATCTAGGTATGAACGTTGAAGCACGATATTCAGGGCGTGTGTTTGAAGTTGCAGGCCAAATGCTTAAAACTAACTTAGACGCTAAGAATGCAAAACTTGATAAAAAGCTAAAGATGGTAGAATTACAGCTTAAAAAAGAAAAAATGGATAAAGAAAGTCACATAGATGATGCTAATATAGTAAACGGCGAAGGGTATGTAGTTACAGATCGCAATAGTCTGCTAGAAAAACTCAAGCACATGGATAAATAACAGTATAACAAGGAAACAAAGTCATGAGTAAAACATTTGTCGAACATTTAAATGAAGCACAAAAAACGTACACCTTTAAAATCGGTGTAGCTGGCGATTTGCCAGAAGGTTGTGCTGATACACTAGAAAGTGCATTACAAAAGTTTAAAGTTTCAAACATGTCAGCTGGTAAGAGAACACCAATTACCGAACGACCTTTAGATTTTCCACAATTACAAAATACACATGTTCACTACTATGACGTTGAACTAACTTACCCAACTACTCCGCAAGTATTACAACAATATGTTGCACAAGCCTGCGGCATTCAAGAATCTTATGTTATTGTAAGGGGAGCAGGTGAGCCACAAGAAGAATACCAAGATAGAGAACAGTATGATAAAGTATATACTGCTAACTTAGGTTCCGAAATGGAATCAGCTATTCCGAATCCAGAAGTCACAGTCGGCGGCGGTAGAGTAATGGCCTTGTTGAAAGATCTTGAAAAAGTTAGGTCTGAACGTGAAAATAAACAAGTTCCAGATGGCTTGAGTGATAAAGAACAAAAACACGATATGGGTGAACCAGGAACAACCAGTCCTCTAGGGAGCAAATAGATGAAATTGAATGACATATATAAAAAAATTGATAGCTTAAATGAAGCTAATGATTTGAATGAACAAGCATCAATGAATATTATGATGAACGGCGACACAGCTGATGACGTTGGCGTACTTTTAAAAATGATGCAGAATGCAGGGCTAGATAAAGCGGCACCAGCATCAGACATGAGCGATCCAAATCCAAGAATGGATATGGAAAAATTTAGAAATATAATTGATAAACCAGATATGGATAGTGAGCCTAAATTATTACCTCACACTGATGATCCTGGGATTCCAGGTAAAGACGATTCACCATGTGACCAAGATGTAGATTCAGGCATTATTGGAACACTTGGCGGAGCCGCAGTTGGCGCCGCAAGTGGTGCAGGACCTTTAGGAGCATTAGTAGGGGCGGCGGCTGGAGATTCATTAACTGATCCAGACGGTCCTGAAGAAGGACAAGACTACGCTAACGAACCTGATGAAAAATATGGTGATACAAAACTTATGACTAAAGATTTAGCAGGCGGATTAAACGGACCTAAAAAATCTTATCCAAAAGTAGCAGGTGGTGATAATCCAATGGCAATTAGGGCTGAGCTAACTCGTTTAGAAGGTTCAATTAAAGAAGTACTTTGGAAAGCGTTAGAAGAAAAGAAAACAAAACCAGACTTTCTTGATATGGACAAAGATGGCGATAAAAAAGAACCAATGAAAAAAGCCATCAAAGATAAAAAAGGGAAAAAATAATGGTAGGCTTTACAAGAACAAACGGACTAGGTGTTACAGCAGGAACACTTTACGGACATAATGCAAAAGCATATTTAGTAACGATACAGAACGCTTCAAATACTGCACAAGATTTAAGAGCAGAAGATGATGCAGTTGAAGAAGCGGCTGAATACATTATGAAAGAATTAAGCCCATTAATGTATATGGTTACTAATACAGCGGCTGGTACTATTCATGTAGTAATGGATAATAATTCTTCAGCGGCAGATATGCAAATACGTATTAGAAGATTAGGCACAACAGTTGGACCAAACAATATTGATGTTACAGGTTCAGATGTTGCGGCTGGTACTTCCGTAGTTATATCATAAATTAATTTTAATATTTCCTCCCAAATATTTTAAACTCAAATAGGACCTCCGGGTCCTATTTTTGCCAATAAATACTAGTATGGTAAAAAGTTTAGACGGCGTATTAACTAAAAAAGCTCACTTACGTGAAAAGTTCGGTGAAGCCGAAATAAAGCACTTAAAAGCCTGTATGGATCCTGTTACAGGTTATTTACACTTTGCACAAAATTTCATGTATATTCAACATCCTGTTGAAGGTAAAATGTTATTCAAACCTTTTAAATATCAAGAAGAACTATTAAGTGCTTACCATAATCATCGATTCAATGTTAATATGTTACCGCGTCAAAGTGGTAAAACAACTTGTGCTTCTGCATATCTTTTATGGTATGCTATGTTCCATCCTGATCAAACAATATTAATTGCCGCACATAAATTTGCTGGTGCCCAAGAAATTATGCAACGTGTTCGTTACGGATATGAATTATGTCCAGACTTTATTCGGGCAGGCGTTACAAATTATAATAAAGGGTCAATGGAATTTGAAAACGGTAGTAGATTAGTAAGTGCTACTACTACAGGTAATACTGGTAGAGGTATGTCTATATCTTTACTATACTGTGATGAGTTTGCATTTGTTAATCCTAGTATTGCTGATGAATTTTGGACTTCAATGTCACCTACACTAGCAACAGGTGGTCGTGCAATTATTACATCAACACCAAACTCCGACGAAGATACATTTGCAATTATATGGAAAGAATCGCAAAATAAATTTGACGATAATGGCAATGAAAACCCAATTGGAATTAACGGGTTTCATGGATATACTGCTCCATGGGATGCTCATCCAGATAGAGATGAGGACTGGGCAAAAGTTGAAGTAGGCCGTATTGGTGAAGAAAGATTTAGACGTGAGTACGGTTGTGAATTCT